>RRZT012065960.1_pt1 | contig 10450 bp, 10 predicted proteins | sample 2165551 | NCBI WGS metagenome assembly RRZT01 (sample SAMN10456910, study PRJNA506462) | wastewater metagenome | biome: wastewater; feature: sludge; material: wastewater sludge; isolation source: wastewater sludge with Escherichia coli K12::gfp cells carrying plasmid... | place: USA: Moscow, Idaho...
CCCATTTCTGGGGTACTACTTTTGGTACTTCACAACCAATGGCCAAAGGCCAGAAAGGGATCTCCACATGATCCAAACTTCGTTAGAAGTCATAAGTATTGTAATTACAATGTTGATGATTATCCATGCTCTCTTATTAGTAACAGGTAGAGAGAAATATTCCTTTATAGAAATGGAGAATTATGATTTATTTTTTCATAGACATGTTTTCAACATGATTAATAAAAAAATAAGAATTAAATTTCTTTTATTCAATGTAATGATAATGATATTATCACTTAATGCTTTTTACATGTTGAACTTTACTTTAGCATTTTTAATTTTCATATTACCTTTTCTAATATTAGAAATATACAATAACAAATAACCCTTTATTAAATTAACCGGAAATACCATGACCCAACCACACCAAGAAATAAGCTACTTGACAACAGGTAATTTATCTCTTGCTGTGAACCCATCAACTAAAAGGAAATATAAATGCATTTCGATGACTTTAGATTAAACATACCGATTGAAATAGATGACTGTGACGTAGAAGCAGCATATGTACAATTAATAGTCAAGAAAATTAACCGTGATATTCGACAATATATAAAAAGCGCAGCACGTAACTTAGATTCAACACGTGGGCATGATTTTGATTCAGTCCTATTGGAAACAATGGATGGTAGATTATTAGGTATTAAATTACTTGGTGGTTATGATATGGATTCACCATCTGAAGTACGCTACGGCAATTGGAGAGCGAATGTAGACGTTACATCATTACTTGAGATAGACGGAATAAAAGCTAAGTTGGATTTTTACTTGGACATGCGTAACTATCTTTGTAAAGAAACACGAAAGCAAGATGGATATGATTACTACGTGTTCAGTAGTGATGACTACTGGATGGCAACTATCAAAGTTTAACATTAACTAACAAAAGGAAATACTAAGATGTTTATCATGACACATGAACAGATGTACAATCGCGTAGCTACAGTAACAGCTTCTTTTTTAGAAGAAGCTGGCTTGCTTCGTAGTTCATTACAAAAGATGTTTCAAACAGATCAAATTGATACAATTGAAATATTACCTGATACATATTACTATAACTTAAAGAAAGACATTCCTGGAACTGTTGTGAAATCAACATCTTGGCGTATGAGTCTTATGAATGTGTACTGCAGCCATAAGGACATCCGTGCTGCTGTGGAGCCTAAAGCTTCGTTCTTTTATGTACAAGCAAATAGCGGCATTAGTTTCATTATTTCTTTATTACTGAAACATGTAGACAAAAACGGATGTAATGATGATAGGTTCTCTGGTAAGAATGCACGTGTAGTCATAACAGGTCGTAGACTGGCTAACCCTGACATGTCGTACGAAGATGTATTGGACTATGTTGAACGTGATGAAGAATTAGTATATTCAAATGAAGCTCTCAGTTACTTTGAAATAGATCAGGCTTTTGAATTTGATCGTTCTACTATTGAGGGTGGTGAAAGATACGGATATAGTGATGCTGAGTTTAAAGAATACTTCGATGGTGTCTTTAGCTGGTTACGTAAAGACCATGATAATGCTTATCGCAATGACAGTGAAGAAGACATGGAAAAACTTTCACTGGAGGAATTTGAACAACGCTATCAAACGTATGATTTTAATTCGATCAAAAATAGTTACTTTGTACAATGTATAATAGAACACTACAACAAAGAACAAGAACCAGGCATCATTGCAATTTGCGACAAAACTATCATTGATTATTACGGTTTAGAAATAATGTTATTGATCAATGCTTTAATGGGTAATGATTTTACTCAATCTAAAATCTGGCGTAAAGGAACTAAATAATGTTGACATTAGATGTACAAGCAAAAGCAAGAGATTTTTACGAACGATATTTTACCAGTATCATACCTGGGACAAACTTTGAATTTCTAAAGCATGAGGTGTTAATAGCTATTTGTGGCAATGTCATTGTTGATACATTTGTAAGTCGTTTAGATGAAGATGAATACAATTACTTAGTAAGTGCCGTAAAAGAAAACTGTCATACTGCATTCAACTTAGATAATCTGTATAATAAACTTACTTTGATTAAGGTCGCTCCTTCTGAAATTAAAAATGAGAACCTGTGGCTTGAGAATCGTGGGCTTGTTCGTGGAGAGCTGTTAGATGATCCAAGCTATGTTTTCTATAAAGTGGATCTATCTGGATTATCCGATATATTCAAGTTCGGCTATGACGAAGTTTTGTTGGTTGTCGACATGCAGCTGAATAGACTAGCACCTATCTCTAGAGCGCTCAAATTTATTACTTTAAATTTTATTCAATATCACGCAAAAGAAAACACCTGGGCACGACCTATTACTGGCGCTACTTCCATTATGATTAATTTCACGGAAGAGATGGTCGAAGACATGAGTATTGGTAAACAAGTAAACTACCATGGGATTGTTAGTAATGAAGAATTAAACAACGACATGCCTCTAAGTGAATATAAAGACAACGTTCTATTAGAAATGGCTAGTCTTGTCTTTGCAAAGGCATGGTTAGATGCTAAAGAAACCCAAGATAAAGAATGGGTAGATAAGATTCTTACTACATTTAAAGAAATACGTTTGATCAACATACATCCTGAGGGTAGTGCTGTAAATGCCAAATATCGTGGTGGTTTTATGGAATATGAATTTGAAGATCTGAAGAAGCATTTCTTAGACGGCGACATCAGCATAGACAATCACAACTTAGTGAGAATCTTTGGCCAAGTAGCTGTATGTATAATGGCGGCTTTGGTAACTGAAGCACGTAAACGTAATTTAATCTAATTAGGAAAGTATTAACATGCAGAAACATTTTAAAATCGAAAAAGATATTCTGGCCATTCGTAAAGATGATGAACAAGAAGAAAACTTTGCTAAGTTGGACACTTTGTTTAACGTGTCAAAATATGATCACAGTTCACTTGTTGATTTCTCAAGTACTTACCATGATTATTTGTCTAAATTTATTTACAAAGGCTTGGTTCCGGCAACAGCGGTAAAACAAACTGATCTCATGTTTAAATGGTTAGGGATTGCTGGTAAGCAATTTAAAGTAGAAGTAAAAGATTACGAGAACCAACGCATTTATACAATTTACCATAAAGCAGTGAAGGGATGTTCTGAGCAAATCTTCGATTTCATGAGCATGTTATTGGCTTTACTGGATCTTGATTGGATGTACACTTACAATCAAGACAGTGAGATAAACGTACCTGTATGTATCACCCACGTAAGTGAGCCAAATGAAGAAGGTTTACGTAGTCACATTAGCAATTCATTAGGACACGGCGCGGATGGTAAACTGGCAATATCTAATTTTAATTACTTAAATATTAAATTCTAAAAACTGTTAAAAGATCAAATAGTCTCATTTGAGACTATTTGATTTATGACCTCAAATTAATTATAAAGGAACTACCATGTATATCGAATTCGACCACAAAGCATTAAACGAACATGCGTATAATGCACATCGTTTGAATAAGTACTACGATGCGGTAGAGACTCTGGATAGAAGTTACCATGAAAAGAATCTTTTTGAGAATATTTTTGTTGCACGTAATGACAGTAGGCATGCTTCACCAAATCTAAACAAACCCATCGTTGAATTCATTATTAATTCTACAGATGAAGAAATAGAACAATTCATTGCCAATGAAACAGAATTGTCTGTAAAAGCTGTGCAGTACTGTATGTTGGCCAGTGGTACGCATAGTGTAAGAAGCGTCAGTATATCTAAAATATATTTTAAAAGTGTCTTTGGTGAATTAACAGACAGTAATTTAAAACAGATATTCTTCACAATATCCAATTACGATACTTTGGAAGGTGTAAGGGTTTATCTAAAATATCTAGACGAAATAAAATCAGATGACGCGGTATTAAAAGTTGAATTATTGGAGATAAAAAGATTAACAGAATATTCAATAGAACATACGGTCACTGATGTACCGGATCCAGATAGATTGAGTCTGTATTTATCAACAAGTCATGACCACTTTTCATCTTCTCTGTTAAATACATATTGCCGTCAAGAACAGTATGAAGCTAATTTTGCCATAAGTCGGACAGGTAACTTCTATAATTGGAAAGACCTTAAAGCTCTAACAGAACGAATGGATTATCGCTTCTTGCCAACTGAATTTGCTGAACGTACGTTGAATAATCTTCACGATTACGCGCCAGAAGCAGACGATGATGTACTTGCAGAATTTCTAGATAGGAGGAATCAAGTATTTGAAATATTGAAACGCATTCCAGAAGATCAAATGCACCATTACACATATACCCTTGATCAGGCCGCTATATTTAATTTTAGTAAACATCTAAAATGTAGAAGAAATCATAATTTCTTCGATGTCATACATGCAAATGGTTTCTCTAATTACTTAAAACTCAGTAAGTTGTGCCATTACTTAGAAATTGATCCAAAAGTAATGGAATATTTCGATCATAGTAAAGAAACAGGTCTTGTTTCAAACTTAAATAAAATAGGACTAACAATAGAAGGAGTAGTAAAATCATTATTTAAAGATATGTCTAGTAAATGTGCTGGTAATAAATTCTTACAGAATTTACTTGATCCAAAACATTTTTCTAACATCATTGATTATTACAATAATTTCAATACCGCGTTACAAAGTAACTGGTTAGATGCATATATGGAAACCGAGGAATGTTCACCAAATAAAAGTCAAGTGAGCTTACAAGCGATGATTTTACCAAACGGTGTTAGTTATTTAAATTTATTTGCTACGCTCACTGCTCCGGGAGAGTCTTTCATTAATCGTTCGTACCAGATACTGTTAAGAGAAGCAGATACTAACGTAGCCGTGTTAATATACGGATGGCTTTATAAATTCATGGGGTGGGTAGATGACGAATCTACGTATGAAGAAGATGGTTTCCAAGTGGTGGTTAATAACCACACCATTGTAACCAAGTACACTTACAATCTTGCTAACCGATTACTTTCTGATACACCTGCTGGGCTTGCCGGTAGTTTACCTGCAGATATAAATGTACACCCTAAGGACTTTTTTAAAGGTTATGTTAAAATGCTCGGTATGACTATGATCGAGGACTTAAAGGACCCACTTAATCTAGTACCATTTAGAGAACTACCACCTAACATATCTGAATTACCTAGTGATAAGTGGGAACACATGAATTGTGCTTCTAGATTGATCACAGAGGGTAACAGAATGTCACACTGTGTGGGTGGTGAACATTTCATTAACGGAGGTGAACAAGGTGATTTATTCTTCCATTACGACGATGGTAGCAAGTATGGGTTGACAATACACTTGCCAGTTCGATACTTAGATGACCCAGATCACAACGGTCATTCAGATAATCCGTTTTCTTTCTTTATCCCCAGGGAAGACAGATCGTCTAGAACGTTTATGTTTGACCCATACATAGATGGTAAAGTAGAGCGCCTGTATGTCTTAGGACAGATTCAGGGTAAACGCAATACGGATCCAGGTGAGGAAGTAATAGATGAAATACTGACTACTCTGAAATCGCATTGTTCATTGCATGATCTATACGAAGATAGAAAGAAAAAGAACTGGTATATAGAAGGTGATGAAAGTTATGCATTATCTGCATAATGCTTAAAGGAATAGACGACCAATTATGGTCGTCTATTTATATAAACTATTAACGAGGAATATCATGGAACAAAATCAATTGACTTATAAGTCTGGTGTATTTCAAACAGCTTACAAGATAGAAAAGTATTACGATGCATTTCAAATGTTATCGAAACAACACACTGAACAAGTAAGAAGAATTTTAGAGTGTTACGATAGAAGGACATTTGCAGGGTTTAAAAGTAAAATCATTAGCTTCTTTGAAGATAGTAGTATTGATGTCATTGAGGAAACTTTTAAAAATATCTTAAATGTTAATGAAGACTGGTTTAGGCACGCTATATCAGGATTTACAGGAAATAAAATAAGAGCTGCTAATCATGTCTATCTTTATTTTTTACAGCACACAGAAACAAAAAACCTAACCATAGAACAACTGTCATTAGTATATAGGGTAACGAAGTATCAGCACTTACTTGAAAACTATCACTGTGTTTTAGCTAGACCAAAAGAAGCACGAGGATTTTTTACCGATACTGTTTTAAATTACGGCATTGCAAAAATAGAAAATATATTTAAAACACTTAAAGACGTTGATCTTATAAAACAGCATGAGTTAGCAGCTACACTATTAAATAAATGTGTGTTTTACAATGACAAATATCTTTCTAAATTTTTAAATCAAGAAATACCATCTCCCGATGAATTACATTGGAGCAGGTTAAAGAAAGCGTCCGGTATTCATAATTCGAAAACTATTAAACTTGATGATTATCGCTTTATATCGTGTCCTACATTAGTTTCGTTGTTAGTGTCTAGAAAACGTACAGGTAAGGATTTAAATATAAACAAAGTATTAAATGACTGTGAATACGTAATTGATTCATTCAATAAACTCGATAAAAGCTTTATCCCTTTTATCGTGGCTGATGATATGCAACAAAATATTTATCATGACAACAGTATTTTCAGACCTCTTAGCGACGATGACCATGGGTATTTGATACGCGACCAAATGGAGCTGCCTATTAAGAATGAATTAAATCTTCATATGGTGGTAAAAATAAATAGACTATTAGGTAAAGATAATGATAACTTAAAGTATTTCCAACTGACACGTATCCAAAGTGAACGTACGGATATGACTTTAACTAATATGGTGAATATGGGGTTAACTGGCAAGGGACTTATTTCAGCTTATTTTAAAGCTATTTCAAATAAAGTAAGTGATAATAATTTTCTGTCTGGGATATTCAAGAAAGGTAATCTCGGAAATGCATTAAATACAAATAAAATGTTGGCATCAGAGTATGCTGGTTTTGCGAATAAATTTTCTCCGCTGAATATGTTCACTACATTGAGATCAGGTAACGATTTTTATAATGATAGTGAAATGTTCATGGTTAGATACATGCCTTTCATGGATATGCCTTTATCTACCTTGTTATGTGGAAATCTCAACTGTATACGTAATTTCTTTATAAATAAATCTAGGTCTATTGATGGTGTCGATGGAGACACGTATTTTGATATCATGACTTATGACACTTGTATTATCGCTTGTGTGATGTATGGTTGGTTACATAAGTTTAAGAAATGGAATCAAGGCGACACCATAGTGGAACATAATGGTATCACAGTGATAGTGAATCACCACGTAGTTTTAGATAAATATATGCGACATTTAACAAATGTCCTATGTAAAGGAGATATTGATTTGTTTTTCTCTGACTTACCAGAATCAATAGATGCTCACCCTAAGGACTTTTTTAATGCTTTTATAAGAAAAGAAGGGAAGAAACAATATGAGAGAAAATTGGAACTGACGGAAAAACCGCCGTTCGACAAATTACCGGTCGCACTAACGAATTTACCAAACGACAAATGGAAACACATTAATACTGCTTTAGATTTATCATCTGAAGGAGATAAAATGCGACATTGCATCGGAGGTGACAACTACTTGGTTAAGGCAACAGATGGTGATTTAATATTCCACTACGATGATGAATCTAAAGATGGTTTAACGATACATATCGAAAGAATGAGTCGTTCCGGAATGACTGAAAATAATACTGATGATAACATGCTTCAATTTGATAACGATGGTGATTATTATTCTATTAGTCAGATCCGTGGTAAACGTAATAGAAGAGCGACCCCTGATGCACTAGATGATATAAACAATGCTTTACTGGATTTAGCAATATAAAGACCATAATAGCTAGATGACCAATTAGGTCATCTAGCTAGATATGTTCACTGTTTAAGTTTGGAGTATAGATTTTTTCAAACATATACAATAGATTTGAATTAGGTGGGCTGGAGAGAGTTAGCGCTCTCTCCTGACTCACTATTATTAAATGAATGGCTGCATAACGGCCAGAAAGGTTCATATGAACTTAATTGTAGAAGCACTAAGCATAACAGTGTTATTTATGTCGTTTACCCATATAATATTAGTTTCTGCGGGTAAGCCTGAATTGTCTTATTTTGAAATAGTAAATAAGAAATTGTTTATTAAACGCTATGTCTTTGATAAAGAACAAGATAAAATCAAATTACCATATCTACTGATGATTGGTAGTTTTGCATTATTAGCGTTTGGTTCTGTAGTACAGGACAACATATTTATCGCTATCTTGTTAATAGAAGTGATATGCTATTCTATCAGTAAGGTAATTAAATTTTAAATCAAACAATTTATCTAAATTAAAAAGGACCATACCATGTACAAATCTTTAACCATAATCATGAATAACGTTACGGCTGCTAAATTAGCAAAAGTTAACGAAGTTTTCAATATTGAAAACAAAACCGCTAACCTACCCAACGCATTACGCTCCAAGGAAACACTAGAAATAGTAAAAGACATTATTTCTGTTAATTCGGTAATAATGGACTATACTGGTCTATTCGTGTTCCATACTTCTTCTGCGAACACTGATTTCAATCCTACTGTACAATTGAACTTATTAGCTGAAAATGAATTATTCAGCGATAATGAAATCATTGTGCAGACTTTTGAAAATCGTCAAATTCTTCGTACATTCGCTTTGAGCGGTGGTGAGTTCAAAGAAATCTAATCTAAGGGAAACCGCAATGAAACATTTTGAAAAGTTCACATCATGGCTGGATTTGCCCCAAGCCATCTGTTTCCAAGTGAAAGACATAATTGTCACTCGCTTGGCTTTGGTATGTGGTGACGGCACCATTCTCAGTATCCAGGCCAGCTGTGGCCACTTCTCTGAACCAAAAGAGACACTACATTCTACGACCTTGTATGAAGGCTTTGAAGTATTAGCATTCAACAAGGATCTGGATATCATTGATATGAAAGCTGGTGAAATCAAAACCACAGTTCCTGCTGAACTCATTCAACAAGAAATTGATACTCATAAAGGTATCATTGGTTTAATGCCCGACATAACGTCTGATCCGTATTATATCTGTGGTGATATTGATTTCTCTGGCCTAGGTGTGTTGACTGGAACTCCTCCAACAGAAATGGAAACCATTCCTTTCTATAAAGAGGAAGATGGTAAAGTGTTCATGGGTTCTGTACACAGTACCGGCTTAAGCACACGTTTGACCATCATCGGTGACGAAGCACACATGTCAGATGCAATTGCTTACATGAAAGGCAATGCAATGGATGTAGGTGAAATCAGTGAAGCCATATCTCTAGGTAAAGTAATCTAGGGAATGAAACACATAGCTACTAGGGGAAACCTTAGTAGCTTTTATTTTTTGAACTATTATTAAAGGAAACTAAAAATGAAATATTTATCTGCAATAATGCAATCAGTTTTACAAAATCGTACTTTCGCGTCTATGGATGACGTTGACCCACGTATGGTCGACATCATCAAACGTTTCTCATCTGTGCCAGGTGTGGCAACCACTTTCTCTTGTTCTGGCCATACCTTACCAGAACTATTAGAAGATGACAAAAATGAAAATCGTCCGCATGTAATCTTTGGCATAACCAAAGATTTTGACGTAGCTAAATTCTTCGTTACATTCCACGAATGGCTGGCATCTCTTGATGTACGTATTCGTTACCACGTTCAACCACAGTTGCTATCTGGTTCCTTACTGTTACCAATTAAAGAAACATTCATAAGCCAAATGGGAGAAGACCGGGAATATAGCTATATAGAAATAGCTATGAATTTTATCAACTTGTCATCTCTAGAAAGTATGGCCACATTGGATTGGCTCTGGAATGATTTACTAGATCGTCTTGGTGCTGATCAGGTTAAGGAGAAAACTGTTAAGTCAGAATACTCTTTAGTAGATTGGTTAAATGCAACAACAGATGCGCTTCTCGCTTATTGTAAACGTGATATGGAATTACAATACTCACTGGGGAACGTTGGTATCATTTTAAAAGACTGGTTGAAACGTCTTGAAGCACGTGTTGCTGATAATCCTGTTTTCTTCACACGTGAAGAATTGATGCACGGGATCCCAGGTCAGACAATAGATTTTACATCTGTTGAAGACGAAGTAAATCCACACCACGGTGGCTTCCATATCATTCACAATGGGTTACGCCCATTTGAATTGTGTATAGAAAACGAACACTCGAATAGAGTTTCATTCTCTTTATTAATCAATGGGGGAGAGTACAAAGACATCATTGGTTTTAAAGAAGACGGATCTATTTGTATTGAGACCAATGGTGATACTATATCACAATTGACTAACTAATTAAACAACACAACTAAATAAAGGACTACTACGATGTCTACAACTTACACTGCACAGTTAGTGATTTCCGAAAAAGCAAGTAAAGAACAACATGAAACTCTA
>RRZT012847569.1_pt1 | contig 10450 bp, 10 predicted proteins | sample 2165551 | NCBI WGS metagenome assembly RRZT01 (sample SAMN10456910, study PRJNA506462) | wastewater metagenome | biome: wastewater; feature: sludge; material: wastewater sludge; isolation source: wastewater sludge with Escherichia coli K12::gfp cells carrying plasmid... | place: USA: Moscow, Idaho...
AAAAAAGTTTAGTACACTGTAGATTGATAAGTTGCGACATATTTTGACAGGAGGATAAAAGCACATGGCACAGGTCAGTATTGTAATGGGCAGTGATTCCGATATGCCTGTAATGGCAAAAGCAGCTGAGATTTTGGACAAATTCGGTATTTCCTATGAAATGCGGATTATTTCTGCACATCGGATGCCCGATACTTTTTTTGAATATGCACAGACCGCGGAGGAGCGGGGCGTAAAGGTGATTATCGCCGGCGCCGGTATGGCAGCTCATCTGCCGGGTATGTGCGCTGCATTGTTTCCGATGCCGGTGATCGGTATCCCGATGCACACGACGTCTCTGGGAGGCAGGGATTCCCTGTATTCCATCGTTCAGATGCCCTCCGGTATCCCGGTGGCGACCGTTGCGATCAACGGCGGTGCAAACGCAGGTATTCTGGCGGCGAAGATTTTAGCGGTTTCCGATCCGGAGCTTCTTGCAAAGCTCAAGGCTTACAGCGCAGAGATGAAAGACGGCGTACTGAAAAAGGATGCAAAGCTGCAGGAATGCGGCTATCACAACTACACAAAATAAACAGGTGCACAGGCACGGTATGGAGGATCAGATGGATTACAAGAGTTCTGGAGTGGATATTGAAGCCGGATACAAATCGGTGGAACTGATGAAACAGTATGTAAAGACGACAATGCGCCCGGAAGTGCTTGGCGGACTGGGCGGTTTTTCCGGTGCATTTTCCCTGGAAAAGATCAAGGATATGGAAAAGCCTACCCTGGTATCCGGTACAGATGGTGTCGGAACCAAGATCAAGCTCGCCTTTCTTATGGACAAGCATGATACCATCGGTATCGACTGCGTTGCCATGTGCGTAAACGATATCGCGTGCGCAGGCGGCGAACCGCTCTTTTTCCTGGACTATATCGCATGCGGCAAAAATATTCCCGAGAAGATCGCAGAGATCGTAAAAGGCGTATCCGCAGGCTGTGTACAGTCGGAAGCTGCCCTGATCGGCGGCGAGACAGCAGAACATCCCGGACTGATGCCGGAGGATGAGTACGATCTGGCTGGTTTTGCAGTCGGCGTCGTAGATGATAAAGACCTGATTACCGGCGAGAACTTAAAGCCCGGTGACGTGCTGATCGGCATGGCAAGCTCCGGCGTGCATTCCAACGGCTTCTCGCTGGTTCGTAAGGTATTCGACATGACCGTTGAAAGCTTAAATACCTATTATGATGAGCTGGGCGCAACCCTGGGCGAGACCCTGCTGGCTCCGACACGCATCTATGTTAAGGCGTTAAAGGCAGTCAAAGAAGCCGGCGTAACCGTAAAGGCATGCAGCCATATCACCGGCGGCGGCTTTTATGAAAACGTGCCCCGTATGTTAAAAGAGGGTACCCATGCGGTGATCAACAAAAACAGCTATCCCGTTCCTCCGATTTTTACCCTGATGGCGAAAAAGGGCAATATCGAAGAGCATATGATGTATAACACCTATAACATGGGACTGGGTATGATCGTCGCAGTAGATCCCGCAGATGTGGATAAGACCATGGAAGCAATGAAATCTGCAGGCGATACCCCTTATGTGGTAGGCACCATCGAAGCAGGCGAAAAGGGAGTGACCTTATGTTAAGGCTTCTGGTCTGTGTCTCCGGCGGAGGTACGAACCTGCAGGCGATTTTCGATGCGATTGACGCGGGAAAAATCCGCAATGCCGAAATCGCAGCGGTGATCAGCAACAACCCGGGCGCATATGCGCTGGAACGTGCGCGGCAGCATAATGTGGAAGCAATCTGTCTTTCTCCGAAATCTTTCGAGAGCAGAGAGACGTTCAATCATGCCCTGACCGAAAAGGTGAAGGAAATCGCACCGGATCTGATCGTGCTGGCAGGATTTTTAGTCGCTGTTCCGGCAGAGATGATCGAAGCGTTCCCAAATCAGATTATCAATATCCATCCGTCGCTGATCCCTGCGTTTTGCGGTGTTGGCTTTTACGGTCTGCATGTCCATGAGGGTGTGCTTGCGCGCGGTGCAAAAGTGACCGGCGCGACGGTGCATTTTGTGGACAACGGAATGGATACCGGTCCGATTATCTTACAGAAGGCGGTTGAAGTGCAGCAGGGCGATACACCCAAGAGTCTGCAGCAGCGCGTCATGGAGGAAGCGGAATGGAAAATTTTGCCCCAGGCCATCGATCTGATTGCCCAGGGCAGAGTAACCGTTGTGGATGGAAAGACGATTATCGCATCGTGATGCAAAATTGCATCGCATAACAGCGAAAACGCCTGAAAATATGGAGGTTCATATGAAAATTCTGATTGTGGGAAGCGGCGGCAGAGAGCATGCGATCGCTGCAAGTGTGGCAAAGAGCCCGAAAGCAGAGAAGATTTACTGTGCGCCCGGCAACGCCGGAATTGCGCAGCTGGCAGAGTGCGTTCCGATCGGCGCGATGGAATTTGACCGTCTGACCGAGTTCGCAAAGGAAAAAGAGATCGACCTCGTTATCGTCGGCATGGATGATCCGCTTGTCGGGGGCCTGGTAGACCAGCTGGAGGCAGCCGGGATCCGTGCATTCGGTCCTCGCAAAAATGCGGCGATTCTGGAAGGCAGCAAGGCATTTTCCAAGGAACTGATGAAAAAATACAACATTCCGACGGCTGCCTATGAAGTGTTCGACAAGGCAGAGGATGCGCTGGAATATCTGCATACCAAAGCGAAATTCCCGATCGTTTTAAAGGCGGATGGCCTTGCACTTGGAAAAGGCGTTTTAATCTGCAGCACGTTGGAAGAAGCGGAAGACGGCGTATGCACGATTATGACAGATAAGAAATTCGGCACAGCCGGCAACAAGATGGTCATCGAAGAGTTCATGACCGGACGCGAGGTTTCCGTGCTGTCCTTTACAGATGGAAAGACCATCCAGATCATGTCCTCCGCCCAGGATCACAAGCGCGCAAAGGACGGCGATCAGGGCTTGAACACTGGCGGCATGGGCAATTTTTCTCCGTCTCCGTTCTATACAAAAGAGGTTGATGCGTTCTGTAAAAAATATATCTATCAGGCTACCGTCGATGCAATGTCTGCGGAAGGACGCACCTTTCAGGGTGTAATTTTCTTCGGCCTGATGCTGACACCTGACGGCCCGAAAGTGCTGGAATATAATGTCCGCTTCGGTGATCCGGAAGCGCAGGTTGTGCTGCCGCGTATGAAAAACGACATTCTGGACGTTTGCGAGGCATGTATCGACGGTACGCTCGATCAGCTCAAGTTGGAGTTTGAAGACAATGCGACAGTTTGTGTTGTGCTGGCATCGGACGGTTATCCGTTAAAATACGACAAGGGACTCCCGATTTCCGGCCTGGAAGCCTTTGACGGAAAAGACGATGTGTTCTGTTTCCATGCAGGAACCAGGTTTGCAGAAGACGGAAAGACGATCCTGACCAACGGTGGACGTGTGCTGGGTATCACAGCGAAGGCGCCTACCTTAAAGGAAGCGCGCGCAAAAGCGTATGCAGCGACCGAATGGGTCAATTTTGCCAACAAATATATGAGACACGATATCGGTAAAGCGATCGACGAAGCATAATATACCGATAGAGCACTGGCGACAGGCGAAATCGGAAGCCTGGCTGAGGAGTTTGGAAAAGAGAAAAGGTCCGCAGAGACCTTTGCGGATCGGAATCAGAAAGGTACGTAAACTAGAATGATGAAATGGACGACCAAGTTCAGCACTGTGCTGGGATGTGCACTTGCTGCGGTATTTTTATTTACATCCACAATGGAAGTCGGCGCTGTGCCGCTGACCTCTTCCCCGAGCGGAACGACAACGACCACAACAACCGACACCAATGCTGCAGAGGACGGAAATGCTGATGCAGCCGCAGAGGATAACGCAGCAGAGGATAACGCAGCAGGGACAGCTGCTGCAGGAACCGTTACCAGCGCAACCGTAACCTCTTCCAGCGTTAATATCAGAAGCGAAGCTTCCACCAGCGCAAGCGTTGCAGGTAAGGCAGCCAGCGGACAGGAGCTGACCGTTACCGGCGAGACACAGGGCAGCGACGGCAAGACCTGGTATGCAGTAACATTTGATAATGTAAGCGGATATATCCGTTCCGATCTGGTAGAGGCACATGTGTCGGAGGCGACAGCAGAGCCGGCTGTTGACGAAACTCAGGAGACGGAGGAACCGGAGGAGGAGCCGATCGTAGACAACTCCGCAGATTATTCCGTCGCCTTTGAGGATGACGGAAGCGGCAGCAGTGCATGGTATCTGCATGATAATACTATGGGAACCAGATATCAGGTCAGTGACCTGCTGAATGCAGAGGAGACCAACAAGAACAACCAGGCGACCATCGACCAGACCGCAAAGAGCATGCGCTTTGTCGTTATTCTGATGGCGTTTGTAATCGTAGTTCTGATTATCGTTGTAACAATCCTGATCATCAAAGTCAGAAGCACGTATGAAGACTATGACGATTATGATGATGACGACGAAGATGACGAAGACGACGATGAGGATGAGGACGAGGAAGAGGAAGAAGAACGTCCGCGCCGCTTCGGCCGCAAAAAGCCTGCCCGTTATGTAGAAGAGGATGACGACGAGGACGAAGACGATGATGACGAGGATGAGGACGAGGAAGAGGAAGAAGAGCGTCCGCGCCGCCGTCCGGCAAAGAAGGCTCCGGTAAAGAAGCCTGTCCGTCGCCCCAGAGTCGACGAATATGAAGACGAGGATGACGAGGATGAGGACGAGGAAGAGGAAGAAGAACGTCCGCGCCGCAAAAAGGGCAAATCCAAAGATTGGCAGTCCAGGAATTTCCTGGATGATGACGATCTCGAATTTGAATTCCTTGACCTGAAATAAATCTTCCAAAAAGCAAGCATTCAGAAAACAATAGAAGCACGTTCTGCGAACATTCTATTGCCGTGAATCCATAAAAAACATCCGGCTTTTGCTGCAAACTGCCCGCTGTCTGGCGGGAGCACAGGAAACAGCAGTGCCGGGTGTTTTGTTTTATTCATGACAATAGCATGCTCGCAGCGCGTGCATGCTATTGTTGACTATTTTCAGGATTCTTGTTATAGTGTTTCTAGAACACTTTAAAGAGAAAATGGATGGGAGATCAGCATGATTCTGGAAGTCGATTTTAACAGCGAAGAAGCGTTATATATACAGCTGCGCAATCAGATCATTGTCGGGATTGCGACAAACAGGCTCAAGGAGGGAGAGTCCCTCCCGAGCGTGCGGCAGCTTGCAGAATCCATTGGGATTAACATGCATACAGTGAATAAGGCATATACCGTGCTCAAGCAGGAGGGCTTCGTCAAGGTGGACAGACGCCGCGGCGCAGTGATTGCGATTGATGCGGATCGAATCAGTGATCTGGAGCAGATGCGGGAGTCGCTGCGGGTCATTCTGGCACGGGCAAGTTGTCGGAATATTTCCCGCGAGGAAGTACATGCTTTGATAGATGAGATTTATGAAGAGTATGGAGGACTATAACAGATGCAGTCACAGTTTACGGATAAGGCAAAAACTGCCCTGCTTTTGGCAGGGCGGGCGGCAAAAAGCCTGCATCAGAATTATGTTGGGACAGAGCATATCCTGCTGGGCCTGATCAAAGAAGGAACCGGCGTGGCATCAAGGGTTCTGACGGAAAACGGGGCAAAAGAAGAGGCGATCCGGGAAATGATTCAGGATCTGCTGGCTCCGGAGACGCCCAATCCGGTCATAGAGCGGGACGGTTATTCCCCCCGGGCAGAGGAAGTTCTGGAGGAAAGCCACAGACAGGCGGAAAAGGCAGGCAGCGTGCTGACCGGAACGGAGCACATTTTGTTAGCGCTTTTAGGAGATGGGGATAATGTTGCAGTGCGGGTGCTGCAGACGCTGTCGCTGCCGCTGCAGAAAATCATGCGGGATACGCTCCTGGCAGCAGGACTGGACCCTACGGCGTACCGCGAAGAACTGGGACGCAGGCAAAAAAAGAGCCAGACCGGGACGCTGGAGCTTTACAGCCGGGATCTGACGAAGCTGGCTGCACAGGGAAAGCTCGATCCGGTTGTCGGGCGCGATCAGGAGATTGGGCGCGTGATTCAGATTTTAAGCCGCAGGACGAAGAACAATCCGTGCCTGGTAGGAGAACCCGGTGTCGGCAAAACGGCGATCGTCGAGGGACTTGCACTTCGGATTACGGAGGGCAGCGTGCCGGATACGGTAAAGGATAAACGGGTTCTGATGCTGGATCTGTCCGGGATGATCGCGGGAAGCAAATACCGCGGCGAATTTGAGGAGCGAATTCGTAAGGTCATCCGTGAGGTAACAGACGACGGAAATATTTTACTGTTTTTGGATGAGCTGCACACACTGATCGGTGCAGGCGGCGCAGAGGGGGCGATTGACGCTTCCAACATTTTAAAGCCGTCCCTTGCGCGCGGCGAGATTCAGCTGATCGGCGCGACAACGCTGGAAGAATACCGCAAATATATCGAAAAAGATGCTGCTCTGGAACGCCGTTTTCAGCCGGTTACGGTCGAAGAGCCAACGGAAAAAGAGGCGATCGGCATTTTACAGGGAATCGTTTCCAGATATGAAGAGCATCATAAAGTAAAGATTCTGCCGGAAGCCCTCGAGGCCGCAGTACATCTTTCCAATCGCTATATCAACGACCGGAAGCTCCCGGACAAGGCGATCGACGTGATGGACGAGGCGGCTGCTGCGGTGCGCCTGCAGCGGATGCAGACGACTGACGAGGCAACAGACCAGGCAAAGGAAATTAAAGCGCTGGACGAAAAGCTGGAGCAGGCGATCCGCGATCAGGATTTGGAGGAGGCCTCAAGACTAAAGCAGAAGCTAAAAGAGGCACTCGCCCGTTACGAAAAGCACCAGAAACGGCAGGAAAAGAGCCGCAAAAAGGGGCAGCCGGAGGTGACAGCAGAGGATATCGCAAAGGTCATTTCCACTTGGACAAAGGTTCCGGTGAGCCGCCTGACCGAAAAAGAGAGCGAACGGCTGTTAAAGCTGGAATCTATTCTGCACAAGCGCGTGATCGGACAGGAAGAAGCCGTATCGAGCGTTGCGCGGGCGATGCGCCGCGGCAGAGTCGGACTGCAGGATCCGAGACGACCGATCGGTTCGTTTTTGTTCCTCGGTCCCACAGGTGTCGGAAAGACGGAGCTTTCCAAGGCGCTGGCAGAAGCGATGTTTGGTTCAGAAAACGCGCTGATCCGCGTGGACATGTCGGAATATATGGAAGGGCACTCTGTTTCGAAAATGATCGGCTCGCCTCCGGGCTATGTCGGCTTTGACGAGGGCGGACAGCTTTCTGAAAAGGTTCGCAGAAATCCGTATTCGGTGGTTTTATTCGACGAAATCGAAAAAGCGCACCCGGATGTTTTCAATATTTTGCTACAGGTGCTGGACGATGGGCATATCACGGATTCCAGGGGCAGGAAGGTCAGCTTCAAAAATACCGTCATCATCATGACGTCCAACGCCGGTGCACAGCGGATTGTGGAGCCAAAAAATCTCGGCTTTGCGGCAAAAGAAGATGCGCAAAAGACTTACGAAAAGATGAAAGCCGGCGTGATGGAAGAGGTAAAACGCCTGTTCAAACCGGAATTTTTAAACCGGATTGATGAAACGATCGTATTCCATCAGCTGACAAAAGACGATATGAAGCGAATTATCAATCTGCTGGCACAGAGCCTGATTACGCGCTGCCGGACGCAGCTGGATATCAGCCTGACACTGACACCATCTCTGAAAGAGCATATCGTAGAAAAATACAGCAACCTGAAAATGGGTGCAAGACCGTTAAAGAGAGCAATTCAGACGCTGATCGAGGACGCACTTGCGGAAGAAATTCTGTCGGGACGGGTAAAATCCGGCGATCATGTGAGTGCAGGCTTCCGCGAGAATAAAGTTGTTTTCAGCGTCAAAAACAAATAAAGAGCAAACCGCCGCAAAGGCGGACAGGAGGACAAAAGAATGGCAGCAGTAGCAGAACTCATCAGAACAGAAGCAGACGGAAAGATCAGCTTCGGCAATCATCTTCTGCAGGAAAAGAGCAAGAAGGAGGGCTTTGAGGCCGGCGGCGATGAGTACAAGGTAAAGACTTTTAAAGAGATTACCAAGCTGGAAAGAAACGGCATGTTTGTCTATGAATCTGTGCCCGGCACGAGCGTAGAGCATTTTGCGGAGAGCGAAAATGGCGTCAGCTTCACGGTAGAGGGCACAGAGGACGCGCAGATCACACTCGGTCTGGAGGAAGATACGGAATATGATGTGAAAATCAACGGTGAGGATGCGGGCAGAATGCGCACGAACCTTGGCGGAAAGCTGAATGTGAGCGTGGAGCTTGCTGGAATCGGAGAAGTAAAGGTAGAAATTTCAAAATAAATGGCAACCAAAATAAAAACCAGATTTTTCTGTCAGGAATGCGGCTATGAAACGGCAAAATGGCTTGGGCAGTGTCCGGGCTGTAAGGCGTGGAACTCCCTCGTAGAGGAACCGGTTTCTGTGACCGCAGGCGGAAAAGAGAAAAAGCAGGTGCTGTCCGGGGTGCAGAGCGCTCCGGCGGTGCTGAATGAAATTTCGATGGAAGAGGAAAGACGCACGGAAACCGGGATGGGAGAGCTCGACCGGGTACTGGGCGGCGGAATCGTTACCGGCTCGCTGACGCTGGTCGGCGGCGACCCGGGTATCGGCAAATCGACGCTTCTTTTGCAGATGTGCAGGAACCTTTCGTTAAAAAAGCAGCACATTTTGTATGTATCAGGCGAGGAATCCTTACGCCAGATCAAAATGCGCGCGATGCGGATCGGCGATTTTTCGGACACGCTGGAGCTGTTCTGTGAGACGAACCTGAATCGGATTGAGGAGGTAATCCAGCAGAAAAAGCCTCAGATCGTCATCATTGACTCCATCCAGACGATGTACAATGAAGCGGTCAGCGCGGCGCCCGGCAGCGTGTCGCAGGTGCGCGAATCGACTGGTGTTTTGCTGCGGCTGGCAAAAGGGCTCGGTATTTCGATTTTTATCGTCGGCCATGTGACCAAAGAGGGAACGGTTGCAGGTCCCAGAGTGCTCGAGCATATGGTGGATACGGTGTTGTATTTTGAGGGCGACCGACATGCATCTTACCGAATCCTCCGGGGCGTTAAGAACCGTTTTGGCTCAACCGATGAGATCGGCGTGTTTGAGATGCGCCAAGAGGGGCTGAAAGAGGTGTTAAACCCGTCGGAATTCATGTTAAATGGCAGACCTGCCGGCGCGAGCGGCTCGGTCGTCTCCTGCTCAATGGAGGGGACTCGTCCGATGCTCACGGAGATTCAGGCGCTCGTCTGCCACAGCAATTTTGGCATTCCACGCCGTCAGACGACCGGAACGGATTTTAACCGCGTCAATTTGCTGATGGCGGTATTGGAAAAACGGCTTGGCATGCAGATCGGGGGGTGTGATGCTTACGTCAATCTGGCGGGCGGCATTCGGATTACAGAGCCTGCCATCGATCTTGGAATCGTGATGGCAATCATGTCGAGCTTCAAAAACAGCCCCGTCCCGGAGGGCGTTGTCGCCTTCGGGGAAGTGGGCCTGAGCGGGGAAGTACGCGCCGTTTCGATGGCGGAGCAGAGAGTGAGGGAGGCGCAGAAGCTCGGTTTCACAACCTGTATCCTCCCCCAGGTCTGTCTCGAAAAAATGCCGAAAATTTCCGGCATCCGATTAGTCGGTGTCCGCAGTGTTGCCGACGCCGCGCGGGAGCTGTAAGAACGCCCTACAGCGGCTGGTTGGGATAACCCGGAAAATAAAACGGAAGGGTCGCACCCGGAACAGGATATACCGCGATCTTGTCGTCGAACAGATTTTTTTCAGACGGCGCTTCGTCGTTTTTGGAAACCGGATTGACGCCGTCGGGAGAGAGGATGCAGTCATCCGCAAGGTCAGAAGGACGGTCTGATTCTGGAATTACAGGATACATGACAAAAACCTCCTTTTCATTGTTGGATTCAAAAAGCAATAGGAAAGCTTTTGGGATCAGTATGTATCTTTTTTGGGGAAAATATTCTATTGTCGTGAACTGCAACATTTTGAAAAAGTAGTTGACAAAAGATACAGTGGTGCGATACAATATGATCAAGTTGAGAAGTTATCAACCCACAAAATCAGGCAGGATGTTTTCCGCAAGGAGGATGTCCTGCCATCCCCCCACAAAGATTCGATACCTGCTGATTTCGTGTCAGCAGGTTTTTTATTTGTTCATGACAATAGAATGCTCGCAGAGCGTGCATTCTATTGTTGCATAAGAAAGTTCGTTTCTATACAATGTTATACAATAAAAAACGCTCCGCGAGGATGCACACTCGACGCAAGGGTAGATGGTTGCCGAAGCAACCGCGCCTCGGCGCAAAAATATACTAAGGCACATTCTTTTTATATTTTATATGGAGAAT
>RRZT010357764.1_pt1 | contig 10449 bp, 12 predicted proteins | sample 2165551 | NCBI WGS metagenome assembly RRZT01 (sample SAMN10456910, study PRJNA506462) | wastewater metagenome | biome: wastewater; feature: sludge; material: wastewater sludge; isolation source: wastewater sludge with Escherichia coli K12::gfp cells carrying plasmid... | place: USA: Moscow, Idaho...
AAAAAACACCAAAGTATTAATTGTAAGTCCTCTCGCAACTATAACACAAACTGTAAATGCTTCATCAAGAGTAGAATTAGACAATTATCTTAAAACTGATACTGGAGAAAAGTCTATATCGAATTAGATTAGTGACGTAAATAAAGATATATTTAATAAAGTTGCAGATACAATAAATAACGCAATTAGTGGAATTGATGGAATAGAAAAATTACCTAGATTGGAGTAATGCAAAATGGCTAAATGTAAATTATGTGGAAAAGAAGTAGATAAAAATACAGCATTTAAATTATCAACTAGAACTTATTGTTGCTCTGAAGATGAATTAAATAAGCATAATGAGCTTGAAAATTTAGTCAAGATTGGGAGAGAATCTTTACTCTCCCTTTTTAATTCTAAATTTACAACTGGTAATATAATCTTATTTAATACAGCTGTAAAAGAGATTATAACAAAGCATAGAGAAGAGAGATTTATGTTGCTGGCTGATAAGTGTAAAAAAGAATTAAAAGATAATAAATTATTTAATGAGTTAGACCAGTCTAATAAAGTTAAGTATTTAATTGCTGTAATGAATAATAAAATAGAATCTATAAAAAGTGTTGTAAAAACTATCGAGGCATGCTATAATGATATAGATGAAATAAAACAAATTATTCCAAATAATAAGACTAATATAAGTTTTATGTTTGATAAATATGGGGAGTGAGAATGTCACAAATACTAGATATATATTTGAGTACAGTTAATAAAGATTTAAAAATTATGTTAGATGTAATTGTTTATTTAGAAAAACTAAATATAAATGAATTAAGCAAAATTAAACATAGTTATAGTGGATATTCTACTTATATTGATAGGTTACAACCATTGATAACTGAAATTAAAATTAAGAAATATGGAGGGGAATTATAATGTACCCAAAACATCTTACTAGGGATTTGCCTTCTGTTGAGGGTAAGCTAATCAGTTGTTTGGCTAAGGATATAAGCTTATTTCAAGAATTTCCAGAGTCAATAACTATAGATAATTTTACAAGTGAAGAAAATAGAATATTCTTCAAAGTATATAAAACTTTATATGAAAAAAAATATTCAACTATTGATGAAGTCTCAATTAATAGTGAGTTTCCACAAGGAAGTAAGGATAGACAATTATTTGAGAGCTATCATGGTTCAGCTATGACTAAAGAGTTTAAAAATAATGAATTGTCGGCAATAGAAAATTTTGATAAATTTAAAGGAGATTTTTTAGAAGTAAATTCTAAAATGGCTTTATATAAAGAGCTTAAAAGTTCTATTGATAGATTTAATATAGAAGAGTTTTGTAATGAAACTACAGAACATATTTATTCATATATAGACCACAAATTGACTAATTCTGTTATATCAGTAAATTCCGAAGCTGATATAGAAAATCTTGGAATAGATGATGAGTTTATTGAGAGATGTAAAAAAGGCGAAGCTGTTGGGATTACTTATGGATTACATGAATATAATAAAGCCACAATGGGTATGCACTTTGGTAACTTGAGTTTACTGGCTTACGGAACTAATGTTGGAAAAACGAACACTATGTTCTCTAATTTTGTACTAGATTATGCCATGCAGGGAGAGGAAGTTTTTATATATTCAAACGAAACCGATAAATATGACTTCCAAACTTTCTTATTGGTAAATGTTTTATCTAAGAAATATGGAATACATAAAATTACTAAAAATAAATTAAAAAATGGTAAACTTACAGAAGAACAATGGGAACAAATAAAAGTAGCTCAGGATTTTATAAATGAGAATATAAAACCACTTATAACGGTTAAATATCCAAAATCTCATAATATGAAAGAATTTGTGTCGTATGTTAGAAGATATGCTTATAGAGGAGTTAAATACTTCTTTATGGACACTATGAAATCAGACGAAGCTGGAAGCGCGCAATCTGTTGGGTTATTAGTAGACCAATCAAGAACTATATATGAAACTTGTAAGAAATTAAATGTGCATTGTTTGGCTACAGCTCAGATAGCACTTAGACATATTGAAAACTTTACTAGAGTTATAACTGAAGCTCATCTCGCTGGCTCAAAACAAATATCAGAAGTTTGTGACGTAATAATCACAGGTAGGGATTTATATTTAGATGAGTTAGATGGAGAAAAAAACGAGATTAAAATATATAAAAATGTAACAGATGATAATGGTAAAACTTGGAGAAAGGAATATCAAAAAATGGATAGAGAGAGGTCGTATGTACTTTTAAATCTACCTAAAAATAGATATGGAGAAAAGGGAATATTTACAGTATTTGAAAGATTGGGTCACTTAGGACAATTTCATCAAATAGGATTGGCGAAACTAAAAGCAATTTAAAGGGGATTACTAGTATGGCTGATAGTGTTATTGCAGAATTAAGAAATAGTCCAGATAAAATCGAATATGTATTAGACCAAACTGGATTTTATAATATAAAGAATAAAGGCAGAAGTATACATTTCGCCTTTGATGATGAGGGTGGAAGTGGAAGTTGTGTAATAAATATAGAGAATTTGGGATATTATAGATTCTCTAGGTCAGAAGGTGGGGACATATTCTCGGCTGTTATGCAAAAGAGAGATTTAAATTTTCCACAATCAATATCATATATTAAAGGATTATTGGGCTTAGATAATAGCTCAATAACCTTTATAGATAGAAAAGATAAAGAAAAATTATTTGGTGGTGTATTTAATAAATATAAGGAAGATAATTATAGAATTTATAGTATAAATGAAATAGATTATAAACTTTGTATATCAGATTTATTTCTAAAAGATAAAATAGATGCTTTTACTCAGTCATACTTTGATGTCAGATATGACATATGGTATGAAAGAATTGTAATAACTTGGAAAGATAAAGACGGCAATATAGTTGGATTTAATAATAGAGCTAATTTTGAGTTACCAGAAGGTTATCAATTTAAATATCTAACTTCTGAAGGATTTGTGAAGAACAATCATCTATTCGGATTATATGAGAATAAAGAATTTATAGAAAAATCTAAGGCTGTTGTGGTAGTTGAGTCTGAAAAATCAGTTATGCAAGCCTTTAGTTTTGGATATAGAAATATAGTCGCTCTTGGGAGTTCAAATTTCTCAGAAAGACAATTAAACTTATTATTGGAATTAGGTGTAACAACTATAGTTTATGCACTAGATGAGGGGTCAGATTTTATAAAAGTATCAAATGTATTAGATAGATTTAAAGGATATAAAGATAAAGTTGGATTTTGTTATATAAAGAATTATAGTAGGTTTATTAGCGGAAGCAAAGATAGTCCGACTGATAATGGCAAAGATGTATTTATAGAGATTTTGACAAATGATTTAGCACAATACAAATATTAAAAGGAGAATTAAATATGCAAATTATTAAAAAAGACACAATGACAAGCTTGGAAGTTTTGGAATAAATAAACTTATTTAGAGAAAAAGAGGATAAATCTGAATTAGCACATGGAGATTTATTAAAAATAATTAGAATAGAATTTGGTGAATAAATCTCGCAAGGAAAAATTTCCTTGCCGAAATTTTATGAAGATTAAAATAATTAAACAGGATTTATTTCCTGTTTTTTGTTTGACTTTGTCCTATGTTTGTGGTAAGATTGTATTATCAAAATAAAAGGAGATGATTATGAAGGAATATGTAATAACACACTTGCATACTATGAACTCTAATTCTATATTGGCAGATTCACCAAGTAAATTAGAGGATTATCTAAAAGAAATAAAAAACAAAGATGGCATACGTGGAATTATTAGGACTGAGCATGGGCATTGTCAAAACTGGTTTAAAACTTATCAATTAATGGAAAAGTATAATTACAAATATATCCATGCTGTAGAAGGTTACACTTGTTTGAATGGAGATGATAAGTATAATTTCCATATTTTATTATACGGATTAAACTTTTTTGGATTTCAAGAAATAAACAGATTAGTTTCAGATTCTTCAGTTAGAGATGGGCATTATTATAAGAGACCTAGAATATTTATTGACGATATATTAAAATGCGAAAACATAGCAATAAGCACATCTTGCAGCGGTGGAATATTTGCTAATTTAAAAGAAGATAGTAAAGAAAGTGGAGATATAGTTAAAGATAAATTATTGAAATGGGGAATTAAAAATAAAGATAAATTCTTTGTAGAAATACAACCACATATACATAATAAACAAATAATAGTAAATAACACAGTCATAAAATTACATAAAGAATTTGGATTTAATATAATTTGTAGTAATGACGTGCATTATGTAAATAAAGACTTCCAAGAAATAAGAAAGATAATATCAATAGATAAAAATTCTGGAGAGGAATCGGAGTTTGAATTAGTGTTTGATTTATCAATAAAAAGTTATGATGAGCAATATAGAAGTTTTGTTAATCTTGGAATTGAAAAAGATATAGTAATTGAGGCATTAAATAATACTAATAAATTATATGATATGTGTGAAGAATATAAAATAGATTGCGAATTTAAATATCCTCAAATATATGAAAATCCAAAAGAAACCATATTAAACAGAGCAATTTCAAATTTATATAAATTGGATTATTTAAATAATGAAGATATTCCAAAATATATAGAAAGAATACAATATGAGATAGATGTAATGGAACATTTAGAGGCTTTATCATATATCAATCTATTTTCAGATTGGCTGACTTGGTGCAGAGAACAAGGCATTGCTATTGGGTTTGGAAGAGGAAGTGGAAGTTCAAGTATAATAAATTATCTTACAAATATAACTGGCATAGATTCTATTGTTTGGGATACTACATTTGATAGATTTTTAAATAAAAACAAGCGCGTCACAGTGGATATTGACACAGACATAGAGCCTGCAAGAAGGCAGGAAGCTCGTGATTGGTTTTTTAATCATCCAAAGCTAAATTGTGCAGATATATTAACATTTAATACTGTAGCTTATAAAGGTGCTTGTGATACAATTATAAGAACTTCAGAATTAACCAAACAACAAGGAAGTCAATTAAAAGAAATGTATGCTGATATAAGAACCGAATTTGAACTTGATGATTCTGATTTATTTAGAGAGAAATTACCAATAAGTATTGATGAATTAGCAAAAAGAATGGGAGATTATGGAGATTTAATTAAAAAAGTTGTATTGCTTGAGGGTTGTATTATGTCTGTAGGTTCACATCCAGCTGGAGTATTGGTGTCTGATTTAGACATAAAAAGCAATATAGGATTAATTACTTTAGAAGATAAAAAAACTGGTGGATATAAAGTTGTCACTCAGTGTGATATGAAAGAACTAGATGCTATGAGTTATGTAAAAGCAGATGCTTTAGGGTTATCTACTGTTGGTTCAATAAAAAGAACTGTTGATTATATTGGAGCAGAATTTCCAGAGCCTCAACATTTTGATTTCTATGATGATAAGGTTTGGGAAGATATAAAAAAATCTCCTTGTATGATATTCCAATTTGAAGAAACTAAAGCACACGAATATATGAAGATAGCTATTGACTTAGTAAATCTAGATAAAAAATTACAAACTATGTCTATGATGTCGGGATTAATTAGACCATCTGGAAAATCTATTAGAGATAAATTTTTAAAAGGTGAAATTGGAGATAATGGGCATCCAGAAATAGATAAGGCATTTCCAGACACTTCTCAATATTTAGTATATCAAGAAAATATAACTAAATTCTTGTCAATGTTCTGTGGATATGACACAGCTTTAGCAGATGTATACAGAAAAAAATTGAGTAAAAAATGTTCTGATTCTGAACTTAGAGTTATGATGTCGGACATAGACAAGAGTTTTAGAGATTATTTTCCCAAGCATTATGATACAAACGAAGAACAAATGAATATAATACTTGAGAATTTTATTGAGATAATAAAACTAAGTTCTCTTTATGGATTTTGCTATGCTCATGCCATAGCATATACATTATATGGTTACATTGGGGCTTATTATCGTTACTATAATACATTGGAGTTTTGCACAGCTAATCTAAATGAGTTTAATGAAGACCCAAATAAACTAAAAGAAATATACCATTTTATCAACAACTTTACTGAAATTAAAATTATTAATCCAATATATCCAGTTTGTAAATTAGATTACACTTATGATAAAGAAAATAATATAATTTATGAAGGTATGCTTGGAGCTAAGGGTGTTGGGAAAAATGTTGAGATTGCATTTAATTCTGTAGATAAAAATATTAAGTTTAATAGTATGAAAGAATTTATAATTTACATTAAAGAAAGCGAAATTGGAATAAATAAAAGAGAATTAGTTACACTTAATAAAATGAAATTTTTTAGAGAATTTGGAACTCAAAATAAAAATGAGAAAACTATATTAGCAATGTATGGAGAAAAAACTATTCACCCAAGTAGATTTAAATATGAGAAAAAAGCCACAGATAAAACTAAAACTAAAAAATTGGCTGATTTAGACTTACTATTAGAAACTATTCCAGATACAGACTTCAATCCACTACTACAAGCATTTTATGACTTAGAAGTATTTGGACATACACCACAGAGATTTGATAACATGAATGAGGTTTATTATGTAATAGATTGCACAAAACCTTATAGTAAATATATAATTGACTTATATAATATTGGTACTGGTGAAAAAATCACATACAAAGGCAAAGATATTAAAAAACCTGTTAAGCAAAATTTAATACAAATATTAAACAGGGAGTTAAAGCCTGATTATTATGTATGTGGAGAACATTCAGATGGGAAGCCAAAATTCCTAACAACTGGTACTAAGTCTTGGAATATAACAGAATATAAATATATTGACCCAGATAATGGAAATATTATAGAAAAACCTAAAAAAGAACTTGACAAAGAATAGTAATTATGGTAAAATTTAGTATATTAATTTGAGAGGAGAAGTAAAAAAAATGGATTATGAAAATTGGCAATTTAGAGTAATGGATGAAACCAAGGAGTTAGAGGATAAAATAAACAAACTTGGAACTTATCTTGAAAAACAAAATGAACCAGACCCGTTATTAGTAATACAATATTCAACAATGGTTACATATTTTACAATATTGGAAGCTAGAATATCTGAATTTGATAAAGGGGATAGATAAATGAAGTTTAGAAAAAAAACCAATAGAAATAGAAGCTATACAATGGACTGGAAGCCCTTCTGTAAAAGCTGTATCGGAATTTTTAGGTTCTAAGAATCAAGAATTAGAAAACGATGATTATATTGTTAAAAAATTAGAAAATGGAACTTATAGACTCGGTAATTTATATATAAAAACATCAGAAGGTTTGATGTTAGCAAATATAGGAGATTGGATTATAAAAGAGCCGTTTGATAAAGAGAGAAAATATTATCCATGTAAAGAAGATATATTTTATAAAACATATGAAAAAGTAGGAGATAAATAATGAGAAATAAAATTACTATTGAAGATGTAAAAGGTTTTATAGAGGATTTAGAAGTTGAAAAATTTAGAGAAAAAACTACTATAGTCAAGGCTGTATTGAAAAACGGTTTCATATTAGTAGAACATTCTAGTTGTGTAGACCCAGTAAATTTTGATATGGAATTAGGAAAAAAAATATGTATGGAAAGAATAGAAAATAAAATATGGGAATTGTTAGGGTTTAAATTACAATGTGACTTGCTAGAAGGAGATAGATAATGAGAAAGCCATTAAATAAAAGAGGTTTGAGTAACAAACAAAAAGGTAGATTATTAAAAGGTGGATTTAAAGTTCTTGCAGATTTGGAAAATAATAAGCAAGAATATAATAAAAAAAATCCAGAAAACTTAGCTACTAAAGTTGAGGTTGCAAGTAATGTATATGACTTATATAAATCGTTTGCAGATGATGAAAATAATATTCAAGGATTACAATTATTGGTCAGTGAAGAATTAGAAGAATATCAAGTAAAAATATCATAATATTAAAGGGTGTTAATTCACCCTTTTTAAAAGGAGAATTTAATGTACTTAATAGAGGATGTAAATGGCTTACAATATAAAGTTGACAGCCTGGCTAAATTTTGTAAAGAAAAAGAAATCACATTGAGATTAATTAGATATACTAACCCAAAATGGAAAGATATCGAAGGTAAAAGATACCAAGAATATCATAAAGGATTTAAAATAATTTCTGAAGATATTGAAGCTGATATAGTTGAAAATGAAGAGATTAAAAAAGATGAATTGGAATTAGAGAAATTAAAATACAAATCTACAGAAGAAATTTGTCCAGATGGAACACATAAATCAGACAAATTACTACAAATGGATTCCAACCAATCTAAAGACCCAAGTTTTTTATTAAATTCTCATGGTTTTAATTCAGATGAATGGGAATTATTATCTGCTAAAAATAATATATGGAACGCATATTCTAAACAAGATGGAATTATGACTCTGTATAGTAGTAAAATAGTAGCCAAGCCTAAGATTAAAAGTTTTGATTTGAGTTGGTTTAAGGAAGTATTTGAGTCTATAGAGCCAATGGACCCATTTAGTAAACCATGTGTAGACCAAATAATACCTAAATCAAATAAAATAGTAGAAATAGAGATGGCAGATTTACATATAGGATTAAATGGTATAGAATATGAAGAGCAATTAAATAACACTATAGACATTATGATAGATAAATATAAAGATGCCGAGCATTTTATAATACCTATAGGTCAAGATTGGCTAAATTGTGATATTCAGATTGGTGCTGATTTTAAAACTACAAAAGGTACAAGTTTACAACAAAAATTAAGCTACAAAGAGATGTATCAAACTGGTATAAGAATTGCTTCAAGATTATTAGATAATATTATATCAAAAACTTCTGCAACAATAGAGTGTATTTATATCCCAGCAAACCATGATAAACACTCGGCTTTTGGAATGTTTTGTGCTTTAATGCAGAGATATTACCATTATTCTCACAACGCAATGATTACAAAAAGGATAACATTTGATGACTCTACTAAGCCTAGAAAATATAGAAAAGTTGGAGTTGTTGGATTGGGAATTGGACATGGAGATGGAGAAGGTAAGAGGATATATGAAGCTTTTTCTATAGAAGCTCCAACTATTATGGCTAATACTAAATATAGAGAATTCCATCTATCACACTTGCACCATGAGAGTGTAAAGGATATTGGTGGAATAGTTTATAGAAGGTTGCCTACCCCAAACACTCCAGACGATTGGCATACAGAATTAGGATTTATAGGCTCTACAAATAGAATACAAGTTTTTGTATATGATTATGATAATGGACTTGATAGTATAAATTATTATTATTTATAAATAAACTCTTGACAATTTACTCCAATTAGTATATAATCATTAGTGAGATATATATTAATTGGAGGGATAAAAATGATAACAGATTCAACTATAGAAATACTAGCATTAAAGTGTAACTCACAAGATTTATTTAATGCTAAGATTATAGCTAGTACTAACCAAATGATAAGCGGAGATAAAAAACACACTACTATATTTGGTAAAACTAGAACTACAACTCAAAGAAAATCTAAAAAAGAAATGATATATGGTTGTCATAAAAGTGTAAACCACGTATTGACTAAAATAATTAAAAAAAGAGGATTTATAAATGGCATACAAAAATCTAAGGTAATGGAATATATACCAGAAGATTTTAACACAAATGACATTCATATAGCTGTTAACAATATAAATAAGTTAAATGGAATTAGATGTTATTATGATGGAACGCAAATAAAATTAAAATTAAAGGAGTTAAAGTGAAAGTTACAATTAAGAAATTAGTAGACTGGGATGAGGTTTATGACTCGGCATTGTTTACTCAAAGAAAAGAAGTTGGAGATAAAAAACCTACTTCAAAATGGAAGCTTAAAACTTGCTATGCTGGTCATTCTATATTAAGAGATTTGATGTTTTCAATTAAAATAGAAGATGTGGAAAGTTTTATAATAAGTCATCTAATCAGACATAAACGCGAATATACTCAGCCATATGTCCAAACTTTAAGAGAAGATTTAACTGGAATACCAAATGAATCTGTGACTAGATTGACTAAGAATGGTGTTAAGTTTATATTAAATGCAAAATCTATAATTGATATAAGTAGAGTTAGATTATGTAATAAAGCTTCTATAGAAACTGTATTAGTGTGGAAAGAAGTATTGAAAGAATTAGAAAAAATAGAACCAGAGTTGACATCAATATGCGTTCCACAATGTGTAGAAAGAGGAATGTGTACTGAATATAAGACTTGCGGATTTGATGAGAGTGAAAACTTTGACAATATGAGAGAAGGTTATACGCTAAGATGTATTTTAAATAATAGAAAAACAAAATAAAAAAAAGGAGGATAAAAATGAAAAGAAAAAATGTTAGTAATTCTGTAGGATTGGTTTTGATTATATTAT
>RRZT010812549.1_pt1 | contig 10449 bp, 7 predicted proteins | sample 2165551 | NCBI WGS metagenome assembly RRZT01 (sample SAMN10456910, study PRJNA506462) | wastewater metagenome | biome: wastewater; feature: sludge; material: wastewater sludge; isolation source: wastewater sludge with Escherichia coli K12::gfp cells carrying plasmid... | place: USA: Moscow, Idaho ...
TCAGATCCACCCATGTATAAATCGACATTTTGCCAATAATCAACCGCTTCTTTTGACACAAATTCGTTTTCATTTTTCGCATCCATATAACGTAACCAATACCAAGAAGAACCTGCCCAACCTGGCATAGTATTCAATTCGATAGGGAAAATCGTTTCGTTGTTGATTAAACTATTGTCTACAACTTCGTTTGTTGTTGTATCAAAAGCCCATTTTGTCGCACGTCCTAATGGTGGTTCACCATCTTTAGTTGGTAAATATTCGTCAACTTCTGGTAAAATAATTGGTAATGCAGCAGTTGGAATTGTATAAGGCATTTCGTCTTTAAAATAAACCGGAACTGGCTCTCCCCAATAACGTTGACGAGAGAAAACAGCTTCGCGTAAACGGAAGTTTGTTTTTCCTTGTCCAAAACCTTTTTCTTCTAACGCTTCAATTGCTTTTGCAACTGCTTGTTTATAATCTAATCCGTTTAAGAAATCAGAATCTTGTAATTCGAATCCGCCTTTTTCTGTAAAAGCAGCTTCAGAAATATCTTGTCCTTTGAAAATATTAATAATTGGTAAGTTGAAATGATTTGCAAACGCAAAATCACGCTCATCACCAGCTGGAACAGCCATTACAGCTCCCGTTCCGTAAGAAGCTAAGACATAATCGCCAATCCAAATCGGAACTTGCTTTCCTGTAAATGGATGAATAGCAAATGCGCCTGTAAATTCACCTGTAATATTTTTTGCATCTGCCAAACGATCTCTTTCAGAACGTTTTGAAGTATAATCGACATAAGCGTCAACTTTCGCTTTGTGCTCAGCTGTTGTAATTTGAGAAACCAAAGGATGCTCTGGGGCTAAAGTAACATAAGAAACGCCGAAAACAGTATCAGGACGAGTTGTAAAAACTTCAATTTTATCTGCATGACCATCAATATCAAAAAAGATTGAAGCTCCTTGCGATTTACCAATCCAGTTTTTTTGTGATTCTTTGATTGGATCTGGCCAATCTAATTTATCCAAACCAGTTAACAAACGGTCTGCATAAGCTGTGATACGCATCATCCATTGCGTCATTTTTTTGCGCACAACAGGGAATCCTCCACGTTCTGATAAACCGTTAATTACCTCATCATTCGCTAAAACTGTTCCCAAATCTGGACACCAGTTTACTTCGGCTTCGGCTAAGAAAGTTAAACGATATTTTAGTAAAATAGCTTGTTGTTCTTTTTCAGAATAAGCGTTCCATTGTTCTGCTGTAAAGATTTCGATATCATCATCAGCAACAACGTCTACGTTAGCATTACCTTCTGATTTGAATGTTTCAACTAATTTAGAAATTGATTCAGCTTTGTTTGATGAATTATCATAATATGAATCGAATAATTGATTAAAAATCCATTGTGTCCATTTATAATATTCAGGCTCAGAAGTTCTGATTTCACGATCCCAATCGTATCCCAAACCAATTTTTTTCATTTGGTTTTCGTAACCCGCAATTTCATTTCCTTGCTTATCAACACCGCCTTCAATATTCGTCGTTGTTGTAATCGCGGGATGTTGACCAGTCTGTATTGCATACTGCTCTGCAGGTAATCCAAAAGAATCGTAACCCATTGGATGTAAAACATTAAATCCTTTTAAACGTTTGTAACGAGAATAAATATCTGACGCGATATACCCAAGCGGATGACCTACGTGTAAGCCAGCACCAGATGGATAAGGAAACATATCTAATACGTAAAATTTCGGTTTTTCTGATTGATTATCAGCCTTGAACGTCTTGTCTTCGATCCAAAACTTTTGCCATTTTGGTTCGATTTCATTCGGATTGTATTGCATTACTGAGGGTTATATTAAAATTAAATTAATGCAAATTTACATTTTTTATGTATCTTTTAGGTTAGATTAGCGATATTTGTACATTAATACACAACCCCTAAACTAATCCATGAAAAAAGAATTAATCATTTACTACCTCGGTGTAGTCATTTTTTTTGTTGCATTACTCTTTTCTGTTCGCCATTTGGTCAACACTACACGTGTTTTTGTTGGATACGAAGACAGCTTTAGTCCTACATTAATCAAATGGAGTTTGGACGAAAAAGATTCTACTCTGCGTATAAAAGATCCTTTATATCTAAAGAAAGAATATTTTTTGATTGATTATAAGAATGATAAATTCATCAAAAATGATACAATTTTGTATGCAGATTTGATGGCTGACTCTTTAACAGATAAAGGTTGTATTTTGAATGTGAAGCCTCCTTATTATATTTGGAAAGAGGCTAAAAATGATACTTTGAAAGTCTTTAAACACAATGTAACCCTAAAGTTTACGAAGAGAAAAGTTTATTAAACTTTCTGTAAATAGAACGAAAAAGTAGATCCTTTTCCTACTTTACTACTTACATATATTTTTTGTTTATGTGCCTCTAAGATGTGTTTTACGATTGCTAAACCAAGTCCAGAACCACCATTGTTACGATTTCTTGATTTATCAACACGATAAAAACGCTCAAAAACACGGTCAAGATCTTCCTGTTTTATTCCAACACCTTGATCTTTGATTGACACTTGTATTTTATCGTCAAAATCGTCAAAATCAATGATGACTTCGGTATTTGGATTAGAATAATTAATTGCATTAACAATTAAATTAATCAACACTTGTTGTATTTTCTGAATATCACCAACCACTTTTATAGGTTGATGAATAGGATAATTAAGGGAAAGTCTGATGTTATTTTTTTCTGCTTTAATTTCAAGCAAATCGATAACATCTTGTACCAAAGCAGTCAAATTAAACGTTGTAAACTCGATGTTTATACGCCCACGTTCTAACTCTGCAATCATGTCCAAATCTTTTACCAAATATATTAAGCGATCAACCGATTTATTGATTCTGTTTAGGTACTTATCACGAATAGACTCATCTTCTACTCCACCTTCTATCAGTGTTAACAAATAACCTTGTACCGAAAAAAGTGGCGTTTTTAACTCATGCGAAATATTGCCTAAAAAATCTCTTCGGTAATTTTCGCGTTCATGTAAAACATCAATTTCTTTGGATTGATCTTCTGTAATTGTAGATATTTTTTGGGACAATTCCTCAAAATCCATTGTATTTGATTGAAATTGAGGAATGTTTTTCGAAATTTCAGTAAAATCTCGGCGACGTTGATTTTTTAAAAAAAACCAATATAAAGCAGTTAAACCAATTAATAAAAAAAGGAATAATCCGCAAAAAAATACTTTTTCTTGGAGAATAAAGTTAATATTTCCAAACCATATAAAAGAGAACAAAACAAAACCTAATGCTAAAAAAAATGTGCTTAATAAAGCGTATAGGAATATATTTTGGACTTTGAACGTTGAAGCCATTAGCAGCTTTTAATCATTTATTTTGTAACCAATACCTTTGATAGTAGAAAAGCGATCGTTTCCAAATTTTTCGCGAAGTTTGCGCATGTGTACATCAATTGTACGTCCGCCAACAACTACTTCGTTACCCCAAACTTTCTCTAAAATTTCTTCGCGTTTGAATACGCGTTCTGGATTAGAAGCTAAAAGAGCAATCAATTCAAACTCTTTACGTGGTAATAAGAAATCTGTTCCTTGGAAGTTTACTTTGTATGTTTCGCGGTTAATTTCGAAGTTATTTAACTTAATAAATTCGTCTTTTGGCGCTTCGTTTGGTTGTTTTAATTTAAGTAAAGCATTTAGTTTACTGATTAAAACTTTTGGTTTGATTGGTTTTAAAATGTAATCATTTGCACCTGCATCGTAACCTGCTAATTGAGAAAAATCTTCGGCACGCGCAGAAAGAAAAACAACTAAAGTATCTTTAAAAGAGTCTAATTTTCTAAGTTCAGCACACATTTCCATTCCGTCCATTTGCGGCATCATTACATCTAATAAGATTAAGTCTGGGCGAAAAATTTTGGCTTGTTTTAGTCCTTCGATACCGTTTTGAGCTGTTTCGATCTCAAAACCTTCTTTTTTTAAGTTGTATCCAATAAACTCTAAAATGTCTGGTTCATCGTCTACTAATAAAATCTTAATGTTCTTCATAATTGTTTGTAATAACTAAAAAAAATTAGCTGATGTAAAATTAAGCTTAAATCTTACGAGAATACAGCTGAAATCATTTCTTAACATTCATTTAAAATTACGACAATTTGATAACAATTCTCTAACAAAACCTTTACAATTTGTAAAAATCATTCTCATCCGATTGCCACAACTTTGCAAGCAAACAAACACGAATTATTTTATAGCAATGAAACGCAATTTAACTTTACTTTTATTATTAGGATCAGCAGCATTATTTGCGCAAACTGATATTAAATTAGAAGGAACATTATTTGATCAAAAATCAAACCAACCAATCGCTGGAAAAACATTTACAGTAGAGGGTTTAAATATTACTGCTAAAACAGATGAAAAAGGTCATTACGAAATTTCGGTTCCAGATGATACTTACCAATTAGATATTAAGGTTGATGGATATCAAACAATCACGCAAAGTTTAACAGACACTAATACGTATAATCTTTACTTAAAGCCAGCTGATATTAGTAACATCGATTTATCTACGGCTGTTGTAACTGCGACAAAAAACAAATCATCAGAAGCGAATTTATTGAGCATGCAGAAAAAATCTGTTAAGATGGTTGAAAACATTGGATCAGTAGAATTAGAGCGTAAAGGTGTAAGTGATGCGGCTTCTGCAGTTGCAAAAATGGCTGGAGTTACAAAACAAGAAGGTACAGGTGATGTATTTGTTCGCGGTTTAGGAGATCGTTATAACTATACATCTTTAAATGGTTTACCAATACCATCAGAAAATCCGAGTAATAAAAACATTAAGTTAGATTTATTTCCTACAGATGTGATCGATTATATCTCGTTAAGTAAAACATTTAACGTTCGTATGATGGCAGATTTTGGAGGTGCGAATATTGACATTGCTTCAAAATTATACGAAGGAAAAGGTTTATTTGAAATTGGAACTAATTTGAATTTAAATTCAAATGCAATTACGAGTAAAAACTACAACTTACAAGCTGGTCCAAACTGGTTTGGTTTCCAAAAAACAAACATTCCTGCAAACGCAATTTCTGGATATAATTTCAAAAATAGTTTCAATCCTCAATCTAAATCAGCTGTAGCTGGTGGATTTAATGTAAAAGGCGGAAAAAGTTTCAAATTTGATAATGGATCTAAATTTGGATTCTTTGCAACAGCTTCTTTTGACAATTCGGCTCAAAGCATCGAAAATGGTTTAGCTCGTTCAGTTGATGCACAAGGAAATAACATAAAAGGATTTAATAATTATACAAAAAACAGCTATACAACGAATACTACAGGTATGGTGAATTTGTATTATGATTTCAATCCAAACAATAGATTAAGAGCGAATAGTATTTTTATTAACAATACAACTCAGTCTTTACAAGAATACAAAGGATATATTCGTGATTTAGCGGAAGAAAGCCATCTAGAAGGATTTATTCGTCGTGGAACTTACGAGAAAAACCAAGTTTTTGTGAATCAATTGTTAGGTGATCACAAATTAAATGATACCTCTGAATTTCATTGGGGTGTTTCTTACAACACCGTAAAACAAGATATGCCAGATCGTTTACAAAACACGATGCGTTTAGATAAAAATACTGGTCAATATACATTAGCTTCTCAGGATGCTTCGTTAAGTAACCGTTACTTTCAAAACTTAAATGAGAACGAAATTTCGGCAAACTTAGAATATAACTTCGTTTTAGGTGGTGATTTAAAAGATTACAAAACAAGAATCTCTATTGGTTACCAAGGTCGTCATAAAGAAAGAGATTTCGAAGCAAATCAATTTAACTTGAAACTTACGAGAAGTGGTGTTCAAGTAGATCCTAACAATATAGACGCTATTTTTAATCAATCAAACTTCGGAATAGATCGATTATTTACAATCGAAACATTTGATATGGATGGTAGAGGTGGTTACCGCTCTCAGACTTATAACGGACAAAAAGATATACAAGTTGGTTTTGCAGAAGTAGAATATAACTTTACAGATCGCTTAACTGCAGTTTTAGGAGTTCGTGCAGAATATCTTAAACAAAGTATAGATTGGTACACAGCTTTATCTCAAGGAGAAAGTTCTTTTGATCAATTCGAATTATTACCAAGTTTAGCGTTACGATACAAAGTAACAGAAAATCAAAACTTACGTTTCGCAACGTCAAAAACATATACTTTACCACAGTTTAAAGAAACAGCCATGTTTGTTTACGAAGATGTAACTGAAACTTTCCGTGGAAATCCAAAGTTGTATCCATCTACAAACTATAACGCTGACATTAAATGGGAATGGTTTCCTAAAAATGGAGAAGTTTTATCGTTAGGAGGTTTCGGAAAATATATTCAAGATCCGATCAATACAACTACAATTGCTTCATCATCAAATGATATTTCTTACGTAAATAGTGGTGATTGGGGATACGCTCTTGGTGCTGAGTTAGAGGTAAGAAAAGCAATTATCGATAACAAAACAACTAATCCAGAACAGTTAACTTTTGGTCTTAATGCAGCCTATATGTATTCTAATCAAGAATTAGATGACGAGAAAGTATACAACGAAACATTGTTCAACGGGCAACGTATCAATACAAACTTTACAAATAAAGAAGATTCATTTACAGGAGCTTCAAAATTCATTACAAATGCAGATTTATCTTACTCAAAAAAATGGAGTAATGGTGCAAGTATTATGACAACAGTTGCTTACAACTATTTCTCTGATCGTATTTATGCATTAGGAACAGAAACAAGAGGTAATCAAGTTGATAAAGGATTTAGCACATTAGATTTCATTTTACGTTCAAAATTGAACAAAAATATCGGAATCAATTTCTCTGCGAAAAACCTTTTAAATCCAACGATTGATCGCGTTCAAGAAAACTTAAACGGCGATGCAAAAACATTAAGCTATAAAAAAGGAATGAACTTCGGTTTATCGGTTAACTATCAATTTTAATTAAAAACAAACACAATAAAACAATTTTAAATTATGAAAAAATCAATTTCTAGATTATTCTTAGTAGGAGCTATATCTTCATTAGCTTTAGTAAGCTGTAATAATGACGATAACAAAAATGATGTAAACACAAACCCTTCTGGATTTGTTGCTAACCCAGCTGATTTCAAAGGAGAGTTAAAAAGTGGAGATAAAATCACTTTAGATGCAACTAAAACATACTACTTAACTGGTAAAATACAAGTAAATGATGGTGCTGTTTTAACTATCCCTGCAGGAACAAGAATCGTTGCAAATGGAGGAACTTCATCTTTTATCGCAGTAGCACAAGGAGGTCAAATTTACTCTAATGGTACAGCAGAAAAACCAGTTGTATTTACATCAGAAAAAGGAACTCCAGGTTCTTGGGGTGGTTTAGTTTTATGTGGTAAAGCGCCAATCAACAAGGCTAAAACAGCAACTGCAGAGGTTTCTGAATTAACTTATGGTGGTGATGTTGCTACAGATAACTCTGGAGCTATTACATATACTCGTATCGAATTTGCTGGAGCTATTTATAACTCTGAGAAAGAATTTAATGGTCTTTCATTATTCGGTGTTGGTAACGGAACAAAAATCGAATACGTACAAATGTATGCAGGATCTGATGATGGTATAGAATTCTTCGGAGGAACTGTAAACACAAAATATATCGTATCTAACGAAAACGAAGATGATCAATTTGACTGGACTGAAGGTTGGGTTGGTATCAACGAATACTGGTACGGAAAAGAAGGTCGTAGTAAAGGAAATAGAGGTATCGAAGCGGATAACAACTCAAGCAACCATACTTTAACTCCAATCGCTAATCCTTCAATCAAAAATGTAACTTTAATCGGACAAGGTAAAGATTTTGTTGGTGAAGGTGAAAACCAAGCAATAAAATTACGTGTTGGTACAAAAGGTAAATTAGAAAACTTTGTATTAGCTAACTGGGCAAAAGGTATCGATATCGAACATGATGCTACTTTAGCTTGGATTCCTAACGATTTATTCATTAAAAATGTACAATTCATAAATGTAGCAACAGAAGCAACAGGAAAAACTTCTGCTAATTTAGCTGTAGATGTATCTAAAGCTTATACAAAAGTAACTACTGCTACAGGTGCAGGTGCAGGTGTAGACGTACCAACTTGGGCTAAAGGATGGACAAGAGGTCTATAATTATCATTATATAAAGAAAAACTTTTCTTATAAAAAAGTTCTTCGTGTTTGTAAATCGCTTTTTCGGATTCTCCGAGGGAGCGATTTTCTTTCTATTATAACTATTTTATTTTAAGTCATTAAAAATAGTTATTTAGAAAAATTCCACATAAAATAAACTATTCGTACATTTGCAAATAATTAGAGTTGATAACAATGGCATTAACAGAACAACAGTTAGATTCGATTGGAGAAAAATTGGTTGAAAAATTCAAAACAGTTTACGATCCAGAGATTCCAGTTGATATATACGAATTAGGATTAGTTTACGATGCACAGGTAAATGCAGATGGTGAAGTAAAAGTTACCATGACCCTTACATCTCCAAACTGTCCAGTAGCTGAAAGTTTACCGAGAGAAGTAGAACAGCGCGTAGAAGAAATAGAATATGTAACGAAATGTTATGTAGAAATCACATTTGATCCTCCTTGGGATAGAGATATGATGAGCGAAGAAGCAAAATTTGAATTAGGAATGTTATAAGAACATTCCTAATTTTTTTTGTACCTTAATCCAACAAAACATAAAAACTCTAAAAACTTATGGGAAATCTTGGTCTAATTATTTTTATCGCATTTTTCGGATTAATAATTCTTTTCTTATTCATTTTCACGGTCAAACAACAAACGGCTGTTATTATAGAACGATTTGGTAAATTTCATAGTATCAGAAATCCCGGATTACAATTCAAAATTCCGATTGTAGACAGAACTGCAGGTAAAATGTCTCTTAAAATTCAGCAATTAGACGTTGTTGTAGAAACGAAAACGAAAGATGATGTATTTGTTCGATTGAAAATATCTGTTCAATATCAAGTCATCAAAACACAAGTTTATGATGCATTCTACAAATTAGATAATCCTTACACACAAATTACATCTTTCGTATTTGATGTTGTTCGAGCAGAAGTTCCTAAACTTCGTTTAGATGATGTTTTCGAGAAAAAAGATGATATAGCAGTTGCCGTAAAAGGAGAATTGCAAGAAGCAATGAATTCTTATGGATACGAGATTGTGAAAACTTTGGTAACTGATATCGATCCAGATGAGCAAGTAAAACATGCGATGAACCGTATTAATGCTGCCGAACGCGAAAAATTAGCTGCGCAATATGAAGGTGATGCTGCACGCATTTTGATTGTAGAGAAAGCAAGAGCCGAAGCAGAATCGAAACGTTTGCAAGGACAAGGAATCGCAGATCAGCGTCGTGAAATAGCAAAAGGTTTGTTAGAATCTGTTGATGTGCTAAATGGTGCTGGAATTACGTCGCAAGAAGCTTCAGCATTAATTGTCGTGACGCAACATTATGATACATTGCAAGCAATTGGAGAAAAATCTGGAAGCAAGTTAATCTTGTTACCAAATACGCCAACACAAGCTTCGGAAATGTTGAATACAATGGTAACGTCTTTCACTGCCGCGCACGAGCTAAACGAACATCAAATTACCAAAGAGGATACACCAACTCGTAAAGGAAATAAACCAAATCAAGGCGATTCGTTTACTTTTCCAGAGCATCCTTAGAAAAGATTAATTAAACACTTTTATTAGTCATTGTATCAAGTAAATATGAAAGTTAATTTTCTTAAAAATAAATTCTCAAACAAAAGTTATGTTTTGTTTTTGGTAACCATTTTAATGGCCTTTCCGTTATATGGACAATCTAATCAAGACGCTATCAATCAATCGAAATTATATAATGAGTTTAGAGTTGATTTTGATAAATACGAAAAACAACATGGTCATTATATTCAGACAAATAATGTAAAAATGCATTATTTAGAGTGGGGAAATCCTAAAAACCCTACGCTAATTTGGATTCATGGAACGTATAGTAATGGTTATGAACTTTATGAAATTATTGATGATCTTGTCAAAATGAATCTGCATGTCATTGCAATCGATTATTATGGACATGGTTTTACTGATATTCCTAAAAAAGATGTAAGTATCTATCATGTTGTTGATGATATAAAATTCTTGCTGGATAAAAAGAATATTAAACAAGCTATTATTGGCGGTTGGTCAAGAGGAGGTACAATAAGTTCTGCATTTTATGATGCATATCCACAAGCAGTGCAAGCATTGATTTTGGAAGATGGTGGCTCAGTTGCTTGGGATTTTAATGAAAAAGCGGCTAATATTGTCAAGAGTATCGAAGAGGCAAATCAGTATTATGCAA
>RRZT010066384.1_pt1 | contig 10446 bp, 12 predicted proteins | sample 2165551 | NCBI WGS metagenome assembly RRZT01 (sample SAMN10456910, study PRJNA506462) | wastewater metagenome | biome: wastewater; feature: sludge; material: wastewater sludge; isolation source: wastewater sludge with Escherichia coli K12::gfp cells carrying plasmid... | place: USA: Moscow, Idaho...
CGCCATCTCTGCCTGTTCGATCTGGACCACACGCTGATCCCGATCGACTCCGACCATGCCTTCGGCAGCTTCATGGTCGAGATCGGCTGGGCCGATGCCGACGAGTTCCGTCGCCGCAACGATGCCTTCTATGCCGACTACCAGGCCGGCACGCTCGATCTCGACGCCTACATCGACTTCGCCACCTCGGTGTGGCGTCAGCGCCCGCTGGCCGAGGCCCTGGCCGCGCGCGAGCGTTTCCTGGCCGAGGTGCTGCGCCCCAGGGTGACTCCCCAGGCGCTGGAGCTGGTGCGCCATCACCAGCGCCGCGGCGATCTGGTGGCGATCGTCACCGCGACCAACGAGTTCGTCACCACCCCGATCGCGGCCGAGTTCGGCGTCGAGCATCTGCTGGCGGTGCAGCTCGAGCGCGAGGCCGACGGCCGCTGGCTCGGCCGGGTGCGCGGCACGCCGACCTTCCGCGAGGGCAAGGTCGAGCGCGTGCATGACTGGCTGGCCGGGCAGGGCGCCTCGCTGGCCGACTTCTCCGGGGTGAGCGTCTACAGCGACTCGCCCAACGACCTGCCGCTGCTGGAGATCGCCACCGATCCGGTGGCCACCAACCCGAGCCCGGCGCTCGAGGCCACCGCCACGCAGCGCGGCTGGCGCATACTGCGTCTCTTCCCATGATCAAGAACATCATCCGCAAGCTGCTCGGCAAGTCGAGCCTGTCCACTCCGGTCGGCGAGACCACCCTCGAGGCGGTGTCGCTGCGACCGGCGGCCGCGCCGGCTGCTGCGCTGCCGCTGCCTGTCGAACCGACGCCGGTGGCCGTCGCCGCGGCGGAAGTCGCGGCCGCTGCGGTGGCCGGCCCGGTGCGCGGCACGCGCGTCGAGGTGCCGGCCTCGGTGCACCGCATCGATGCCTCGCTGCTCGACGACCGCGCGGTCAAGGTGGTCACCACGCTGCAGGACGCGGGCTTCGAGGCCTACATCGTCGGCGGCGCGGTGCGTGACCTGCTGCTCGGCCACCGGCCGAAGGACTTCGACGTCGCCACCAACGCCACGCCCGAGCAGGTCAAGGGCCTGTTCCGTCGCGCCTTCATCATCGGCCGGCGCTTCCGCATCGTGCATGTCGTGCACGGCCGGGGTCGCGAGCACGAGGTGATCGAGGTCTCGACCTTCCGCGCCTACCTCGACCCGGCCGCCGCCGAGCAGGTCGAGGGCAGCGAGAAGACCTCGCGCGCCGCGCTGGCCGACAAGAGCCATGTGGTCGACGCCAGCGGCCGCGTGCTGCGCGACAACGTCTGGGGGCCGCAGGACGAGGATGCGGCGCGGCGCGACTTCACCGTCAACGCGCTCTACTACGACCCGCGCCGACGCATCGTCGTCGACTACCACGATGGCATCGCCGACGCGCGCGCCCGCGTGCTGCGCATGATCGGCGACCCGGTCACCCGCTACCGCGAGGACCCGGTGCGCATCATCCGGGTGGTGCGCTTCGCCGCCAAGCTGGGCTTCGAGATCGAGCCCGGCACCCGCGAGCCGATCCGCGCCTGCGCCGAGCTGCTGTCGGCGGTGCCGGCCAGCCGGATGTTCGACGAGATGATCAAGCTGCTGCAGACCGGCCACTCGCTGGCCAGTCTGGAGGAGCTGCGCAAGCAGGGCCTGCACAGCGGCATCTTCCCGATCCTCGACGCGGTGCTCGACGATGTGCACCGCGACGACGGGCGCGAGCAGTTCATCCAGCGCGCGCTGGCCGACACCGACCGCCGTGTCGGCGAGGGCAAGCCGGTGGCGCCGAGCTTCATGCTGGCGTGCATGCTCTGGCATGACGTGGTGCGCCGTGCCGACGAGCTGCGCGCCCGTGGCGAGCTGCCGGTGCCGGCGCTGCAGCTGGCGATCGATGCGGTGTTCGACGCGCGCATCGGCGACATTTCCGGCCGCGGCAAGCTGGCCGCCGACATGCGCGAGATCTGGATGATGCAGCCGCGCCTGGAGCGGCGCACCCCGTCGGCGGCGCTGGCGCTGGTGGCGCAGCCGCGCTTCCGTGCCGGCTTCGACTTCCTGCGCCTGCGCGCCGACACCGGCGAGGCCGATGCCGATCTGGCGCACTGGTGGGAGCGCTTCTCGACCGCCGACGACGCGCTGCGCGAGGAGCTCTTCGTCGAGGCGCGTCAGCAGGACCAGGCGCGCCGCGCTGCAGTGGCCGCCGGCGAGCTGCCGGCAGAGGCCGCAGCCGGCGCGGCCGGCGGTCCGGCGAAGAAGCGCCGCCGCCGCCGCAAGCCGGCGGGTGCGCGCGCCGACGGCGCGCCGGCCCTCGCCGGGGCCGATGCCGGCGGTGACTGAGCCGCTGGCCGCGCCGCGCCGTGCCGTCATCGGTCTGGGCGCCAACCTCGGCGACCTGGACGCGACGCTGGACGCGGCCTGCGCCGCGATCGCCGCGCTGCCGCACAGCCGCTGGCTCGGCGTGTCGGGGCGCTGGTGCAGCCGGCCGGTCGATTCGTCCGGCCCGGACTACCTGAACGCGGTCGCCGCGATCGAGACTCGGCTGGTGCCGCGCGAGCTGCTCGCCGCGCTGCAGGCGATCGAGAACGCGCATGGCCGCGAGCGCCCCTGGCGCAACGCGCCGCGCACGCTCGACCTCGATGTGCTGCTGATCGACGATCTGGCCAGCGACGATCCGGTGCTGCTGCTGCCGCATCCGCGCCTGCTCGAGCGCGCCTTCGTGCTGCTGCCGCTGCTGGAGCTGCATGCCGCGCTGGGGGGCGCGCTGCCGCTGCCGCTGCCGGGCCGCGCCGATCGGGCTGGGCTGCAGGCGCTTGCCGACCGGCTGGCCCGCGAACAGGGCCTGGAGCGCCGGCCCGACTGAGGCGTTTCCGGCCTGTGCCCGCCAAGCGGCTACACTCCGGCGTTTCCAATCATGACAATTCCGTGACAGGTTGCCGCCGCCCTGCGGGCATTCGGTCACCCCCTGACCGTTCCTGTCCCTCTCCCCCCTGGAGCTCAACATGCTGTTCGGCAAGCTGCTGCCGCGCGAAGGCAATTTCTTCGAACTGTTCAACAAGCACGGCGAGGCGATGGTCGCCGGATCGCGCTCCTTCCAGAGCTTGCTGCAGAACTACGGCGACACCTATCTGCGCGAGAAGTACGCCGCCGAGGTGGACGCGGCCGAGCACGCCGCCGACAAGGTGACCGCCGAGGTCAACCGCCTGCTGCACAAGACCTTCATCACCCCGATCGACCGCGAGCAGATCCACGGCCTGATCAACGCGATGGACGATGTGCTCGACCTGTTCCAGGATGTCTCCGAGACGCTGGCGCTGTACGACGTGCGCTCGATCACCGAGGAGGTGCTGCGCCTGGGCGATCTGGCGGCCAAGTGCGGCGAGCGCGTCGCGCATGCGGTGTCGCTGCTGGGCAAGCTCAGCGACCACAGCGTCGCCGAGGCCACCGTCAAGACCTGCGAGGAGATCGACCGCCTCGAGTCCGATGCCGACCGGGTGATGCGCTCGGCGATGTCGCGCCTGTTCCGCGAGGAGCAGGACATCCGCGAGCTGATCAAGCTCAAGGCGATCTACGAGATGCTCGAGTCGATCACCGACAAGTGCGAGGACGTGGCCAACCTGATCGAGGGCATCGTCCTCGAAAATTCCTGATCGCATCATGGACGGCATTCAGGTCAGTCTCTGGGTGGTGGTGCTGCTGGTCGCTCTGGCGCTGCTGTTCGACTTCATGAACGGCTTCCATGACGCGGCCAACTCCATCGCCACCGTCGTCTCCACCGGCGTGCTCAAGCCGCAGCAGGCGGTGCTGTTCGCGGCCTTCTTCAACTTCATCGCCATCGGCATCTTCCACCTGAAGATCGCCGCCACCGTCGGCAAGGGCATCGTCGAGCCGGGCATCGTCGACTATCACGTCGTCTTCGGCGCGCTGGTCGGGGCGATCACCTGGAACGTGGTCACCTGGTTCTACGGCATTCCGTCGAGTTCCTCGCATGCGCTGATCGGCGGCATCGTCGGCTCGGTGACCGCCAAGGCCGGGCTGGATGCGCTGATCGGCGCGGGCATCTGGAAGACGGTCGCCTTCATCCTGGTCTCGCCCACGCTGGGCTTCATCCTGGGCTCGCTGCTGATGGTGGTGGTGGCGTGGATCTTCCGGCGCAGCACGCCGATCCGGATCGACAACTGGTTCAGGCGCCTGCAGCTGGTCTCCGCCGGCCTGTACAGCCTGGGCCACGGCGGCAACGACGCGCAGAAGACCATCGGCATCATCTGGATGCTGCTGATCGCCACCGGCTACACCAGCGCCACCGACGCGATGCCGCCGGGCTGGGTCATCTGGTCGTGCTACATCGCCATCGGCCTGGGCACGATGTTCGGCGGCTGGCGCATCGTCAAGACCATGGGCCAGAAGATCACCAAGCTCAAGCCGGTGGGCGGCTTCTGCGCCGAGACCGGTGGCGCGATGACGCTGTTCCTGGCCTCCTGGCTGGGCGTGCCGGTGTCGACCACGCACACCATCACCGGCGCCATCGTCGGCGTGGGCTCGACGCAGCGCGCCTCGGCGGTGCGCTGGGGCGTGGCCGGCAACATCGTCTGGGCCTGGATCTTCACGATTCCGGCCTCGGCGGCGGTCGCGGCCGGCGCCTACTACCTGGGCACGCTGATTCTCTGAGGCGTCTGCAGGTCGGCCTCGGCCTGCGCCTCGAACCAGCGCTGCAGGCCGAAGGCGATCGACGACATCAGCACCGTCGTGCCGATCAGCAGCGCGGCGATCACCGCCAGCACCGCGCCCCAGCCGCTGGGCGGCGTGCCGCCGCTGCGCCCGGCGTTGTGCTGCGCATCCCAGCGCTCGTCGGGCGTCAGGCCGGTCAGGATGGTCGCGAGCATCGCCGCGGCGAAGGACAGCCCGCCCAGCGGCAGCATCCAGGCCGCCTGGGCATCGTCGATGCCGAAGGTGTCGAGCCGCTGCAGGCCGGCCAGCCCGGTCAGCGTGGCCAGCAGATGCAGCCATCCCCAGGCGTCACGCAGGCCGTGACGCCAGAATCGGTGCAGGCCGAAGGTGCCGCCCAGCAGCGTCAGCCAGGTGGCGCGGGTCTTGGAGCGGGGGCGGGCGCTCATCTCGCGGCTCCGGGCGGGATCAGTCGCCGGCTGGCGCCGAGGCGCTGCCGTCGCCGAGCGCGCGCTGCATGATCACCACATCCAGCCAGCGATCGAACTTCCAGCCCGAGTCGCGCATCACGCCGGTGTGCTCGAAGCCGCAGGCGCGGTGCACGCCGATCGAGCCGGCATTGGCCGAGTCGCCGATGACCGCGAACATCTGCCGCGCGCCCAGCGCGGTGCAGCGCGCGATCAGCTCGGCCAGCAGCAGCCGGCCCAGGCCCCGGCGCTGCGCCTGCGGGCCCAGATAGATCGAGTCCTCCAGCGAGAAGCGCCAGGCCGGCCGCAGCCGGAACAGGTTGGCATAGGCATAGCCGACGACCTGCGGGCCGCGGCCGTCGCCGCTGTCGACCTCGGCCACCAGCCAGGGCAGATTGCGGCCGAGCACCTCGTCGCGCCGTCGTGCCATCTCGGTCGCGTCGGGCGCTTCGGTCTCGAAGGTGCCGGTGCCGTGGCGCACATTCCAGGCATAGATCTCGGCGATGGCCGCCACGTCGGTCGGCAGGCTGGGGCGAATCAGTGTCTCGGGCATCGAAGGCAGCTTATAATCTCGGGTTTTCCGGCGACGGCTGATCGGCAGCATGCCACGCAGCACGTATCTAACGGGGCCGGGAGAAGCCTGATTGTCAATGCATTCGTCACTTCGATCTGCCGGCCTGCGTGTCTCCCGGTCCTGTGGATCACCGGTCATTCCGGGGCACCGGTACCTGCGCCCCGAACCTGACACCTTCTGATCGAGGAAACATCATGGTCGTGATTCGTCTGTCCCGCGGCGGCTCCAAGAAGCGCCCGTTCTACAACATCGTCGTCGCCCCGAAGGCCGAGCGCCGTGACGGCCGCTTCATCGAGCGCGTCGGCTTCTACAACCCGGTCGCTTCCGGCCAGGCCGAAGCCCTGCGCGTCGCCTTCGACCGCGTCGAGTACTGGACCGGTGTCGGCGCCCAGATGTCGCCGACCGTCGACCGCCTGGTCAAGCAGGCCAAGGGCGCTGCCGTCGCTCCGGCCGCTGCCGCCTGAGATCGGCCCGACCGGTCTTTCCTGCATCTCTCGTCTGACCTGAACGGATTCCGATGAACACGCAGCCTCACGACGACGACGTGGCCTGGCCCGACGACGCCGTCGAGGTCGCGCGGGTGCAGGATGCCTGGGGCATCAAGGGCTGGCTGCGCGTGCAGCCGCATGCCGCCGATCCCCAGGCGCTTTTCTCGTCGCGCCGCTGGTTCCTGCAGCCGCCGGCCGGCAAGCCGCGTCCGAAGGACGCGCCGCCGCTGCCCCGCCTGCTGCATGTGACGCTGGTGAAGGAGCACGGCGACGGCATCGTCGCGTCGGTGCGCGAAGTCGCCGACCGCAACGGCGCCGAGGCGCTCAAGGGCGCACGCATCTTCGTGTCGCGCCAGAGCTTCCCCTCGACCGATGACGGCGAGTACTACTGGGTCGACCTGATCGGCCTGGAGGTCGTCAACCGCGAGGGCGAGCCGCTGGGCACTGTCGCCGAGATGATCGACACCGGGCCGCACTGCGTGATGCGGCTCGAGCAGGCCTCGACCGATGCCGCCGGCAAGGCGCGCACCGTCGAGCGCATGATTCCCTTCGTCGCCGCCTACATCGATGGCGTCGACCTGCCCGGACGGCGCATCACCGCCGACTGGGGCCTCGACTACTGACTTGCCGTCGCGCGGGCGCCGCGTGCCGGACCGGATGGCATGCGCTTCGACGTCCTGACCCTCTTTCCCGAGCTGTTCGACCCGTTCATGAAGGTCGGCGTGACCCGCCGCGCCTACGCGACGCGCCAGGTCGACGTGCGGCTGTGGCCGCTGCGCGACTTCGCCGACGACAACTACCGCCGGGTCGATGACCGGCCCTACGGTGGCGGCCCGGGCATGGTCATGCTGGTCGAGCCGCTGGAGCGGGCGCTGGCGGCGCTGCGCGCCGACCGCGCCGAGCCTGAAGGTGCGCAGGCGCCGGTGATCCTGTTCAGCCCGGCCGGCGCGCCGCTGACGCAGGCGCGGGTGCAGCGCCTGGCGGCCTCGCCCGGCGCGGTGCTGCTGTGCGGCCGCTACGAGGGCATCGACCAGCGCTTCGTCGACCGCCATGTCGACGAGGAGATCAGCCTGGGCGACTTCGTGCTGTCGGGCGGCGAGCTGCCGGCGCTGACGCTGCTCGATGCGGTCACGCGCCTGCAGCCCGGCGTGCTGCACGACGCGGCCTCGCATGAGCAGGACAGCTTCTCCGACGGCCTGCTCGACTGCCCGCACTACAGCCGTCCCGAACGCCTGGGCGACGATGGCGTGCCGGAGGTGCTGATGTCGGGCCACCATGCCCGCATCCAGCGCTGGCGGCGCGAGCAGCAGCTGGCCATCACCGCCCGGCGTCGGCCTGACCTGATCGAGGCGGCGCGGGCCGCCGGACGGCTCAGTCGTGCCGACGAGCAGTTCCTGGTGCAGCTCCTGTCGAAAACCGAGCTATAATCTTCGGTTTTGATCCTCTGCCTGAAGGCAATCAGGCGTCCGAGCACGGGCGCCTCCGCCGCTGCAGGCACGATCTCAGGAGCCCCTCATGGATCTGATCCGTCAGCTCGAGCAAGAAGAAATTGCTCGTCTCAACAAGACCATTCCCGAGTTCGCCCCCGGCGACACGGTGATCGTCAGCGTCAACGTCGTCGAAGGCACCCGCAAGCGCGTCCAGGCCTACGAAGGCGTCGTGATCGCCCGCCGCAACCGTGGCCTGAACAGCAACTTCATCGTCCGCAAGATCTCCAGCGGCGAAGGCGTGGAGCGTACGTTCCAGCTGTACAGCCCGCTGATCGCCTCGATCGAGGTCAAGCGCCGCGGCGACGTGCGCCGTGCGAAGCTGTACTACCTGCGCCAGCGCAGCGGCAAGTCGGCCCGCATCAAGGAAAAGCTGGCCTGATCGTCAGATCATCGGCAAAGCTGCAAGGCCGCCTTCGGGCGGCCTTGTCATTTTCGGCCTATGCTGAAAGGCATGGCCCGACCCTCGCTCATCCGTGATCCGCGCGCCGTGCCGGTGATGCGTGCCGACGATCACCTGCCCGCGCTGCCGCCGCAGCTGCTGCTGCCGCCGGTGCTGCGGCATGTCTTTGCCACCGCGCCGACCGACTGGCCGCCGGAACTGCCCGGCGATGGCGGCGGCCCCCTCGCCGAGCGCACGCCGGCTGCCGCCGCGGTGCTGGTGCCGCTGGTGCCGCGCGAGGATGGGCTGCGGGTGCTGCTGACGCGGCGTACCGACCATCTGCGCGACCATGCCGGCCAGATCAGCTTTCCCGGCGGCCGGGTCGATCCGGGCGAGACCGATCCGGTGGTGACCGCGCTGCGCGAGGCGCGCGAGGAGGTCGGCCTGGATGCCCGCCATGTCGAGGTGATCGGCGCGCTGCCGGTCTACACCACCGTGACCGCCTACCGGGTCACGCCGGTGGTCGCGCTGGTGCACCCGCCCTTCGAGCTCTCGCTTGACGCCTTCGAGGTGGCCGAGGCCTTCGAGGTGCCGCTGCAGTTCCTGATGACGCCTGCCCATCACCGCATTCACCAGCTCGACGGCGATGCCGGCAGGCGCTTCCTGTCGATGCCGTGGCGCGAAGGCGAGCGCGAATATTTCATCTGGGGAGCGACCGCCGCGATGCTGCGCAACCTCTACCACTTCCTGGCGCGGGCTCAGGCGGGAGCGGCATCGGCACCGCTATCATTCATGGCATGAGTTTTCTTGCCGTCCTGCTGGCCCTGATCGTCGAGCAGCTGCGTCCGCTGCCGCAGGGCAATCCTGTCCATGAATCCCTGATCGACTGGGCGCGCTGGACGGCGCGCAACTTCGACGCCGGCCGCGAGCACCATGCCTGGGTGGTCTGGGCGGTCACGCTGAGCGTGCCCTCGCTGCTGGTGTTCGGCGTGTTCAAGCTGTTCGACCACTACAGCGTGCTGCTGGCCCTGCTGTGGAATCTGGTGGTGCTCTACCTGACGCTGGGTTTCCGCCAGTTCAGCCATCACTTCACCGACATCCGCGACGCGCTCGAGCAGGGCCAGGAAGAGCGCGCGCGCACGGTGCTGCAGCAGTGGCGCCATCTCGATGCCAGCGAGCTGCCGCGCACCGAGCTGCTGCGCCATGTCATCGAGCATGCGCTGCTGGCCGCGCACCGCCATGTCTTCGGCGTGTTCTTCTGGTTCGTGCTGGGCTCGGCGATGGGACTGGGGCCGGTCGGTGCGGTGGTCTACCGCATGGCCGAGTTCTGCTCGCGCTACTGGGCCTTCAAGACCCGCGCCGAGGTCGCTGCGGTCAACGAGGGGCTGTCGCGGCGCTCGCAGCTGGCCTTCTCGGTGCTCGACTATGTGCCGGCGCGCATGACCGCGGCCGGCTTCGCGGTGGTCGGCAACTTCGAGGAGGCGGTGGATGGCTGGCGCCAGCACGCCGGCCTCTGGAAGAACGACAACGACGGCATCCTGCTGTCGGCCGCGGCCGGGGCCTGCGGGGTGTCGCTGGGTGGCGCGGCCGCACCGGTCATCGCACCGGCTTCGGTGTCGACCACCTTCGACGCGATGCTGCCGGTCGACGAGGATGACGGCCAGGGCAGCATGCCGGGCGCCGCCCCGACGCTGGCGCATCTGCGCTCGGTGGTCGGGCTGGTCTGGCGCTCGATGGTGCTGTGGATGCTGCTGCTGGCGCTGCTGTCGCTGGCCAATCTGCTGGGCTGAGGGCGGCGTCTGCCTGCCGCCGCCGTGCGGCTCAGGGGTGCAGCGAGCGCATCGTCAGTCCGCCGGCCAGGCCCATCATCATCAGCGCGACGCTGGCATCGAAGACCCGCCAGGTCTGCGGGCGGCGGAACAGCGGCGCCAGCCGGCCGGCCGCCCAGGCCAGCAGCGTGAACCACAGCAGGCTCGACGAGGCCGCGCCGGCCGCGAAGGCCCAGCGCCCGTCCGCCCCTTGCGCATTGGCCAGCGAGCCGATCAGCACCGTGGTGTCCAGCCACGCATGCGGATTGAGCCAGCTGAAGGCGGCGGCCTGCAGCATCACCCGCCCGCGGCCGACCGGCGCGGCATCCTCGCGGCTGGCCAGCCCGGCTGCCGCCGGCTGCCAGGCTCGCCGCGCCGCCTGCCAGCCATAGACCGACAGGAACAGGATGCCGGCCACCGTGATGATCGGCACCACCATCGGCAGCCGGTCCGACACCAGGCCGATGCTGGCGGTGCCCAGCGCGATCAGCAGCACATCCGACAGGGTGCACACCGCGACGACCGCGCCCACATGCTCGCGCCGGATGCCCTGGCGCAGGATGAAGGCGTTCTGCGCGCCGATCGCGA
>RRZT011345537.1_pt1 | contig 10446 bp, 13 predicted proteins | sample 2165551 | NCBI WGS metagenome assembly RRZT01 (sample SAMN10456910, study PRJNA506462) | wastewater metagenome | biome: wastewater; feature: sludge; material: wastewater sludge; isolation source: wastewater sludge with Escherichia coli K12::gfp cells carrying plasmid... | place: USA: Moscow, Idaho...
ACCGTCATCGCCTGGACCCCGCCCACCAGCAGCGCGCTCATCACCAGCGCATCGCTCTCGGTCAGATGGATCGCCCCCGACCACCCCGCCAGGTCCACCACCGGCGCCAGCGCCGGCACGAACAGCAGCCATGCGTCGCGGCGTACGCTCATCAGCGCCACGAAGGCGATCGCAATCCCCCCTCCGAAGGCCAGGCCGAACGGGTGCCGCAGCACAAAAACCGTGAGCCCGAGCGCCCCGAGCAGCGCCAGGAGTCCCCAGCCCACCCACGCCATCGCCACGCTGCCCGCATTCCCGGAATCCACCGCCATGCTCCCCGCCTGCCCATTGCTCGACCAGCCTTCAGTCTAGCCAACAATCCCGGCGGCCAACGCACGCAATGGCAAACGCCCTTGCAGACAACGCCAACCATGCCTCGCGGCCTCGCCCCACAAGGACGAGCGCTAGCATTGCGGAGCCCCGCTGCGCGAGAGCGCCCACGCCCGCCCCATTTGCACAAACCGTGACGCCTGCCCGTTGAAGGGGTCACCTTTCCCCGCTAGGCTTGCGGCATCGCATCAATGCCTCGTGCAGATGCCTGCCCCACTCCACACTCGCGCGAGCCCCTCATGAAACTCACCATCTTCGGCACCGGCTACGTCGGCCTCGTCACCGGCGCCTGCCTGGCGGAAGTCGGCCACACCGTGGTCTGCATGGATGTCGACCAGGGCAAGATCGACAAGCTCAAGGCCGGCATCATCCCGATCTGGGAGCCGGGCCTCGAACCCATCGTCACCCGCAACGTTGCCGAGGGCCGGCTGCGCTTCACCACCGATGTGGAAGAGGCCGTCAAGCACGCCGAAGTCCAATTCATCGCCGTCGGCACCCCGCCCGACGAAGACGGCTCCGCCGACCTGCAATACGTGCTCGCCGTGGCCGAGAGCATCGTCCGCCACATGCCGCGCTACCGCGTCGTCGTCAATAAATCCACCGTGCCCGTCGGCACCGCCGACAAGGTCCAGGCCAAGGTCGAGCAGATCCTCGCCGAACGTGGCGAAGCGATCCCCTTCGACGTCGTCTCCAACCCGGAATTCCTCAAGGAAGGCGCCGCCGTCGGCGACTTCCTCAAGCCCGACCGCATCATCATCGGCACCCGCTCCGCCCGCGCGCAGGAACGCATGCGCGAGCTCTACGAGCCCTTCAACCGCAACCACGACCGCACCCAGTTCATGGACGTCCGTAGCGCCGAGCTCACCAAGTACGCCGCCAACGCGATGCTCGCCACCAAGATCAGCTTCATGAACGAACTCGCCAACATGGCCGAGATCCTCGGCGCCGACATCGAGGAAGTGCGCAAAGGCATCGGCGCCGACCCGCGCATCGGCTACCACTTCATCTACCCGGGCTGCGGCTACGGCGGAAGCTGCTTCCCCAAGGACGTCCAGGCCCTGGGCCGCACCGCCGACCAGATCGGCTACGACGCCCCGCTGCTCAGGGCGGTCGAGGCGGTCAACAATCGCCAGAAGACCACCCTCTTCGCCAAGCTCGCCCGCCACTTCGGCGGCGCCGAAGCCCTGCGCGGCAAAACCATCGCCGTCTGGGGCCTGGCCTTCAAGCCCAACACCGACGACATGCGCGAGGCGCCCAGCCGCACCCTCATCGAGGCCCTATGGCAGGCCGGCGCGCGCGTGCAGGCCTTCGATCCGGTGGCGATGGACGAGATGCGGCGCATCTACGGCAACCGCGCCGATCTGGCGCTCGCCAGCAACAAATACAGCGTGCTCGAAGGCGCCGACGCGCTCGTCATCTGCACCGAATGGCAGCAGTTCCGCGCGCCCGACTTTGACGAGATGGAGAGCCTGCTGCGCGCCAAGGTCATCGTCGACGGCCGCAACCTCTACACGCCCACCCGCCTCGCCGAGGACGGCTGGCACTACTACTGCGTCGGCCGCGGCCAGCCACCGCTCAGCCTCCCGGTCGACACGAACTTGCCCCCAGCACGCCCCAGCACGAACCCGCCGCGCTCTGCTGCTGAACCAACAGCGTGGCCGCCTTCGACGAGCACGGCAGCGGCCGCGGCACGTAGGAAAATTGGGGTCTGACCCCAATTCCGCCAATTACGCCAATTGCGCCATCCGTTCATCCATTCACCCGGGGCGCGCTGCGTATACCCAGCGCCACAAACATCAGCACAAACGCCAGCATCGCCAACCTCGGCGCATCGACCAGGCTGTCGAAGGCGCCGACGATGAAGAACGCGGTCAGCCCACCGAGCAGCGGTGGCGCCAGGGGATGCCCGGCCCCTCGCCCCAGCGTCAGGCGCCACACCGCCGCCGCGCCCAGCACCGAAAACGCCACCAGCCCCAGCCAGCCCTGCTCCACGAAAAAGTGCAGCCAAAGGTTCTTGGCATGCCAGGGCAGGTGATGGCGGTCACTGGTGAAGAACCAGTGGTCCGCCCCCTGCACAAGATCCCCGTTGCCCAGCAGTTCGCGCCCGCGCGCATCGACCAGGCTCAAGTCATCCAGCTCGAGCAGCGCGCGGCTGGCGTTGGCGATCGAGAACACCGTCACCCGCGGCAACCCGCGCCCCGGCCCGCCCAGGCGAGCGGGGCTCAGCAGCAGATGCTGCGTCGTCCATTGCGCGCCCTTCGCCACCTTGACGCCTCCGGTCGTGCAGCCCGCCTCGTAGAGCAGATGCTTGCGGCACACCTCCACCGTCAGGTGGGCGTCGGCCTCCGGCGCGCGCACCCGCACCGCCAGTTGCAAGGGCGCGACCAAGCTCGGTGACACCCGCTGCGACACCCGGTACAACTCGCCAAACCCCAGCACATGGCGCGGCGCCCCCAGCTTCAGGTAAGGATTGGCGCCGTCATGCCCCAGCGTGTGCGATCCCGGAAACACCTCCTGCGGCGCGTGCCAGAAATACGCCTCGGCAAACTGCCCCACGCCCACCCCCAGCCACTGCGCATCCTGTGCCTGCGGTAGTGAAGCCGCGTAGGACCAATGCGCAAAACGCCCCTCCAGGTCGGCGGCGGCGTTGCCCATCCGGGTCGCAGCGTAATAGGTGTTCAAACTCACCACCCCCACCGCCACCGCGCCCAGGCACATTGCCACCAGCACCCAGCCATGCGGCGTCGGGCGCCAGCAGCGCGCAGGCTGCATCCGCGCCCATGCCAGCGGCAGCAACAGCCACAGCGCGCACCACAGCGCCGGCAACAGCCCGCCCGACTCTGCCCAGTAGTGCGTCACCAACACCGCATTCACCGCCAGCCAACCGAGCAGCCCCAGCACCACCGCGACCGCCATGCGCTCGAGCGCCACCGGCAGGTGCGCGAACAAGACCCCACCCAACAGCACGGCATTGAAGCCATACGCCAGATACACCCCCTTGGGCACTGCCACCATCGCCGCCACACTCACGGCCGCGCCCACCAGGGCCACCAGCACCGCGCCGCCAAGCGCACGCCCGGACGCCAGCGCCATCACCGGCGCCACACCGAACACCGCCAGCGCCAGGCCCAGCATCGCCCCCATGCCGCGATAGCCCCCCGCCTGAAACACCCCGGCCAGCAGCCACCCGAACACCGCCGCAAAACCCACCCACGACACCAGCCCCGCAGCCGAAACCCGCCACGCACCGCGTCGCAGCATCGCCGCCAGCAACACCACCACGCCCACCGCCAGGCCCAGATACAGCCCCCGCGAAAACGTCGTGAAGCTCGCGTACGCCAGCACCGCCAGCACTACCAGCCCCGCAACCAACCAGCGCGAATCGCGCTCGCCCAGCACCCACCACAGCGCCACCGGCACCGTCAGCGCCAGCCAGCCGTCCAGCGTGGCGCCGCCGACGTTCATCTCCCAGAACAGCGCCGTGGTGCGGTAATCGCTCGCAAAATCCGACAACCCGGTAAACGCCCAGCGCTCCCACATCGCGGCCAGCGCCACCAGCACCGCCCCCGCCACCAGCCCCCACACCAGGCAGCGCGTCGCCGCCTGCGGCCGGTCGCGCAGCGCCTGCGCCAGCAGCGGCAGCAGCAACACCGCCCACACAAAGCCCTTGGCCACGCGCGGCCCGTTCAGCGCCGTGCCGTAACCCATCCACAGCGCGGCATCCTGCGCCGCCGCCCCCACGGCCGACCACTGCGTCGACACCAGGTAGCTCAGTCCCAGCCCAGCCACCACCGCAATCTGGATCGCCCCGAAGCGCCACGCCCGCGCGCGCCGCCCGCCCGGCGCCACGGCCACGTCGCGCCACGCCGCCGCCGGCATCATCGCCTGCACGCTCCCCGCCAGCAGCGCGCTCGTTACCAGCGCATCGCTCTCGGTCAGGTGAATCCCCCCCGACCACCCCGCCAGATCCACCACCGGCGCCAGCGCCGGCACGCACAGCAGCCAGGCGTCGCGCCGCACGCTCATCAGCACCACAAAGGCCACCGCAATCGCGCCCCCGGCCATCACCCCAAACGGATGCCGCAGCGCAAACACTGCCAGCCCCAGCGCCCCGCACAGCGCCAGCACGCCCCAGCCCACCCGCGCCACGGCCACGCTGCCCGCACTCCTGGAATCCGCCGCCATGCTCACGCCCACCCCTCGCTCGACCAGCCTTCAGTCTAGCCAACAATCCCGGCAGCCAACGCCAGCGTTGGCAAATCAAGAGTCATCAAGCTCAGGCGCGGTTGGTCCCCAACGGCCCACCCGACTCACCTCGTTCTCTTTTGTCATATTTCCAATTAGCATGCAGCCTTCCCCATGACGGAGTCCGCAGATGCCCGACGCAGCAGCGCACGACGACCTCGACAGCCCCTGGAAAGAAGTGGTCGAACATGCCTTCCCCGAGTTCATCGACTTCTACTTCCCGCATGCCAGTCGCCAGATCGATTGGGCGCGCGGCTACACCTTTCTCGACAAGGAGTTGCAGAAGATCGCCCGCGACGGCGAGCTCGGCCGCCGCTACGTCGACAAGCTCGTCCGCGTCACCACGCTCGCGGGCGAAGAAGACTGGCTCTGCGTGCACATCGAAGTCCAGGGCGAAGTCGACCACGACTTCGAACGCCGGATGTTCGTCTACAACTACCGCATCTTCGACACCTACGACCGCCCGGTCGCCAGCCTCGCCGTCCTTGCCGACAACGACCCCACCTGGCGCCCCGACCACTTCGAATACGAGCGCCTCGGCTGCCGCCACAGCCTGCACTTTCCAGTCGCCAAGCTTGTCGACTACATTGCAGACGAAGCCTCGCTGCTCGCCAACCCCAACCCTTTCGCGCTGATCACCGCCGCACACCTGTACACTCGCCGCACCCGAAAGAGCCCAGCACGGCGGTTCGACGCCAAGCGCGGCTTGGTGCGGCTGCTTTACGAGCGCAACTGGCCCCGCCAACGCATCGTCGACCTCTTCCGGGTGCTCGACTGGATGCTCAAGCTGCCCGACTCGCTCGAACGTCAACTATGGCAAGATATTGAAAACATTGAAGGAGATCGCAAAGTGACTTACGTGAGCAGCATCGAGCGTTTCGCCATCGAGCGCGGAATGAAAAAAGGTATGCAGCAAGGTATGCAGCAAGGCATCGAGAAAGGCATGGCGACAGGCATCGCAAAAGGCATAGAGAAAGGCATCCGACAAGGCCTCGCCCAAGGCCTCCAGCGCCAGCTCATCCGCCGCTTCGGCCCGCTGTCAGCCGAAGTCACCCGCCAACTCGAGCACGCCACGCCCGAGCAACTCGAAACCTGGACCGACCGCGTGCTCGACGCACGCACACTCGACGAGGTCTTCATCGAGCTCTGATCGAGCGAGTGAGTAAATTCAAGACCTGACCCCGCCACCCAGCCAACACTGAAGCCAGCCGAGCGCACGCCCCCCTGTGGGAGCGAGCCCGCTCCGATCGAAGCAAAATTGTGATCAGACTCCATTCACCCGGGGCGCGCTGCGTATGCCCAGCGCCACGAACATCACCAGGAACGCCAGCATCGCCAACCTGGTGTAGGAATTGGGGTCTGGCCCCATTGATTCTCCTGGCCTGCATGCATTTCGTCGCCAAACGCACCGGCATCGCCTCGAGCGCTACCTGTGAGCCATGCCGAAGCCGAGCGAGTCCATCCTTCCAAAGACATCTTCCAGTCTCGTGGCGCCATCCAAGCGGTCGAGCCAGACTTCGAGTTGCCTGCGCTTGACCGCACGAATGCGAGTGCGGATGAAGTAAGGCACAACATCAAAACGCTCCTTCAGGAGCTCATCCAGCCTCTCAGCCAACTGCTCGGAGTAGCCGACTTCAAAACCTGCGGCGGTCACGTGCTCGAGCAACGTCGGATGCTTTGCATCCGCCACGGAACCCAGCGGATTACGGGTCGGCCAAGGAATAGCGACGGTCGAATCGTTCCAGATCACGCCAGCCACATCCGCCGGGTCATTCGGCTCATCGCATTGGTATTCGAGATCCGCAACATCACTGATCACGCAGAACCCGTGCGCCGCGCCTGCCGGCACCCACAGTTGGCGGCAATTCTCATCATTGAGCTCGACACCGACGTACGCTCCGCAGCCAGCCGAATAGGGGTCGACATCAACCACGACGGCATACACCGCTCCCCTCGTAACACGTACCAAGCGCCCCTGCGGATTGTTCCTCTGGAACGTGAGACCGCGCAGCACGTTACCCTTTGCACGCACATGATTGATCTGCAAGACGGGCATCCTGATCCCGGCCCTTCGATAACGCTCGAAGTCAAAGGCATCAACGACATAGCCGTACTCATCCGCCGAAACCTCGGGCTCGATGATCAGCACGCCTGGAACAGCAGTGTCGACAACGTTCATTTGTCCGCCCTCATCAAGTACATGGTGTAGGCGCCGGAACCGGCCCCACATGTCCTTCGCGCTCAATCCCCCTCGCGCGGCGGCACATCCGGCACGGCCGCCAGCGCGGCCTCGAAAGCAGCGTCGTCGGCTCGCTCGGCGCGCTGCCGGATGTACTCCTCCGCACCCAGCGCCGCCAACTTCTCGGCCACGGCGGTCGCCACAAGTTGATTCAGCGAAGTGCCTTCCCGCTCGGCGTAGAGGCGAGCGTTGCGGTGGACAGAATCCGGCAGACGAACACTGAGGGTACTCATCGCAGTTCCTTTTCAAGATGTTCCAAAAACGCCGCTGGGGTCACGACCGCCAGCCCGCGAAAACGAGCAGAGGCAAAATCCCGACCGTTGTGCGTCACCAGAAAATCGGCCCGCGCATTGACCGCGGCCTCGAGAACCATCTCGTCTTTCGGATCACGCAACTGCGGCCGCCACAAATAGTGGACAGCCTGCTGGCGGGCCTCACGACAGAGCATGTCCAGCACGGCATCGACCTGCCCCGCGCTCAAGGGCACCATCCCTGGCCGACCGAGCACGTCTGCATACTCCATGACCAGCGGCACCGTCACACAAACCTCGAACCGCCGTGTCCTCAATTGGCTCAGCAAACGGAACGACGCCCCCTGCCTCGAGCGCAAGGCTGCTACCAGCACGTTGGTATCGACAACAATTCGAGGGCGACGGTTCATGGTTGCGCAGATGATACCGCTTTAGCCTCAACGAAGATGCTTCCTTCCTCTACCAGCCCGGAAAATTGGGGTCAGACCCCATTTGCTCGAAACTGACAAGAAGACGCCACCCTGCGCGAATACGCACACGCCTGCGGAAAACAGGTCAAAACGGGTCTACCATTGGGCCATGTTTCAAACCAACACGATTCAGATCACGCCCGAGATCCTTGCACTCGTTGCCAGGATCGATGAATTCAAAGGCGCCTGGCGTGCTTTGGGCACGCTCGCGCCGGAGCGTCTATCGGCCTTGCGCCGGATCGCCACCATCGAAAGCATCGGCTCCTCGACACGGATCGAGGGCAGCAAGCTCACCGATCGCGAAGTCGAGCAACTGCTGGCCAACCTGGAGATCAAGCGCTTCGATACGCGCGACGAACAGGAAGTGGCCGGCTACGCGCAAGTCATGGATGTCGTCTTCAACGCCTGGCCGGACATCCCCTTCACCGAGAACTACATCAAGCAACTGCACCAGATCCTGCTCCAGCACAGCGAGAAGGATGCCTGGCATCGCGGGCAGTACAAGACCAACACCAACAGCGTGGCCGCCTTCGACGAGCACGGCCAGCAGATCGGCATCGTCTTCCAGACCTCATCACCCTTCGACACCCCCCGACTCATGGGCGAGCTGGTGAGCTGGGTCAACGCGCAGCGCGAATCGAAGCTGCTGCACCCGCTGCTCATCACGGCGATCTTCGTGGTGGTGTTTCTGGAGATCCACCCCTTCCAGGACGGCAATGGCCGCATCAGCCGCGCACTCACCACCCTGATGCTGCTGCAGGCAGGGTATGCCTATGTGCCCTACAGCTCGCTGGAAAGCGTCGTCGAACTCAACAAGGAAACCTACTACCTTGCGCTGCGACAGACTCAAGGCACCATTCGCACCGACGCGCCGAACTGGCCGCCCTGGCTGGTGTTCTTCCTGCGCACGCTGACCGAGCAAGTGCGGCGTCTCGAGAAGAAGGTCGAGCGCGAGCAACTCATCCTCGCCAAGCTCCCCGAGCTGTCGCTGCAGATCATGGAGCTGGTGCGCGAACGCGGCCGCACCACCATGGCCGAGATCGTCCAGCTCACCGGCGCGAACCGCAACACCCTCAAACACCACCTGCGCAAGCTCGTCGAACTCGGACACCTCGCCCAGCACGGCAGCGGCCGCGGCGCGTGGTATGCCTTGCGCTGATCAAAAATCAATGGGGTCAGACTCGATTGATCGCGAAACCAACCGAGCAGCTCACTTCTTCCCATAGGTCGCATCGTGATCGGGCGCGATGGTGAGCAGGCGAATGAAATCCGCTTCACGGTACGCGGTGGCCCGGCGCGCCTGGGTGATGCGCAGGGAGTAGATCGCATCGATTCCCTCGGGTGGCTTGGCGCTGGTGATCTTCTCCCACTTGAGCCCTTGATCGCGGTAAAGCTGGTTCCAGGTCAACTGGCGAATCTTGTTGAGCGTATCCAATGCAGCATGGCGCTCCGGCTTTTGCAGCGTGAGCAGATTGGCCTGAAAGACGGGGTTGTTCAGGTCGAGCCTGACCTTCGCGTCACTGCTCGCCATGTTCCAGGCGCTTCAGCGTGTCGTCGGCATCGGCATCCGATGCAGCATGGGTGACGGACCAAGCCATGGCCGCTTGCAGATCGTCTGCCGCCTTGGGCTCATGAAGCCAGCGCTCGTTGTCAGGGATCACGGTCGCCGTGCGCACGATCCAGACACCAGGCTCGCGCTCTTCCACCAGCACCTGGCGACCAGCGTATTGCTTGCCCAGAGAGATCTGACCGTTGGCACCGACGACCTTGACCGTAGAAGAGTGTGCAGCGATGGCCATGATGATGCTCCGCGTTTGTTCTGCACGACATTCTATTTTTCGTGCCGCACGAAAGCAACGAAAATCAATAGGAAAAATCAAAGGGGTCTGACCCCATTTATGCCCACCCCATTTATGCCCCGGCAAACTCAGCTTGTTGCGTGCTGCGCAACGAGATACGATGCACCATGATCAAATCCTTTAGGCACAAAGGCCTCCGCAGACTCTTTGAGACAGGCAGCACTTCGGGCATCCAGGCCAGTCACGCCAAGCGACTACGAATGCAGCTCGCAGCGCTGGACACGGCGCAGTCGATCGACGACATGGACATCCCGGGATTTCGCCTGCATCCACTCAAAGGCAACCACGAGGGGCGCTGGTCGATCACCGTCAACGGCAACTGGCGGATGACCTTCGAGTTTGTCGACGGCAATGCTTACGTTCTGGACTACGAGGACTACCACTGATGACCATGCATAACCCCCCCCACCCCGGCGAATTCATCACCGAGGTCTACCTCGTACCTCACGGCGTCAGCGGTCGTGAATTGGCCAGCCGCCTGGACGTCGCAGCATCGACCTTGAGCCGCGTACTCAAAGGAAGCAGCCGCGTCACGCCCGACATGGCCTTGCGGCTATCGAAAGCGCTGGGACGCAGCCCCGAGAGCTGGCTGGCCATGCAGGACGCGCACGATCTCTGGCTTGCGCGCCAGAGCACCGATCTTGCCCGGGTGAGCAAGCTGGAACTGGCCGCAGCCTGAAGCAAGAAGTCGAGAATTGGAAGGGTTGGGAAGGATTGGGGTCAGACCCCATTTACTCTTCGCTCCCGCGCCATGGTTGACGGACTCTTCGAGTTGCGCTGCAAAGGCGAAGAAGGAATTGGCAGAGCGTTCTACTGCGCGATGCGGGGCCGGCAGATCGTCATCCTGCACAGCTTCATCAAGAAGACGCAGGAAACCCCTGACCGCGAACTCAAGACTGCTCGCAAGCGCCTGAAGGAGATCAAAAATGACAACTGAGCACTTCAACCCGGTCCCGCTGGACACCAAGGCCGAGCTCGCCCGTGCCATGCAGCGCCCGCACATCACACCAGAG
>RRZT011537035.1_pt1 | contig 10446 bp, 9 predicted proteins | sample 2165551 | NCBI WGS metagenome assembly RRZT01 (sample SAMN10456910, study PRJNA506462) | wastewater metagenome | biome: wastewater; feature: sludge; material: wastewater sludge; isolation source: wastewater sludge with Escherichia coli K12::gfp cells carrying plasmid... | place: USA: Moscow, Idaho ...
ACTGTCGTTCTTAATATTTACGACTTTGTTGTCTGACAGTATCAGGCTGATATCTCCCGATTGAGCCGGTTGATGGTCATCGATCATCGATGCATAATCCAACTCTATTTCAGTCTTATTCATGGAAACATAAAGATAACCTCCCGACAGCAACAAAACGATAGCGGCTACGGATGCTGCTTGCACCCACCTTCTCAGGAAAAACTTTTTCTTGACCTTGCCTCTTCCGATATTTTGCTCAATCGTTTCCCAAATGAGTTTCTTTTCATCAGTAGACAAAGTCGGCTCTTCTATCTTTATATTTTTTATTATATCCTTCAATGTGTAAATGTTATCTTTAAGTTCGTGATCCTTGTTCATTTCATTTTGCCAGAACACATCAAGTTCCGGCGTGGGATCAACGATCCATTTCATGAATAAGTCATTATCCAGCAAGGAGGAGATAATATTGTCTGAACGATTTTTTCTCATTTTTATAGCAGCTTATAAAAACAAACGATCCTCACGAACCGTTTGTACTCAATTCGTAATAAATTATTTTTAAAGAGAGCGACATTCTAGTCGAACATCTTGAAGAAGAGAGCGATAAACAGGGTGAAATCCATATTTTCTCTAATCTTGGAAATAGAGCGATGGATCAAATTCCGGGCTGATTGATAATTGATTTGTAGCAATTCGGATATTTCCTCATACGACAGGCCTAACTGAAAACGCAGATAGATAGCTTCCTTTTGTCTGGGATTCAGCATATTCATTACCTGCTCAAATTTTTCTTTTATATCATCTTCATTTTCAGATTCCTCCTGATGGCTGTGATATTGATACGTGGCAATGAATGGCAGATCCTCGGGAGACACATAGGTCAGCCGTTTGTTTCGGGCAATGCTGTCGAGTATCATATTCTTCAAAGACAACAGCAGGTAAAATTTAGGATTGGTAGTCGAAGACAACGATGCTCTATTATTGTGTAACTTTACGAATAAATCTTGGATACAATCTTTTACAAGGCTTTCATCTGAAACAAATTTCATCCCATACCGATAAAGCGGGTCCAAAAATGTTTCAAATAAAATAGAGAACGAGGCTTCATCTCCTCCTCTAAATTTATCCCATATTTCTATTATGTTTTTATCCAAATTACTCTGATCTCCTGAAAAGTTTTTACAAAAATAAAAAAAACAGACAAAAAACGCTCACTCTCCTTGTTATTTTGCAAATTTGATATATGTTTGCAACATAAAAAAGATGCTAATATTTACCTCCGATTAACTAACATAGTTTAGAATTAGCCGTCGATTTAGATAGTCATGGGGTAGTTCTGTCTCATTACGTCCTAACGACATAAATCAAAGAATCCAAGTCGAACCCTTTATTTATATAAAACAACCTATCATGGAACAAAAAGAGTGCATTGTTGTATTCCCTGTATACAAATCGTTAGACAATATAGAGATTGCCGCATTCGTACAGGCTATCAAAATGACTCAAAATTACAGTCATGTTTTCATTGCTCCGAAGTCTATGGTATTCGATTCATCCTTCGACAAGCTCAAAGATATTGAAATTGTAAGATTCGACAACCACTATTTTGAGAGTATAAATGGCTATAACCGGTTGATGATAGCCAAAGAGTTTTACAAGACATTTTCAGCCTACAACTATATGCTTATACATCAGTCCGACGCATACCTATTCAAGCCGGAGCTGGACTATTGGCTAAAAAAAGGGTTCGACTACATAGGTGCTCCCTGGATTAGACCCGGCAAAATTTTACTGACAGAATTTTATAAAAAAATTGCAAAATTTATTCCTTTCATTTTTTCTGAAAAAGCAAAAAGGAGACATTCTGTCCGCAACAATACAGGCAACGGCGGGTTATCATTACGAAGAGTATCTTCATTTATGTATGTGCTGGACAATGTCCCCGAAAAATTATTAAACACGTATCTGCAAAGCAACGATAGAGATTATAACGAAGATGTATTTTGGTCACTCGAAGCACCCCGCCTGTATCAACCGATGAAAATACCCAAATGGGAAGAAGCACTGCTTTTCTCATTCGAAAGGGGTTCAGAGTGGTCTTATAAAAGAATTGGCAACAAACTGCCTTTTGGATGTCACGGATTTGCTCGTTACGAGCCTAAGTTTTGGCAGCAGCATATACCGGCATTGCAGCAAAATAAAAAAAATTAGCGTAACATTTGTTATTTTCCAAATTTGATATATATTTGCAGAACAAAAAAAAAGAAAAAGGATAATGAATTTTCAATTAACAAATACTTATTGGTGGTGGCTCTTACAACTCAAAAAGTCGTGAGTCAAGTCGGTATGTATATATAATTGAAAATATTAAAATACAAAGCCTGTCGTAACTCACGACAGGCTTTTTTTATAACAGAAAAAATTAAACACGATATAAATGGAAAATTTTGCAGTAGACATCAACGGTTATTACGGAGAATTCGGCGGAGCTTATATTCCCGAAATCCTCTTCGATAATGTGGAGAATTTAAAGAATACTTATCTCGAAGTACTGAACGACCCGTCGTTTCGCAAAGAGTATGATTCCCTGCTCAGGGACTATGCAGGCAGGCCATCTTCGCTGTATCTGGCAAACAGGCTTTCCGAAAAATACGGATGCAAAATATACCTCAAACGTGAAGACCTCAATCATACAGGTTCGCACAAGATAAACAACGCCATCGGGCAAATACTGCTGGCTCGCCGCATGGGTAAAACCCGCATCATTGCCGAAACAGGAGCCGGACAACACGGTGTGGCAACAGCGACCGTATGCGCCCTGATGAATATGCAATGTATCGTTTATATGGGAGCTACCGATGTAGAACGCCAGAAGCTGAACGTTCAGAAAATGAAAATGCTCGGCGCAACCGTTGTTCCTGTTACAAGTGGAAATATGACGCTGAAAGATGCGACCAACGAAGCCATCCGCGACTGGTGCAGCAATCCTTCCGACACGTATTATGTTATCGGGTCGACCGTAGGGCCTCACCCCTACCCCGATATGGTGGCTCGCTTGCAATCGGTTATCAGCGAAGAAATACGCAAGCAGCTGCTCGAAAAAGAAGGTACGGAAACTCCCGATTATGTGATCGCCTGCGTAGGCGGAGGAAGCAACTCGGCGGGAGCAATCTTTCACTTTCTTGATGAACCGGATGTAAAAATAGTACTTGCCGAAGCCGCAGGAAAGGGTGTGGATTCGGGTGAATCTGCCGCAACCATCCACTTGGGAAAACTAGGCATTATTCACGGAAGTAAAACCCTGATCATGCAGTCGGAAGACGGACAAATAGAAGAACCGTATTCCATCTCTGCCGGACTCGATTATCCGGGCATTGGCCCTATGCATGCACATCTGGCAAAAACAGGGCGGTCGACCGTCCTTGCCGTCACCGACGATGAGGCTATGCAAGCCGCTTTCGAGTTGACAAAGCTGGAAGGGATTATCCCTGCCATAGAATCGGCTCATGCTTTGGGCGCACTGGACAAAATCAGTTTCAAACCTGAAGATGTGGTGGTACTTTGCCTGTCAGGACGTGGAGATAAGGATATGGAAACGTATATTAATTATGCCCCCTAAATCCCCCAAGGAGGACTTTTAGCACAATAAGTAATGATTAAAAAACAGAGAATATGACAACAGCACACGAGAACCTCCCCTTAGGGGAGGCAAGGAGGGGCCGATACAAAATAAACGTCAAAACAAAAAAACTTCTCGCCGACCTACAAACTCCGGTAGGCATCTACCTGAAGGTAAGGGATGTATATCCCGAATCGGCACTACTGGAAAGTTCCGATTACCACGGTGGCGAAAACAGTTTTTCATTTATAGGCATTAGCCCTATTGCCCGTTTCAAGGTGGAGAATAACGAGATAACCCGCGCCTACCCAGACAATACGGTAACACAGGAAACACTATCGGGTAACGAAAAGCTGACGGACAAATTCCACGATTTCATCAGACAGTTCGACGTGCAGGGGGAAAACACAACAGGCATCAACGGATTTTTAGGTTATACCTCTTACGATGCCATCCGTTACTTTGAGGCAGTAGATCCTGTCAACAAGAAGCTGAACAATGCCGACGTTCCCGAATTTTACTATATACTTTACCGCTTTATTCTGGTAATCAACCACCTGAAAAACGAATTGACGATAGTAGAAAACATCGTAGAAGGCACAGACGCAAAAACACTCGAGTTGGAAGCCATTCTCTCCAACAACAATATTGCCCTGTACAACTTTGAAACCGTGGGCAGCGAGCAATCGATGATAAGCGACGAGGAACACCGCGAAATGATAAACAAGGGAATAGCCCATTGCAAACGCGGCGATGTATTCCAGATCGTTCTATCACGCTGCTTCACTCAAAAATTCACGGGTGACGACTTCAAAGTCTATCGCTCACTCCGTTCCATCAACCCTTCGCCCTACCTCTTTTACTTCGATTTCGGATCATTCCGCATATTCGGTTCATCGCCCGAAACCCACTGCAAAATCGACAAAAACAAAGCCTATATAGACCCCATCGCGGGAACATACTTCCGCACGGGGGATGATGAAAAAGACCGCATCCTTTCCGAAAACCTGTTGAAAGACGAAAAGGAGAATGCCGAACATGTGATGCTGGTCGATCTGGCAAGGAACGACCTCAGCCGCAATTGCCACGACGTGAAGGTAGATTTTTACAAAAATGTACAATTCTACTCCCATGTTATCCATCTGGTTTCGCGCGTCAGCGGCGTTATCGAAAAAGGAAAGAACAACATGGAAGTTTTTGCCGACACCTTCCCTGCCGGAACATTGTCGGGTGCGCCTAAAGTAAGAGCCATGCAGCTGATCCGCGATATTGAGAAACAAATGCGCGGTGTGTACGGCGGATGCATCGGTTACATCGGATTCAATGGCGACCTGAATCAGGCTATCACGATACGTACTTTCCTCAGCCGAAACAATACGCTCTACTATCAGGCAGGAGGCGGAATCGTTTCCAAATCGAATCCCGATACCGAAGTGATGGAAGTAAAAAATAAACTGGGTGCTCTGACCAAAGCCGTGAAGTTTGCGGAAGAATTGAGAAATTAAGATGGAAAATACTCTTTTAAGAACGGACATTTCTAATCGTATATTCGGGCTAGACATTTTAAGATGTATTGCCATAATGAGTGTCTTGATTGGACATTCACTCTATATAGCTCCTGATTGGTTTAAAAATATCTTTTCCAAAGTAATCTTTCTCGATGGAGTCACTATTTTCTTTGTTCTTAGCGGTTTTCTGATAGGAAACATATTGATAAAATCATTCAATAAAGAAGGAATTACTTCCAAAACAGTGATCAAATTTTGGCGGAACAGATGGCTTCGAACCCTACCTCCTTATTTTTTCATTCTGACAGTATTAATATTCTCTACTTACGTTCTTAGAGTAAACCATTGTGGATGGGCTCCATTTCCAACGAAAAAAGAAGTATTGCATTATTTTTTCTTTTTACAAAACTTCAATTGGCCGGCCTTTAATTTCTTTTTGGAATCATGGAGCCTTGCAGTCGAAGAATGGTTCTATTTACTAACTCCTATTGTGATAATTATAATAAAGAAAATATTCTGTTTGAAAATTAATCAAACATTTTTAATAACTATCTTCTTATTTTTAATAGTTTCTATATTTGTACGTTATCTCAGATATTCACATTTTCCTGAACTGGATTTTGACAATTACTTCAGAAAGCAAGTTATTGTACGATTCGACAGTATGATGATCGGAGTCTTTGCTGCCTATATATCGTATTATTTAAAAGACTTTTGGGAAGGAAAAAAGTACTATCTATTTGTTGTTGGAATCTTTCTTTTCTTTCTTCCTCACATCACGGGTCTGAGTGCAATCAAACCCTATTTATACATCTGGTCTTTTTCGATAGAATCTCTTGCTTACTTTTGTTTTTTGCCACTACTGCATTCAATAAAGACAGTTAAAGGAACAATTGCTAAATCCATTACATATATAAGCCTAATTTCTTATTCGCTATATTTATTGCATTTCTCTCTCATACTGTTAACAATTATAGGCCATTATCTTTTCAGTTATGATGATACTGTAAAATGGATATTATATTGGATATTGGTTTTCTCTCTAGGAACAATTATGTATCTCTTTATTGAAAGGCCATCCATGAACCTCCGAAAAAAGTTTCATTAATCATAATATTTAAAGTTTAAGTACAATATGAAAATCCTGATATTCGACAACTACGATTCGTTTACATACAACCTTGTTCATCTGGTAAAAGAACTTGGATACACCGACGTTGACGTATACCGCAACGACAAAATAAGCCTCGCCGACATCGCAAAATATGACAAGATAATCCTGTCTCCCGGTCCGGGTATTCCGTCCGAAGCAGGATTGCTGCTTCCCCTGATAAAAGAATATGCAGGAAAGAAACCCATATTGGGCGTATGCCTCGGACATCAGGCTATCGGCGAAGCATTCGGGGCAAATCTCACCAATCTGGAAGATGTTTACCACGGAGTGGCAACACAAGTCAACATCATAAAACCCGACTATCTTTTCGACGGGCTGGGAAGTGAAATAGAAGTCGGACGTTACCATTCGTGGATAGTGGATTCGAACGGATTGCCTGATTGCATCGAAGTAACTGCCATCGACAGCCGAGGACAAATTATGGCTCTCCGTCACAAACAATACGATGTGCACGGCGTACAGTTTCACCCCGAATCGGTATTGACTCCGCAGGGCAAAACAATAGTGAAGAATTTTTTAAAATAGCAGCCCCCTAATCCCCCGAAGGGGACTTAAGCCTCCCCGTGGGGAGGCTGGAGGGGCTTAAACAAATATAAAATCATGAAAAAAAAAATCTTACTTACCGAGAACGACATTCCAAAAAGCTGGTACAACATTGTGGCGGATATGAAAAACAAACCGCTGCCGCCGCTCAACCCGCAAACAAAAGAAATATTAAGCCCATCCGACCTGGAACCTGTATTTGCCAAAGAGCTGATCAAACAGGAAGTTTCGCAGGAGAGATGGATCGAAATACCCGACGAGGTAAGGGAACTCTACAAAATATGGCGGCCAACACCGCTTGTTAGAGCCACAGGACTGGAAAAAGCACTGGGAACACCGGCTCACATTTATTTCAAAAATGAAGGTGTAAGCCCTGTGGGTTCGCACAAGCTGAACTCGGCTCTGCCTCAGGCATATTACAATAAGATGCAAGGCATCAAACGCCTGACCACCGAAACAGGAGCCGGACAATGGGGTGCAGCATTGAGCTTTGCATCCAGCGTTTTCGGGCTCGGACTCGATGTTTACATGGTAAAAGTAAGCTACGGACAAAAGCCTTACCGCCGCATGATGATGCAGACATGGGGAGCCAACGTGGTAGCTTCGCCAAGCAACACAACCGATTCGGGAAGAAGCATTCTTGCCAAAGATCCTGATAATTCGGGAAGCTTGGGTATCGCTATTTCCGAAGCGGTGGAAGCTGCCGTAAAAGGCAAAGACACCCGCTATACGCTGGGTAGTGTGCTCAACCATGTTATCCTGCATCAAACGATCATCGGTCTGGAAAGTGAAAAGCAAATGGAGATTGCAGGAGAATATCCCGACATTGTCATCGGATGCTTCGGCGGAGGGTCTAACTTCTCGGGAATCAGTTTCCCTTTCCTTCGTCACAGGCTGACAAACGGCAAGGATGTCCGCGTGATTGCTGCCGAGCCTGCAAGTTGCCCTAAACTGTCGAGAGGTAAATTCGAATACGACTTTGGCGACACGGTCGGATTAACTCCTCTGCTGCCGATGTACACGCTGGGGCACGATTTCCAACCTGCCGACATTCACGCGGGAGGACTTCGCTATCATGGCGCGGGAACGATTGTCAGCCAGTTGCACCGCGACGGATTCATTGAGGTACAGGATATTCCCCAACTGGAAACATTCGAAGCCGGACAACTATTTGCCAACACCGAAGGCATCATTCCTGCTCCGGAGTCTACACACGCCATTGCATCGGCTATCCGCGAAGCGAAGAAAGCCAAAGAAGAAGGCGTGCAGAAAACGATACTTTTCAACCTCTCGGGACACGGATTGATAGACATGACAGCCTACGATACATACCTGAGCGGAAAGATGACAAATTATAAATTAACTGACGAAGATATAGCCAAAACGACAGACATTTTAGAGAAATTAGTCTGAATAAAATTCGGTATAGATATTAGCCTGCTAAAGAGGTTATTTCCTAAGAAATTATTACCTTAATGGCCGTTTTTAAGAAACAGATATTACTATCAATTGTCATCCTGAACACTGTGAAACATCCCTAAAAGCAGATCTTTCCATCGGGTCAGGATGACAAAGAAAATAACACTTTTATGAATCTTAAAATTCGGTCAAATGAGCAATATTTACACCTCCTATGTAAGGATAAAGCGAAGAGACGGACAGGATATGTCCGCCGATGAGGTCGATTATCTGTTCAACAATGTGGTCAATGTTCACGGCGATTTCGGTTCTTACTGGGTGCGCATCGTGAAGAAGTACAGAACTTCGGGGCAATGCCTCAACATCCAGTTCGGATCGGGCAGAAGAACAGAAAACATACTGCGTCTGCCGAATATTTTCAAAGAATATTATGTCGTGGAACGGATCAATTACGAACACAGCCTCGACCATATATTCGAATACGAATACAAGGAAGGAGCCGCCTTTGCCACAGAAACTTCGCCCCGGTTGTGTAAATATGCTTTCGACAAGGTAATCATTACCTGCGAAGAGAATTGGCTGAAAAAAGAAGGAGCCGAGTGGACAAGTTCCGACACACAGGAGCTGCTGATAGACGGATCGTATTACAGCTGCAATTGCAGGTCGTATGTAGACATCTACGAAGATTCCGAATATTATGGCTCGCAGATAGGCTATACCGAAGATTACCCTTACGACTATTTTGTGCTGACCGAATCGTCTGCCGTGCAATTTATCGATCCTCCGCTTTTGGAAGAGATTTATACCAACAACTTTGTAAGGATGCCCCGATCTTCAAAAATCGAGTTCCTTTACAAACACCGGAAGGTATTGAGCATCCGAAAGACCGATCACGGAAATATAGAAATATATGCTGCCGATCATTGGGACAATTGCGTGGATGAGGCATATCTCGAAATGAGAAAGAAATTAAGCAAAAAATGAAACAAACACTGAACAGATTATTTGAACACCAATATCTGAACCGCGCCGAGGCAAAGGAGATTCTGACCAAGATGGCGGCAGGCGAATATAACGATTCGCAAATAGCCGCATTCATTTCGGTATTTCTGATGAGGAGTATCAGCGTGGACGAGTTCCTCGGATTTTCCGATGCACTGCTCGACCTGCGGGCAAATGTAGATGCGCTGGCAGCCTACAATCCGATCGATATCGTGGGTACAGGCGGCGACAACAAGAACACGTTCAACATATCCACCCTGTCATGCTTTGTGGTGGCAGCGTCGGGCTACAAGGTAGCCAAACACGGCAACTACGGGGCGACATCGGTCAGCGGAGCATCCAACGTCATGGAACAGCATGGCGTAAAGTTCACCGCCGATGTAAGCAGGTTGGAGGAATCACTCGAAAAAACCAACATGGCATATATGCATGCCCCTTTGTTCAACAATGCACTGAAAGTAGTCGCACCTGTGCGCAAAGCACTGGGTGTACGTACGTTCTTCAACATGTTGGGGCCGGTGGTCAATCCCATCAGGCCGAAACGCACTGTACTAGGCGTATTCAACCTGAAAATGGCAAGACTCTATTCGTACATGTACCAGCAAACAGACGTAGATTACTCTATCGTTCACAGCCTCGATGGTTACGACGAAATATCCCTGACAGGCGATTTCAAGATCATCAACAAGCACGAGGAACGGATCTACAGCCCCGAACAGATTGGATTTGACCGTTGCACGGAAAAAGAGCTTGACGGCGGTGCAACCCCCGAGGAAGCATCCAAAATATTCGACAATGTGATAAACAACACAGCCACCGCAGCCCAGAAGAATGCAGTGATAGCCAATGCCGCCATTGCCATACAAACAATCAATCCTACCCTTTCGTTCAGCAAATGTGCCGCACAGGCAAGAGAGTCGATAGACAGCGGACGGGTGAAAGAAACATTCAAACGGTTTTTGGCTCTGAATTCATGATACCAGCTTTATCTGCTTTACAATATGAATACAAATGAAACCGTCCTCTGCTCTTCGCTTGAAGAAGTCAGACAAAATATAGACCAAATAGATGATGCGCTGATTAGCCTTATTGCACAAAGGAATCACTATGTGAATCAGGCGGCGCATTTCAAAACATCTGTTGAAAATACTGTGGCGCAGGACAGGGTAAACGAAGTTATCCAAAAGGTCAGATCCCTG
>RRZT011737314.1_pt1 | contig 10446 bp, 7 predicted proteins | sample 2165551 | NCBI WGS metagenome assembly RRZT01 (sample SAMN10456910, study PRJNA506462) | wastewater metagenome | biome: wastewater; feature: sludge; material: wastewater sludge; isolation source: wastewater sludge with Escherichia coli K12::gfp cells carrying plasmid... | place: USA: Moscow, Idaho ...
AGAAACAAGAAGAGGCTTTGAGATTGTCTTCTGAAAAGCAAGATAATCAGATGTCAATTCCTGAACTGCAAATTCTTCTGAGGTGATAGTGGGACGATAAGAACGAGACAAAACCGTACCGCTGTATACAATATCTGCAACTTCGACCAACTGGTATTTCAGAAGCTTCCGAAGAACTGCCTGAACGGTATTAATCGTAAGATCCGATCGGGCATCTGCTATTTCAGAAGCAATTAATGGTTTTTCATTTTCCCATAGGATATTCAGAATATCAATTTCACGGGAAGTCAGTTTGGGAAATTTTTTTTTCTTAAATAACAAATAAGGTCACTCCTTTATCTTTATAATGTATAAATATACTATATACCGAAAAAATGGATGAGTCAATTTGAAAGCATTGACAAAATAATCTTGTAAAAATATAATGAGAATGTAAAAATAATACAATATTAAAAATGAAACTATTACGAAATATTAGAAGATGAAGATAAAGGGGACTTAATCTATGAAAATACACAAAAAATTATTTTATACAGGAACTGTCATACTAACCTGCCTTCTGACTGCCTGTCAGGAAACTCCGAAGGAGGATATAGTGAAGAATAAAGCGGAAAGTAATCTGGAAGATGAGGTACAGCAGAGTACGCAGGCGGATACCGAAGAAGACAGCAGTACAAAAATTTCAGAACAATACCCGGAGCAGTGGACAGAGAGCTGGGAAGATGGGGATATGGTTGTTGATGTACAGGCAGAGGTACATATTCCGGAGGCATCGGAAATTGTAAGCAAAAAAGTAATGCCGGCTGTTATGTCACAGGAACAGGCGCAGGAAATAGAAAAATACTTTTTTGGAGATGCGGATGCATATTATGCGGACAATGGTGTGACAAAAGAGGATTTACAGGAAGAAATTATCGCTATCCGGCAGGAAATAGAAAGTTTGAAAAACGGAACCGACGATTCGGCTATTTTACAGGGGGATGGAGATGTCAGTCAGCAGATCGAAGAGCTGCAGTCGCAGTTAAAAGAAGATGAGAAAAAATATACAGCGATGGATGAACAGAATACACAGCCGGTAGATGAGGTTGCTTTTGATTCGGATGATGCGATTGAACTGCAGGCAGATCTTGGAAGGGATGAAACGGCAAAATTATATCTGTATAATGACGATGACCGAGGTGCAAGTATCAATTTTGTTAATTACATTGAGGCGGAAAATGTGGTAACTGCGGATAGCACTGTGGGAAATACGCAGGAAGACAATAAGACGACAGAAAAAGAAGCGGAGTTGAATCTGTCTGAGGAAGAGGCGGAGAGTCGGGCGGAAACTCTTTTGGAAGAATTGCAGCTGGGCAAACATCACGTAGTAAAGATAGAAGAAAAGACGCAATTGTTACATGGAAGTCGTGTGGGATATTATGAGATTTCCTACAGCAGAGATGTGGATGGAATGGATAACCTGTATATGGAAGCTGCTGCCGAGGTGCAGACAGACACAGGGGACAGCAGTGAGGATGATTACATGGCACATATGGAACAGGAGAATGGTCGGATCCAGGTGGATGACAGCGGAATCATCGGAGTGCAGATGGATCTGCCACCACAGGAAATAAGCACGGTAAATGAAAATGTGCAGCTGATGGATTTTGAAACCGTATGCCGGAAATTTAAAGAAAATATTGGAAACAGAGTCTATTCTGCATCCGGTGCAACTGCGCATCTGGAGATTACAAATATTTATCTGACCAGCATGTATGTGCTGAACAAAGGAAACAGCGGAGAATACCTTACGGTTCCGGTATGGGATTTCTGTGGATATATTTATGATGAAGAAACTCCTGAAAATGCTGTATATTCCATGAAACAGAAGGATGAAGAGAATGCATATAAGGTTTCTTATTTAACATTGAACGGAATTGATGGAAGTGTGATCAGCAGATATAATGGGTACTAAGAATGACAGAAATACGTCTGGTGTTTACAGAGCAGAAGCACTTCGGTTGATACAGAGCCGGAGAATATGGATACTCTGTGGGATTCTGTGGCTGTATCTGATGGTTCAGGGAACGGAGATTTATCGGGAACTTGGAGCGGACCGGGAAATCATAAGAGGATTCTGGCAGCAGACTGTGATACAGATATTACGTAAAAAGGAAACGGTGGTGCTGGTTGCATCAGTAAGTGGCATTGCGCATGCTGCGTCATGTATGGAAGATTTTCAAAGCCGATTTTATAAATTTTACCTGGCAAGGATGGATGTGGGAGCATATATCAAAGGAAAGATTTTTGGGAATTTTATCGGAGTTACCGGTATGATTCTGGCAGCAGGGATGCTGGGAATTCTTGGGATATATTTGTTGTATTCTCCGGCAGAAACAGGAACGATTGAGTGGAAAAAAGAACTGGAAGCATGGCAGATAATCGTAAATATGCTTTTTACATATTGTATTGGCAGTATGGTTTTAAGCAGTATGGCAATGTATTTTTCGGTGGCTGCGGAAAGTGTGTATCTTGCATATCTGATTCCTTTTGTATCTTTCTTTGTTATATATATTATGAATCAGAGATTTTTGAAAGAAATTTATTATTTGAATCCATATCGCTGGTTTCTTATAGAAGATTACCTGAGTCATGAAAAGCTACAAATGTGGGGAATGCTGTTCCTGATGTATCTTGGATGGAATGGGCTGTTTGCTGATCGGGTTGTGCGGAGATTAAATGGTGAATAATATAAGAAAAATATGGATGGTAGTGGTATTTAACTTCAGACGCTGGCGATATGACAGAAAAATCTGGCTGGCGTTTATTCTGAATTTTATTATGTGCTACTTTCTGACAGAAAAGATTTTGCAGTTTTCAGAAAAAGAAAATACAATTATGCAGATATTCGAACCGTTTATCTGGGGATTTGATGATCTGGAAGCTATTTTCTTTATGACATTGTTGCTGTTGTTATATTTTGCAGACATTCCTTATCTGGGAAATGAGGTGCCATTTTATCTTTGCAGGATGACGAGAAAAATCTGGTTAGCAGGACAGGTGGTATATATTGTCTGTGCAACGGCAATTTATACAGTAGCGATACTGCTATCAACGATTTTGATCTGTGGGCAGAGGTGTTATGTAGGAAATATCTGGAGTGAGACGGCGGTAAAGCTGGCGTTTACAAGTGCAGGAAAGAAGTTGTCACTGGCAGCATCAGAAAAGACACTGGAACTGACGCGACCATATGCCTGTATGACAACAATCTTTTTTCTGTTATTCGCGTATGCACTTGTGATGGTGTTATTGATTTTCTGGTTCAGGATTCTGTGGAATGAGCTTGCGGGTATGATAGCCGGCGTGGTTTTTAACGGTATTTCGTTCATTTTTTCGCCGGGAGTTTTGCAGAAATTGCTGGGGATCAGTGAACGGAAAAGTTATCTGGCTAATGTGGCAGCGGGATGGATATCTCCGTTAAGTCATGCGACATATCATCTGCATAATTTTGGGTATGACAGGCTTCCTTCACTGAGAGACAGTGGAATCTATGATATGGTTCTTGTGATTATGTTGATATTGCTTAATTTATATAGCATCCGAACATATCATTTTGTATTTGACGGGACGGGAGAACGATGAGAGAAGCAGCAATTCAGATAGAACAGGTAAGTAAAAGCTTTCAGGAAAGGAAAGTGTTGAAAAATATCAGTTGTGAACTAAACTGGGGGCAGGTATATGGAATCGTAGGAAATAACGGAAGTGGAAAAACAGTATTGATGAAATGTATCTGTGGACTGTTACCTTATGATGAGGGGAGTATTCGGGTTAACGGGAAAAAGATTGGAAAGGATGTTGATTTTCCGGAAGATATGGGGATGATTATTGAATCGCCTGGATTTTTGCCGGGAATGACAGGAATAAAGAATCTGAAGATCCTGGCGGCAGTAAATCACAGAATTCAGGAGTCGCAGATCAGGGAAACCATGCGTGTTGTCGGGCTTGACCCGAATCTGAAACAACCGGTGGGAAAGTATTCCCTTGGAATGAGGCAGAGACTCGGAATTGCACAGGCAATTATGGAAAAACCGGAAATATTGATTCTGGATGAGCCAATGAATGGTTTGGATAAACATGGCGTGAAGGAGATCCGGGAGGTGCTGCTTCAGATGAAAGAGGAGAACAGGGTGATTCTGCTGTCCAGCCATAATCCGAAAGATATCGATTATCTTTGCGATGTGGTTTTTGAGATGGATGATGGATATTTACAGGAGATGAATGATGCGAAAGAAAATAAATAAAGCAATAGCACTGCTGGCTGTATTAGGTATTCTGGCAGGCAGTGGAAACGTGGTTTATGGAAATGAAGAGAACATAGCCGATCAGGAAGAACAGCTGACAAAGGAAAAAGAAAGTATATATATTGATAATACCGGATGCTACGAAGGGATGGAAACTTCTTACAGTGAGGGATGTGTTCCGGAAATCACAGAAAACGAAGTGAAAATTGTGTTACCGCTGTTAGTGAAAGGAAATTTAAAAGAAAAGAAACTTCATGTACATCCGGATCTGGGATCTGCAACGCAGGCTCCTTATGTGTATAAAAACTATGATAAAGATGTGGTAGAGGAAGAAAAAACAGTAAGTACAGGAGAAGTACGAAAAGTTTATTATGTGAGTATTCTGTTGCAGTTAAAAGAAGAAAGAGAAGCGGGCACTTATCCGATCAACTGGGAAGTAACCGGTATACTGGAAAATGGAGAAACACTTACGCAGACATTTAGTACTTATGTAAATATTGATGCAAAGAAAAACGAGAGCAGCGAAGACAATCCGGCAGATCAGGAAATACCGGGAACAGATACGAATGAACAGAACCCTGGAAATATTGCCGTTGATGGAGATACCGGAGGCGGAAGTTCTGTGGAGAATACCGGTGAAACAGCGACAGAGGTGAAACACAATCCGAAATTACTTCATATAGAAACAAAATGTAATAAAAAGACGGTAGAACCAGGAGATAAGATAAAACTGGAATTAACCTTTCAGAATAAAAGTAAAAAAGAAACGATTCGAAATGTGGCGTTACGGGTAGAAAGTAATAATGAAAATGTGGCTATCCGGAATAAAACAAATACCTGGTATTTTGAAAATATTGCCCCACAGGAAAAGATCACGGTAAAAGTAAGCGCACAGATCAATCTTGGAGTGGAGGGGGAATTTGTAGATTTTAATTACACAGAACAGTATGATGATAAAGATGGGGAACAAAAAGAAGAGGCAGGAACAATTGCCGTCACACTGACAAGACTTCCGAAAATCCAGTGGGAGATTACTGCATTAAACGATGTTGTGTATGCAGGTGACCGCATAGCGTTAAGCGGAAATATCATGAATGTAGGGCAGGGAAAAGCCTATAATGTGAATGTTACGATGGAAGTTCCGGGACTGCATCTGGAAAAAACGATGTTTGCAGGGGAAGTGGAAAAAGGAACTTCGGCAGAAATCGATGGTGCGGTACTTGTGGATGGAAAACAGGACAAAGAAAAATATGGAAATACAGAAGGGAATTTTATTATTAGCTATACAGATGAGACAGGAAAAGAATATCAGGATACTCTTGGAGTTATCACAGAAATACAGCCACCTGTAATTGTTACAGATACCGGCACGGAAGATAACAGTAAAAGAAGTATGCAATGGTGGATGATCTGTTTTGTGAGCGTAGAATGTATCCTGGTGGCAGCGGTGTACTATTTTGTGAAGAGAAGAAAGAAATGAAAAAGAAACGATATTATATGATTTGTCTTATTATTGCGATTTTTTTTCTGATGCTGTTTCGGGATGTAAGAAGAGAATATCAAAATCTGAGAAAGGGAATGGAACAGCAAAGTGTGATACTGCTGGATGTACATCCGGATGCAAAAAATATTTCAAAGCTGAAAAAATATAAAGGAGTGCAAACAGCATCACTTTTGTATCGGTTTCAGGCAGAAACGGCAGATGGAAAGATTAATTTTCAGGTTTTGGGAAGTGAGGAACTTCCGGGAACAGACAGGCAGAAAGAAGATATAGAGGATACGATTCTACTTCCTGAAAAATTAGAACAGGAGTTGGAAGAATCGGTTGTAAACAACAGAAGATTTCTTTTTGAGAGTATAACAGGAAGAAAACAAATGTATCAGTTTTCGGCCTGCGAGTGGATAAAGGGAGAGTATGCGATTATCAGTTGGACTATGGCGGAAAAAATTATCCGTGAACTTGATACCGAATCCCGTCAGCCAGATGGGATTTATCTTGCGGCAGACAGTACGGAAGGTTTGAGAAATATAAAGCGTATTATGAAAGCGTTTTCTGACACAGCCAATGTTGATATTGATGGCATGATAAAAAAGAGTGAAAACAGAGAGAAAAAGATACAGAAACTTCTTGGAAAGGCATTGTTTGATGTGCTGTTTCTCCAAATAGTAATTTATCTGACGGGACGAAATGCAGGAAAAGATTTTTTAAGAACAGAAGGAACTGTGTTTTTTATGATCACCATGCTGGTTGTCCTAAATGCCTTAAAAATTATATGATATAAAAGAAATACGCATCAAGAAAGCGACTCCTGGAGACAAGGGTTGCTTTTTTTGATGCAAACCACACTTTACAGTAGTAATTTACCGAAGGCTCATGTATAATAAAATACGGAAATGTTGATGCAAAAGGGAAGGATCCTGGGACAGGAGCTTTCTTGCGTGAAAAAACGGAATATGGAAACATATTCTGCGAAAAAGGGAGAACAAGATGAGTAAGAGAAATGATGTACACAAAGTATTGATTATCGGTTCCGGTCCAATTATTATCGGTCAGGCCTGCGAGTTTGACTACTCCGGAACACAGGCGTGTAAAGCACTGCGCCAGCTGGGATATGAGATTGTACTGGTAAACTCCAATCCGGCAACGATCATGACGGATCCGGGGATTGCAGATGTCACGTATATCGAACCACTGAATGTAGAGAGACTGGAACAGATCATCGCAAAAGAGCGTCCGGATGCGATCCTTCCGAACCTTGGAGGACAGTCAGGGCTGAATCTTTGTTCTGAACTTGCAGAAGAAGGGATCCTGGACAAATACGGTGTGAAAGTCATCGGCGTTCAGGTGGATGCGATCCAGCGTGGCGAGGACCGTATTGAATTTAAGAAGACGATGGACCGTCTGGGTATCGAGATGGCGCGAAGCGATGTGGCGTACAGCGTGGATGAGGCGCTTGCGATCGCTGACAGACTGGGATATCCGGTTGTGCTGCGACCGGCCTACACCATGGGTGGAGCAGGCGGCGGTCTGGTATATAATGTAGAAGAACTGAAAACCGTATGCGCCAGAGGTCTGCAGGCCAGCCTGGTAGGTCAGGTTCTGGTAGAAGAATCCATCCTTGGATGGGAAGAACTGGAGCTGGAAGTTGTCCGTGACTCCAAAAACAATATGATCACTGTATGCTTTATCGAAAATATCGATCCGATCGGCGTACATACCGGTGATTCTTTCTGTTCTGCTCCGATGCTGACCATCTCCGAGGAGGTACAGCAGGAACTGCAGAGGCAGGCATATAAGATCGTAGAAGAAGTAGAAGTCATCGGTGGAACAAACGTACAGTTTGCCCACGATCCGGTCAGCGGAAGAATCATCGTTATCGAGATCAACCCGAGAACCTCCCGTTCCTCCGCACTGGCAAGTAAGGCAACCGGTTTCCCGATCGCACTGGTATCCGCGATGCTGGCTTCCGGTCTGAACCTGGATGAGATCCCATGTGGAAAGTACGGAACCCTGGACAAATACGCTCCGGACGGAGACTATGTGGTAATCAAATTCGCGCGCTGGGCATTTGAGAAGTTCAAGGGCGTAGAGGATAAGCTGGGTACACAGATGCGTGCCGTCGGCGAGGTTATGAGTATCGGTAAAACCTATAAAGAAGCGTTCCAGAAAGCTATCCGAAGCCTGGAGATCGGTCAGTTCGGTCTTGGCTTTGCCAAGGATTTCCATGAGAAATCAAAAGAGGAATTGTTAAAGATGCTGGTAGAACCGAACAGCCAGAGACAGTTTATCATGTATGAAGCACTACGAAAAGGTGCAACGGTAGACGAACTGTTTGCTCTGACAAAGATCAAACACTATTTCATCGAACAGATGAAAGAACTAGTGGAAGAAGAGGAAACACTTCTGGCAAACAAAGGTCAGGTGCCGGCTCCGGAAGCCCTGAAACAGGCGAAACTGGACGGTTTCTCTGACAAATATCTGGGACAGATCCTGGAAGTTCCGGAAGAAGACATCCGTAATGCGAGAATCGCACAGGGTGTGGAGGAAGCATGGGAAGGTGTCCACGTAAGCGGAACGAAGGATAATGCTTATTATTACTCCACCTATCACTGCAAAGACGAAAGTCCGGTCAGCGATAACAAGAATAAGATCATGATTCTCGGCGGCGGTCCGAACCGTATCGGTCAGGGTATCGAATTTGACTATTGCTGTGTACATGCGGCGATGGCACTGAAAAAAGCAGGTTTTGAGACGATCATCGTAAACTGTAACCCGGAAACGGTATCTACCGACTATGATACTTCCGATAAACTGTATTTTGAGCCGCTGACACTGGAAGATGTACTGTCTATTTATAAGAAGGAACAGCCGCTCGGTGTGATCGCACAGTTCGGTGGCCAGACACCGCTGAATCTGTCCGCAGATCTGGAAAAATACGGGGTGAAGATCCTTGGTACTTCTCCGGAAGTCATCGATATGGCAGAAGACAGAGATCTGTTCCGGGCGATGATGGACAAACTTGGTATCCCGATGCCGGAAGCAGGTATGGCAGTGGATGTGGATGAGGCACTTGCGATTGCAGAAAAGATCGGTTATCCGGTTATGGTTCGTCCGTCCTATGTACTGGGCGGCCGTGGCATGGAAGTGGTATACGATCCGGAAAATCTGAGAATCTATATGGAAGCAGCAGAAGGTGTGACACCGGATCGCCCGATCCTGATCGACCGTTTCCTGCGTCATGCGACTGAGTGTGAGGCAGATGCGATCAGCGACGGTAATCATGCATTTGTTCCGGCGGTTATGGAACATATCGAGCTTGCCGGCGTACATTCCGGTGACTCCGCTTGTATCATTCCGTCCAAAAATATTTCAGACGAAAATCTGAAAACCATCAAAGAATATACAAAGAAAATCGCAGAGGAAATGCATGTGCGCGGTCTGATGAACATGCAGTATGCGATCGAAGACGGAACCGTCTATGTACTGGAAGCCAATCCGCGTGCATCCCGTACCGTACCGCTGGTATCCAAGGTGTGTAATATCTCCATGGTACCGCTGGCTACACAGATCATTACCTCCGAGTTCAGCGGGGCACCGTCACCACTGGATGGTATGAAAGAGAAAGAGATTCCATATTATGGTGTCAAAGAGGCTGTCTTCCCGTTCAATATGTTCCCGGAAGTTGACCCGTTGTTAGGACCGGAGATGCGTTCTACCGGTGAGGTTCTGGGCCTTGCGGACACTGTGGGAGAGGCATTCTATAAAGCACAGGAAGCAACCAAGAGCAAACTGCCGTTAGAGGGAACTGTCCTGATCAGTGTCAGCGACCGTGACAAAGGAGAGGTTGTGGAAGTCGCAAAACGGTTTAAAGAAGCAGGATTTGCTATCCTGGCAACCGGTCACACGAAAGAACTGATCGAGCAGGCTGGCATCGAGGCAGAAAGAGTATTCAAACGCAGTGAAGGACGCCCGGATATCTATGATGTGATCACCAACGGTAAAGTACAGCTGGTAGTCAACACACCGAAGGGTGACGAGGATGGTCCGGATGATAGTTATGTGAGAAAGGCTTGCATCAAGAGCCGTGTGCCGTATATCACAACGATGGCAGCAGCACTGGCAAGCGCAGACGGTATTCTGGCAGAGCAGAAGCAGGAGAAAAATGAAGTAGTATCTCTGCAGGAACTGCACAGCCGGATCCGTGAAAAATAAAAGGCAAAAAGGGAGTAACGAAATATGATGGATATGAGAGAATTTCAGGAAAAACTGGAGCAGCTGATGGAACTGGCAGCAAAGCAGCTGCTGTTTCCTGCACTGATTCGAAGCTGCATTCCGCTGCTGACGATTTCCATATTTTTATTATAATATGAGAATTCTTTCGGGTCAATATAGAAATCCACATTCTTCTTTTCTCCCGGATCCAGAAAGACTTTCTGAAAACGGACAAGCTCTTTCTTCGGACGCACCACAGATGCATGTAAGGTTTCGTAATAACACTGAACGACCTCTGCCCCCGCAACATTACCTGTGTTACTTACGTTGCAGTGAACATGAACTCTGGTGGCGTGTCCCAGCCGGACTTAAACATCCGATACATCAAACTGGGTATAGGATGATCCAAACCCAAAGGGATATAATGGTGTGTTGGGAATAGCCATATATCTG
>RRZT010337955.1_pt1 | contig 10445 bp, 8 predicted proteins | sample 2165551 | NCBI WGS metagenome assembly RRZT01 (sample SAMN10456910, study PRJNA506462) | wastewater metagenome | biome: wastewater; feature: sludge; material: wastewater sludge; isolation source: wastewater sludge with Escherichia coli K12::gfp cells carrying plasmid... | place: USA: Moscow, Idaho ...
ATGATGGCAATGGCCGGTGGTATGCCGCCGCCACCGACCCTCGGCCGGCGCCGCGAGGCGCGGCTGCGGTTCGCCCACCCGTATGCCGTCGTCGTGGTCGCCGAGGACCCTACCGAGGACATCGCCGAAGACATGGCCGAGGACATGGCCGACATCGACACGTGGCAACCGCACCCGTGGCGCGGCATACCGGTCTGCTCGGCGTGGATCGCGCAGGTGCGCGACTGCGAGCCCACGAGCGAGCCGGGATCCGACGTACCGTTGGCCCCATGACGTCGCCCCTGCCGACACCCGCCGAGTCGCCCACAGACCCGACAACCACCGAGCCCAGCTCCGCCGGGCCGGACGCCCCTGGGACGACGCCGACGCTGCTGGACGCGCCGATCGTCGCCGTCACTGTCTACCCGGGACAGGCTCGGGTGGTGCGCCGGGGGCGGGTCGCGGTGCCGGCCGGGCCGGCGCCGGTCACCCTCACCGGGCTCCCGCTGGCCCTGGACGCCGAGTCGGTCCGGGTCACCGGGCGGGGAGCCGCGACGATCGGCGGCGTCGACATCGTCACCGCGCACCGAGCCACCCACGACGAGTCGGGCGCCGAAGGTCGGCTGCGCGCCGAGCAACGCGCCCTGGCCCGCCGCCGGGCCGAGTCCCGCGACGCCCGAGCCGTGCTCGACGCCCAACTCGGGGTGCTGCAGTCGCTGGGCAGCCACGCCGGGCGCACCTTCGCCAAGGCCCTCGCCAAGGGCGACACCGAGCCGGGCAGCCTCGGGCCGGTCACCGACTACCTCACCGACCGGCTGACCGCCGCCCACGCCGCCATCCGCGAGCTCGACGACGCCGACCGGGTGCTCACCGACGACGAGCGACGGGTCGAGCGTCAGCTCGCCGACCTGCACCAGCAGGCCCCCGACGCGACCGCCGTGGTGGTCGATCTGCAGGTGGCGGCCGCGGGCGACGTCGAGCTGGAGGTCAGCTACCTCATCCACGGGGCCGGGTGGACGCCGCGCTACGACATCCGCCTCGACGGCGATCGCCTGGCCATCGACTGGTTCGGTCTCGTGCACCAGCGCAGCGGTGAGCAGTGGCCGGCGTGCGAACTTCGCCTGTCCACGGCGCGGCCCAGCTCGGTCGTCACCCTGCCGGAGTTGGAGCCCTGGTTCCTGCGCGACCGGCCGCCGATGCCGCCCCCGACCCTGCGCACCGGGCCGATGCCGATGCAGGCGCCGATGGCGGCCCCCGCGGCATACGGGGCAGCGCCGCGCGACAGTTCCTGGGTCGGGGTGGAGGCCGATCGGACCGGCATCGGCGAGTTCGCGCCCGCCGTGCAGGTGGCGCCGGCGCCGCTCACCGCGGCGGTCGCCGTCGCCGAGCAAGGCGTCACCGCGACGACCTACGCGGTGCAACGGCCGACGCCGATCCCCCCGGACGGCAGCGACCATCAGGTGTTGGTCGCGTCATTCGAGCTCCCCGCCCGGCTCGAGCACATCACCGCGCCGGTGCGCAGCGACGACGTCGTGCTGCGCGTCGTCGCGACCAATGACACCGAGCACACCCTTCGCCCCGGCCGGGCGGCACTCTTCCACGGCACCGAATTCGTCGGCTCGACGCAATTAGCCACGTGGGCGCCGCGGGAGGAGCTGGAGTTGGCCCTCGGCCTGGATGACCGGATCCGGGTGGAGCGCAAGCTCACCGGGCGCAGCGCCGGGAAGGCCCTCGTGGGCGGCACCCGCCGACACGAGCTGCGGTATCGGATCGAGGTGGCCAACTACGGCAGCGAACCGGCCGAGATCACCGTGCTCGACCAGGTGCCGGTCGCCGCGAGTCCCGACATTGTCGTGCGCGACGTCGTCACCGAGCCTCGGCCACAGGAGGTCACCGACCTCGGCGAGGTGCGGTGGGTGGTGCGGCTGGCCCCCGGGGCGAGCACGCAGCTCGAGCTGGGCTTCCGGGTCGACACCGGCAAGCAGGTCACCCTGCAGGGTTGGCGCGAGTGACCCGGACTCTGTACACCCGGAGCCCGATCCCGGTGCTCGGGTGGCGCGCGTGACGACCACTCCCCCGCCGGCTGCCCAGCGGGTGGCCGCGTTCTTCGACCTCGACGGCACGCTCATCCCCGGCTCTTCGGTCAACGCCCTGGCCAAGGCGGCAGTCACGTCCGGGTTCGTGAGCAAACGCGACCTGGCCCTCGACGCGGCCCGCACGCTCGCGCTGGTGCTGCGTGGCGCCCGAGGAGTCGCCGCCGAACGGCTGCGGGATCGGGTGCTGCGTGGCATCACCGGTCGGCGAGCCGCCGAGGTCGAGGCGCTGGCCGAGGACATCATCGCCGACCTCGTCGCGACGATGCCCCCGACGATGCGTGAGCTCGTCGCCGAGCACCGAGCCGCCGGCCACCACCTCGTGCTCGTCTCGGCGAGCCCGACAGAGGTCGTGCACCGGGTCGCCGAGGCCGCGGGCCTGGATCGGGGCATCGGCACGACCGCTCGTCGCGACGCCGACGACCGCTACGACGGCACCCTCGTCGGCCCGTTCTGTCACCGCGAGGGCAAGGCCCAGCTGGTGGCGGCCCTGGCCGCCGAGCACGGCTTCGTGTTGGCCGAGTGCTTCGGCTACAGCGACTCGGCCAGCGACGAACCCCTGCTCGCGATGGTCGGTCACCCGGTCGCGGTCGACCCCGAACCCGAGTTGCACCGTCTCGCCGAGGCGCGCGGCTGGCCGGTCATCGACACGGGGCCGCGAGCACGCGGCATACCGGGTCTGCGCGAAGCGATCCGCGCCCAACCCTGCCGATGACCTGAGTGCGACGTGGGCGAGGGCACGCCTGCGCCACTGCTGAGCGCGTCGAGACATTGGTTGAGGTTGCGGTTGGCTGCTCCTCGTTCGTTGCTCCTCGTTCGTGGGGAAGCCGGGCGTGACCGTGCGTATGACGGTGCACCCAGGTCACATTTCGTGGCTCCAGCGCACGTTCATGCGCACCGTCAGGCCCGGCTGCCCAACTTCCAGCGGCACCCGGAGGAGTTTGTGCACTCCATCAGCGTCAGGGACGCGGGTCGGCGGCCAGCAGGCCCATGTCGAGTTCGTCGACCCACCGGCCGGCGTCGAGGGTGACCTCGCGGCGGCGGCCCTCGAGGACGAAGCCGGCCTTCTCGTAGACTCGGATGGCGCCCGGATTGGCTGCCGAGACGTGCAACGACACCCGATGCAGCCCGAGCGGGCCGAAGGCGAAGTCACGGACCAGCCGGGTCGTCTCGCTGCCATAGCCGCGGCCGAAGACCTCCGGCCCGATGAGCGCGATGCGGAACTCCATCGAGCCGTGCACCTCGTCGAGGTGGAAGAGCACGGCCTCGCCGACGACCCGCGGCCCGTCGCCCGAGCGCTGCGCGACGATCGCCCAATCGGCCCGGTCGGCGCGGGAGGCGGCGACCACGACGGCCCGGCGGGCGCGCTCACGGGCGAGGGTGGCCAGCGGACCGATGAGTTCGTCGGGCTCGGCATGCAGGGCGAGCAGCCCGTCGATGTGTTCGGCAGCCATCGGCTCCAGCAGCACGGCGTCACCCACGAGGGTGGGTTGGTGTGCCAGCAGGTCGAGGTCCACGGTGCCACATCCAAACACCTCGGGCTTGACCCGACAACACGCCGCTTGACCCGAGAAGGTTTCTCGGGTCAAGCGGCGGTTTATCGGGTTACCCGATAATCGAGTGACTCCCGAGACGTGAGTGACACCCGAGACGTGAGTGACTCACGAGACGCGTGGGGTCAGCCCTTCTTGGCCTCGACGTCGCTGGTGGCCTGCGGCAGGACGGCGAAGAGGTCGCCGACGACACCGAAGTCGACGAGCTCGAAGATCGGGGCCTCCTCGTCCTTGTTCACCGCGACGATGGTCTTGGATGTCTGCATGCCGGCGCGGTGCTGGATGGCGCCGGAGATGCCGCACGCGACATACAGCTGCGGGCTGACCTGCTTGCCGGTCTGGCCGACCTGGTGGCTGTGCGGATACCAGCCCGCGTCGACGGCCGCCCGGCTGGCGCCCACGGCCGCGCCGAGGGAGTCGGCGAAGGCCTCGACCTTGGAGAAGTCGCCGCCGGTGCCACGGCCGCCGGAGACCACGATGGCGGCCTCGGTGAGCTCGGGACGACCGGTCTTCTCCTTGGGCTTGGCCGCCGCGATGACCGCGCTCTTGGCCAGCGCCGACGGCTCGAAGGCCACGGCGGTCTCTGCGCAGGCTCCCGAAACAGCTTCCGGGGCAGCCGAGTTCGGCTTCACCGCGATGACCGGAGTGCCCTTGGTGACCGTCGCCTTGACCGTGTAGGAGCCGGCGAAGACGGTCTGCGTGGTGGCGACCCCACCGGCTCCGTCGCTGCGCACATCGACGGCGTCGGTGATCAGCCCGGAGTTGGTCTTGACGGCCAGGCGGGCGGCGATCTCCTTACCCTCCGGCGAGGAGGCGATGAGCACCGCGGCCGGCGAGGTCTGCTCGACGAGCTGGGCCAGCGCCTCGGCCTGCGGCACGACGAGGTAGCCGGACAGGTCGGCGTCGATCGTGTAGACCTTCTCCGCCCCGTATGCCGCGAGGGTGTCTTTCGCCGCGGCATACCCGGAGCCGATGAAGACCGCCGAGGGCTCGCCGAGGCGGCGGGCGATGGTGAGCAGCTCGGAGGTGGTCTTGCGGGGAGCGCCGTCCACGTGGTCGACGAGGACGAGGACTTCAGCCATGATCTGTGTCTCCTTGACGAATGCTCTGGGGGCGGCCGGTCAGATGAACTTGCGCTCGGCGAGGAAGGCCGCGAGCTTGCTGCCGCCGTCGCCCTCGTCCTTGACGATGGTGCCCTGCTGGCGCGGGGGCCGGGCCTCGAAGGAGGTCACCTTGGTCCACGCGGCGTCCAGCCCGACCTCGGTCGCGGCGACGCCGAGGTCGGCCAGCCCCCACTGCTCGACCGGCTTCTTCTTGGCCGCCATGATGCCCTTGAAGGAGGGGTAGCGCGGCTCGTTGATCTGGTCGGTCACCGACACCAGGCACGGCAGGCCGGCCTCGATGGTCTGGCTCGCGACATCGCCGTCGCGGCGGGCGCTGACCTTGCCGTCACCGACCGTCAACTCCGAGGCGTAGGTGACCGCCGGCAGGCCCAGCCGCTCGGCGAGCATCGTCGGCACGACGCCCATGATGCCGTCGGTGGAACTCATCCCGGTGAGCACGAGGTCGGCGCCGCCGACCTTCTCGATCGCCTTGGCGAGCAGCAGCGAGGTGGCCAGGGCGTCGGAGCCGTGGATCGCGTCGTCGATGACGTGCACACCCTTGTCGGCACCCATCTGCAGGGCCTTCTTGATCGCGTCGCTGGCCTGGTCCGGGCCGACCGTCACGACGGTGACCTGCCCCTCGCCCGCTTCCACGATCTTGAGCGCTTCTTCGACGGCATACTCGTCGAGCTCGGAGAGCAGCCCGTCGACGTTGGCGCGGTCGGTGGTGTTGTCCGATGCGTCGAACGTGCGCTCGGCCTGAGCGTCGGGCACGTACTTGACGCAGACGACGATGTTCATGGGTCGGACGTCCTCCGTGTGCTGTGGGGAGTGCAGAAGGTGGTGCTGGTCTCGTCCATCCTGTCAGGACGAGTGGGGGGCAACCCCCGGCCGAGCGCGTGATACCCACCACCCGAGCCAGGTTCGGGTGATGTTACCCGTGAGTAATCCCAGGGCCCAACCATCGGCGCGTGAGTCGGATCACGCCGCTCAGGGGCGCTGCCGAGGTGCGAGTTCGTCGCATCACCGAAACGCGCGTGAAACCGGCCCCTGCCACAGTCGACGAGGTGAGCACGCTCTTCACCGACTACGCCCCCGTCTCGGGATGCTTCGACGAGATGGTCGACGGGGCGACAGCCACCATCCGCCCCGGGTATGCCGCGGTGCACTCGCAGCTGACGACGCTGAGCCCGCCGGAGATCCGCGCTCGCGCCGACTTCCTGGCCCGCACCTATGTCGAGCAGGGAGTGACCTTCGACATCGGTGGACAGGAGCGGCCCTTCCCGCTGGACATCGTGCCGCGGCTCATCGACTCAGCAAGCTGGGCGCACGTGGAGCTGGGGCTGGCCCAGCGGGTGCGGGCCTTGGAGCGCTTCCTCGATGACGTCTACGGGCCCGGCGACCTGTTCCGGGACGGGGTGGTGCCGCGTGGGGTGGTGACCAGCTCGCCGCATTTCCACCGGGTGGTTGCCGGGCTCAGCCCGCCTGGCGGAGTGCGCGTGCACGTGTCGGGGATCGACCTGGTCCGCGACGGCGACGGCCGCTTCCGGGTGCTCGAGGACAACGTGCGGATCCCCTCTGGGGTCTCCTACGTGATGACCAATCGCAGAGCGCTGACCAGCGCGCTGCCGGAGGTGTTCGCGCACCACCGGATCCGACCGGTGCGCGCCTATCCGCAGCACCTGTATGCCGCGCTGCGGGCCGTCGCGCCCAGCGGGGTGCGCGACCCCACGGTCGTCGTCCTCACCCCCGGCGTCCACAACGCCGCCTACTTCGAGCACGCCCTCCTGGCGCGGCTGATGGGCTGTCCGCTCGTCGAGGGCCGAGATCTGGTCAGCCAGGGCGGGCGGGTCATGATGCGCACGACCAGTGGCCTGCGCCCGGTGCACGTGATCTACCGCCGGGTCGACGACGACTTCCTGGACCCGGTGCACTTCCGCGCCGACTCCCTGGTGGGCTGCGCGGGGCTGGTCAACGCCGCACGTGCCGGCACGGTGACGATCGCCAATGCCGTCGGCAACGGTGTCGCCGACGACAAGCTGCTCTACACGTATGTGCCCGACCTGATCCGCTACTACCTCGGGCAGGAGCCGGTGCTGGACAACGTCGACACCTGGCGGCTGTCCGACGCCGAGCACCGTGCCGAGGTCTTCGACCGGCTGGGCGAGTTGGTGGTCAAACCGGTCGACGGCTCCGGAGGTAAGGGCATCGTCATCGGGCCGGCGGCCAGCCGGGCCGAGCTGGCGGCCCTGCGGGCCCGGGTCGCGGCCGACCCCCGGGGCTGGATCGCCCAACCCGTCGTCCCGCTGTCGACCGTGCCCACCCTCGTCGACGGCCAGTTCGCGCCTCGCCACGTCGACCTGCGCCCGTTCGCGATTCACGACGGACAGGACGTGTGGGTACTGCCCGGGGGGCTGACCCGAGTGGCCCTGGACGAGGGCCAACTGATCGTCAACTCCAGCCGTGGGGGCGGGTCCAAGGACACCTGGGTGCTCGCCCGCGGCCTCGGGCAGGCCGACCTCGAGCCCCCACCACCACCTCGGGCCAGCCCGGCTGCCAGCAGCGCCACGGTGCACCCGCGGGCCGGCAGCGTGGCGGTCCGGCACAGCGAGCACGCCCAGGTCGAACAACAGCAGCAGCAGCAGCACCAGCACCAGCACCAGCACCAACCGTCGCGAGGACAGGAGGACCCATGCTGAGTCGGATCGCCGAGTCGCTCTATTGGATCGGTCGCTACCTGGAGCGGGCCGAGGACACCGCTCGGCTGTTGGACGTGCACCTGCAGTTGGCCGTCGAGGACCCCACCATCGACCCACAAGGGGCCGAGCATCTGCTGTTGCGGGTCATGGGCGTGCCACAGGCTGCCGACGACCCGGATGGGCCGGACGCGGACGATCAGGTGTTGCGCCTGCTGTGCCACGACCCCGATTCGCCGAGCTCGATCGTTGCGGCGCTGCACGGCGCGCGCGAGAGTGCCCGGCGCTCGCGTGAAACGGTGAGCATCGAGATGTGGGAGGGAATCAACACCACCTGGCATGAGGTGGCCGCCGGTGCCCTGGCCGCCCGACGTCCCGCGGCAGCCTTCCGTTGGGTGCGGGAGCGGTGCGCGGTCATCACGGCCACCGCGGACGGCACGATGACCCACGATCAAGGCTGGAACTTCCTCGTGCTGGGCCGCAGCTTGGAGCGGGTGGACATGACCGCTCGCCTGGTCGAGGCCGCCGCGTTACGCGGGGGGCTGGCCGCCTGGACCTCCGCGTTGCGCGCCGGTGGCGCGCATCACGCCTTCGTCCGCAGCCACCACGACCAGGACTCGGTGCCGGACGCGGCCGAGTTCCTGCTGATGAACCGGGCCTTCCCCCGCTCGATCGTGCATGCCCTCGATGCCGCGATCGGGGCCCTCGACGACCTCGACGCGAGCAACCACCGGGGCTTGGTGGAGAGCGGACCCGCACGCGTGTTGGGTCGCGCTCGGGCCGAGCTGGAATACCGCTCGAGCCCCCAGCTGCTGGTCGAGCTGCCACAGCGCATGTCGCAGCTGCAGGCCACCTGCGGTGCCGCCGACCGGGCGATCGCCGCGCTGTACTTCGACGGCGCGATTGCCACCCAGTGGCACGGCGGGCACGCCTCGTGACCACGTTGAAGATCGTGCATCGCACGGGCTATTCGTATGCCGGTGGGGCGACCGCATCGTTCAACGAGGCCCGGATGACGCCCCGGTCCAGCCACGAACAGCAGGTGGTGCACAGCCGGCTGGACGTCAGCCCGGTGCCCTGGCTGTCCACCTACACCGACTACTGGGGCACCACGGTCACCGCCTTCGAGCTGTTCGAGCGGCACGAGTCGCTGCAGGTGGTGGCGACCAGCACGGTCGACGTGCGCCGCAAGCCGATCGGCCCCGGCGGGCACAGTTGGGCCGACCTGGACGATCCGGCGCTGCGGGACGGGCTGTGTGAGTCACTGCGGATCACCCCGCTGGTCGCCGTGCCGACCGATCTGGAGACCCTGCTCCGGGCGCTGCGGGCGCGCAGCGACACCCCATACGACTACGCGTGCGCCGTGGTCCGGCTGGTGCACGACGAAGTGGACTACGTCTTCGGCGCGACCGGGGTGCACTCGCGAGCCTCCCAGGCCTGGGTGCAACGATCCGGCGTCTGCCAAGACATGGCTCATCTGGTGATCGGCGCGCTGCGCCTGGTCGGCGTGCCGGCCCGCTACGTCTCCGGCTACCTCATGCCCCGGCGGGACGCCGAGCTCGGTCGTGGCTATGCCGGGGAGAGCCACGCCTGGGTGCAGTTCTGGGACGGCGACTGGGTCGGGGTCGACCCCACCAACGACCAGTTGCCCGGTGAGTTGCACGTCGAGGTCGCCGCCGGCCGGGACTACCGGGATGTCCCGCCGATCCGCGGCATCTTCACCGGTAGCGGCACCTCGGACATGTTCGTCTCGGTGGAGATGACCCGGATCGCCTGACCCCGCTGCATGGGGCTGCGCCCAGCCGAGTCAGCCGCCGAAACGCTGCCACACCTCGTCGGCCCGCTCGACCTGCCCGGCGTCGTGCAGCGCCTGCGCCCACCGACCGGCGCAGTCAACCCGGAAGCCCACCAGGTGCTCGGCGTCCAGCAGCGCCAGCGCCTCGCCCATGAGCGGCTCGGCCCCGGCCAGGTCGCCTCCGGCCGCGAGATAACTGCCGCGCTCGGCGCGCACGACCGCTGCCGCCTCCCCGATGAGGGTGGCCTCCAAGGCGGCCAATCGCGTTGCCGCAGCGAGCGGTTCACCTGCTCCGAGCAACAGTCGCGCGCCCTGTCGGGCGATGCCGAAGCCCACCCGTTCGGGCCACTCGTCGGCGTCCTCGTGACCGTGCTCGGCCGCGAAGTCACGGGTCAGCGTCGGCACCGCGTCGAGGTCGGCGAGGCCGGCCGCGAGCTCGCCGCCACCCACCCGCAGCGCCGCGAGACTGCGCAGGGCGGTCGCATAGACATCGACCGAACCGGCGACCCGGGCATGCTGCACGGCCGCCTCGTAGTGGGCACCCGCCGCCAGCGTGTCGCCGATGTCCCAGGCGCAGTCGCCCGCCCGGGCCTGCGCGTGCGCGGCCTCGTCGGGGCGCGCCGCCGCCTCGAAGGCCGTCGCGGAACTCGCGTATGCCGTGCGCGCCGCCCCCGGCTCGCCGGCCCCCGATAGCGCGTTGCCCAACGCCCACCCGACCGGCCCGACCAGCAGCGGCTCGTCGATGCGGGCCCGGGCGATCGCGGCCTCCAGCAGCTCGGCGGCCTCGGCGTGGTGCCCGGTCTCCACAAGGGCCAGACCGAGATGACGCTGCCCGAGGGTGAGCAGCATCTGGTCGCGACGGGCCTGGCCCAGCGCGACCAGGGCCCGGCCCTGCTGCTCGAGAGTGGCCCAGTCCTGCCGGTCGATGCACACATCGGCGTGCAGCAGCCGCAGCGGCACCTCGGCGGACCCACCGGTCGCCGCCGGCAACGCGGCGCTGAGCAGGTCGTGTGCCGTGTCGAAATCGCCTCCTTGGCAGGCCAATCGGGCCCGGATGTCGGCGGTCATGGCGATCAGCACCCGGTGACCGGCCGCTTCGGCGATGGCTGCGGCCTCGGCGGCGCACGCCTGCGCCCGGGCCGGGTCGACGCCCTCCAGCAGTTGGGACAGCTCGGCCAGCACGAGCGCCACCCGCAGCGGAGGGCCGGCCAATCGCTGCGCCGGCA
>RRZT011568218.1_pt1 | contig 10445 bp, 12 predicted proteins | sample 2165551 | NCBI WGS metagenome assembly RRZT01 (sample SAMN10456910, study PRJNA506462) | wastewater metagenome | biome: wastewater; feature: sludge; material: wastewater sludge; isolation source: wastewater sludge with Escherichia coli K12::gfp cells carrying plasmid... | place: USA: Moscow, Idaho...
AATCAAAAAAGTTTCCGGCGCGCCGTAGACACCCAAATTCAAACCAAGGGTGCCTTTCGGATCGCTGATGTTGAGCTGGTAAGGGTTTAAAAAATCCTTGAGCCAGCGCTGTGCATCAGCGTTGTTGTCTTTGTAGTTGACACCGTGAATCACCACGCCCTGTTTGGCTAAGTCATTGAGCACTGGGTGCTCAACTTTGCAAGAGACGCACCAGGTTGCCCACACGTTGACTAAGGCCGCACGGCCTAATAAGTCCTCGCGGGTAATCACTGCATCAGCATCATCAACTGAATGCGTAGAAAACTCTGGGAAAGGCTTACCGATCAAGGCTGAAGGTAATTCACTTGGATCATTGTTGATACCAAACAGCGCCATCGCAGCAAATAATGCCACCCCTAACAGCACGCCAAATACGGCAATTAAACGTCCTCTAGACATGTGCGCTCTGCCCTTTTTCAGTCAAGTTCAGCGTGTCTTTCACTTTTTTGGTGACCTTCACGCGGTAACGGCGATCCATTGCGGACAGGAATCCGCCCAGACCGGTCAATAACGCGCCGAGCCAAATCCAGCGCACAAACGGCTTGATGTGAACACGTATGGCCCAAGCGCCATTTTCCAGCGGCTCGCCCATCGCTACATATAAATCGCGCGTAAAGCCGGCATCAATACCCGCCTCTGTCATGGGCATTTGCTGCACAACATAGAGGCGTTTTTCTGGGTGCAAGAGTGCGATTTCACGCTCACCGGCAAAGACGCGAACCGTGCCTTTATCGGAAATAAAGTTAGGCCCTTCGTAATGCTGCGCTCCTTCAAAGACAAAGCGGTAACCGCCCATCTCTAGAGAATCACCCGGCGCCATCTTCAAGTCGCGCTCATCACTGTATTGACTGGATAACACCACGCCAACAGCCATCAACACCATACCCAGATGACCTAACTGCATGCCCCAATAGCTGCGAGTCAATGTACGCATGCCTTTGAACAAGCCTTTGTGTCGGGTTTTATCGAGAATATCGCGCACGCCCGCGAGCAACACCCAAGCACACAGAAAGAATAAAGCGAGTACTGCCGCATTAAAATCACGGTACAGCAGACTGCCGGCTACGCTTAATACCGCACTGACAAGCAGCACAGGACCAAGCATTTTAATCAACCACTGGCCGGGGGTATTCTTCCAGCGTGTGATAATCCCGACACCCATTGCCAACATTAAAATCGCCATTAAAGGCACAAACAGCGCATTAAAGTACGGCGGGCCAACCGACAGCTTAGCGCCGGTTAAGGAGTCAAGAATCAGCGGATACAAGGTGCCCAACAGCACCATCGCGGTTGATACAACCAAAATGATGTTATTGATCAGCAGTAGCGTTTCTTTTGACCAGAAACCAAAGCCCACTTTGCTTTTCACGACCGGTGCGCGCAACACAAACAAGGTTAAGGATGCACCTACAACCACCAGCAAGAACACCAAGATAAACACACCGCGCTCAGGGTCAGCGGCAAAGGCGTGGACGGAGGTCAATACGCCAGAACGGACTAAGAACGTACCCAGCAAGCTTAGCGAGAAGGCGGCAATCGCCAACAGCACGGTCCAATTCTTAAACACACCGCGTTTTTCCGTCACAGCCAATGAGTGGATCAGTGCTGTACCGACGAGCCAAGGCATAAAGGAGGCATTTTCTACTGGGTCCCAGAACCACCAACCGCCCCAACCCAGTTCGTAGTAGGCCCACCAAGAGCCAAGACCAATACCTATCCCTAAAAACGCCCAAGCCACTAAGGTCCATGGACGTGACCAGCGCGCCCAAGCCGCATCCAATTTACCGCCGAGCAATGCCGCAATAGCAAAGGCAAAAGCGACTGAAAAACCAACATAGCCCATGTACAACATCGGTGGATGCACGACTAAGCCAAAGTCTTGTAGCAGAGGGTTAAGGTCGCGACCGTCCACTGGCATTTGTGGCAATAAACGCTCAAACGGGTTAGAGGTCACGATCAAGAACAATAAGAAGCCAACACTGACCATGCCCATCACTGCCAGCACACGCGCCAACATTTCTTCGGGCAATTGGCGTGAGAAAATCGCCACGGCAAAAGTCCAGCCGGACAAAATCAGCGCCCATAACAGCAAGGAGCCTTCATGCGCACCCCACACCGCACTGAACTTGTAGAACCAAGGCAGCGCACTGTTGGAGTTCGATGCGGTGTAGGCCACCGAGAAATCATCAACCATAAATGACCAAGTCAAACAAGCAAACGCAAACGCCAAGAACAAGAACTGTCCCCAAGCGGCTGGCTGGCCGAGGCTCATCCATTTATGATCGCCGCGCCATGCGCCAAGCAAAGGAAAAAATGACTGCACCACAGCAAAACACAAAGCAAGAATCATGGCTAAGTGTCCCAACTCCGGCACAAACAACGCCGCATTACTCATTTTTTTGCTTCCTTTTGGCCATCTTCATAATGTTTCAGCATGCCGGTTTTTTCTAAGGCACTGCTGACTTCAGGCGGCATGTAATTTTCATCATGCTTGGCCAGTACTTCATCAGCGATCAACACACCCTTTTCATTTAAACGGCCCAAAGCAACGATGCCCTGCCCCTCGCGGAACAAATCAGGCAGGATGCCGCGGTATTGAATCGCCGTATCGGCATCGCCGTCTGTTACGAGGAAATCAACCGTCAACGAATCTTCGCTGCGCCGCAGTGAACCGTCTTTTACCAAGCCACCCGCACGAATACGCGCGTCTTGCGGTGCCTCGCCGTTCGCAATCTGAGTCGGGGTGTAAAATAAATTAATGTTTTGCTGTAAGGCTGTCAGACCTAAACCAACAGTGGCGGCCACACCTAGTAAAATGGCGACAATAATAATCAAACGTTTTTTACGAACCGGATTCACTGTTGAGCCTCCCGACGCAAACGACGCGCCTCATTTTTTAAATAACGTTGACGGGCCAAAATGGGTAGAGCCACATTTAATACTAAGATTGCAAAACTGATGCCATAGGATGACCACACGTAAACCCCGTGATTGCCCATCGCTAAAAACTCAGCAAACGAGTCAAAACTCATAAATTTCTCCCAATCTGTCGTGCCACTTCTGCTTGTGCCCAGCGTGTACGCGACTCTCGGCGCAACACTTCAATACGCATACGCATCAATAACACCGCCGCGAAAAAACAATAAAAACCAATCGTCATGATCAACAGTGGCAACCACATTTCCATAGGCATCGCGGGCTTTTCCGTAATGGTAAAAGTCGCGGGCTGGTGCAACGTATTCCACCAGTCTACCGAGTACTTGATGATGGGAATATTAACAACGCCGACAATCGCTAAAATAGCGCAAGCCTTGGCCGCGCTGTCGCGATTGCTGATGGCATGCCCTAAGGCAATAATGCCGAAATATAAAAATAGCAGAATCAGCATCGCCGTCAGGCGTGCATCCCACACCCACCACGCGCCCCAAGTTGGCTTACCCCACACTGCACCGGTCAACAACGCAATGACGGTCATCCATGCGCCAATCGGCGCGGCTTGCTGAATGGCAACATCGGCAATTTTCATTTTCCAGACCAAGCCGACGATGCCGGCAATTGCTAGGGAGATATACGTCGATTGTGCTAAGAAAGCGGCGGGAACATGGATATAAATAATCCGAAAGCTATTGCCCTGTTGATAATCAGGTGGCGCAAAAGCCAGCCCCATCACCGTGCCCACCAGAATTAACAGAGCCGCGCTGATGCTCAACCAAGGCAACCAGCGCCCGCTGATTTCGTAAAACCACTTTGGCGAGCCCAATTTGTGAAACCACGTCCAATTCATCGAGATACTCACAGTTATTCAATTCAATTATGTCTTACACAACAGGCTTAATACTGACCTGTCACTATTGTTAGCATGCCTTTATACAACCGTTACTCTGCGACACTGATACGTAGACCCGCGGCAATGGCAAAGGGCGCTAACGTCAGCGTTAACATGGTCAAGCTCGCCATCCATAACAGGTAACCGGCCGTTGGTAATCCTTGCAACGCTGCTTGAATCACACCGCTGCCTAAAATCAGCACGGGAATGTATAACGGTAAAATCAACAATGCCAATAATAATCCGCCGCGTTTTAAACCTACGGTCAAGGCCGCACCCACGGCCCCAAGCAAACTCAACACCGGTGTACCGAGCAACAGTGATAGTAATAAGGTTGGCATGTGCTGCATCGGCAAGCCCAACATCAAGGCCAATAAGGGTGACAACATCACTAACGCCAATCCACAATACAACCAATGCGCCAGCACCTTAGCAAGAACCATCACCACTAACGGATGCGGCGAAACGACCCACTGCTCAAGCGAGCCATCTTCAAAATCACTGCGAAATAAACCGTCCAATGATAACAAGACCGCCAGCAAAGCTGCCACCCAGAGCAAGCCCGGGGAAATGGTTTGCAATAATTGCGATTCAGGGCCAACGGCCAATGGAAACAAGGCAATCACGATGGAAAAAAACATCAATGGATTCACCAACTCCGCTGGTCGTCGAAACATCAAACGTGTTTCCCGTACAAGCAACAGGGTAAAGACATTACTCATAAAGCAGTCTGTCCTAAATCAAGTTCGCGAAATGTTGCGGGGCGGTTTTGCAGTTGATGGTGGGTGGTAAAGATCACCATGCCACCTTGCTCACAATGCTGTGCTAAATGATGCTCTAGCTGTGCCACAGCGTGTTTATCTAAAGCGGTAAAGGGCTCATCAAGAATCCATAACGCTGGCGCATCCAGATACAGTCGAGCTAACGCAACGCGGCGCTGTTGACCGGCCGATAAGGTGTGACAAGGTACATCTTCAAAGCCCTTCAGACCGACATCGGCCAGCGCTTGCCAAATGCGCTGACGACTGGCGCCCTGATGCAAAGCGGTGAGCCAACTCAAGTTTTCTTCTGCCGTTAGCAAGCCTTTGATACCCGCGGCATGGCCAAGCCACAACAAGTTACGTGTCAGCTCACCACGCTGCTGCTGAATACTCTGGCCTTTTATCAATACATCGCCAGCGCTCGGATGCATCAATCCAGACAGCAAACGCAGCAAACTGGTTTTACCGCTGCCATTAGGACCACTGACTTGCAGCATGTCACCGGGCTGCACGCGAACATTTAACCGCTCAAACAATAAGCGCCAGTCACGCTCGCAGGCTAAATCAACCGTTTCAAGATAAGCTTCTGTCACAAACACGTCGCCTTCAGCAAAAGTTTCCAGTCAATTTCAGCAGAGCAGTTATACTGCCAAGCAGACGCATTAAAGAGTTGCGTCTAAAGAGTCGCGATTATACACAGCTGCACGAGTAGCGCGGCAGGCATTTACAATAGGTTGCAAACGAAATGGCCAATGAAATCTCTTCAACCCGCCCTTCTGCGAGCATTGCAAACACGCAACGCCCCGCCGCGCCAGTTAATGCCAATAGTTTACAGCTACTGCAAGCCTTGCCCGCCCAACTTAAGGTGGGCGACTCAACACAAGCCCAAGTGCTTGCCTTACGTGAAGCTCAGCAGGCTTTCCAGGTGCTATTGAAACTGTCCTTACCTAATGGTCAGTACCGTACGCTAGAGGCTCAGACCACACAACCGATTGCCATCGGCAACACTCTAACCGTTACCGCATTATCCACTCAACAACTGACATTTAATCTGCTCGCCAATGATAAAGCCATCATTGCCAATCGAATTGATACGGCCTTACTGGCACCTGGCACGTTATTACAAGGCAAAGTGACTCAAGTTGAGGCCAATCCACAAGGTGGCTTTAAAATTGTTATTAGCCTGTCCAATAGCCCTGTAGCGGGACAGCAATTACAACTTGATAGCGCCAAATCATTACCACTCAATAGCCTATTGAATGCCCGTATTGATCATGCCCAGCAAATAACCTTTCAACCTTTAAGTGTTCGTTTAGAACCTTTAGCGGTCAATCAAGAGCTGCAAACCCAATTCAGTCAACAAGGCTCTTTACAGCAACTGTTTCAAGGCTTAAATAGCCTGTCGCTGCACACTCTGCCTGGGCCAATGCAAAAAACCATTCAACAACTATTGTCCAGTATGCCGGAGCTGAGCCAGTTATCTGACCCTAAAAAACTTGCGCAAGCCTTACTTAATAGTGGCGCACACATGGAAAACCGCTTGGCCACAGGCTCTCTAGAGGGCATACAACAGGATATGAAAGCGAATCTATTGCGCTTAATTGGGCAATTAATCCCGCTTTTACCCAGCAGCAGCCAAAGCCTTACGGCCTCACAAAACGCTTTAATTGCGCAATCACTCCCCAGTTTAATACGCGAGCAGCTATTGGGAGGTAACAAGTTGCAGATGCGTGAGCAAGCCATGCGTTTTCCTTTACCAAGCGGTTTGCTACAACGCTTAGACAACCCCGATGATTTAGGCGCAATGCTACGCTTGGCTGCTGCTGCAGTCTCTCGCCTGCAAACGCACCAGCTTTCTAGCTTAGGACAAACACAAACACTGAGTGATGGTAGCCAAGTCACGGTATGGCAGCTGGAAGTGCCCGCTCGTGACCAGCAACATTTGGTACCCATACAGTTAAAATTTCAGCATGAAGAGCCTGCCAAACAACACCCAGATCAAGCCGTTTCTTCAGTCTGGAAAATTGATTTGAGTTTCGATCTGGATCCTCTAGGCCCATTGCATATTCAAGCCAGCTTGCAAGACGGCTGCATTAGCAGTCAACTCTGGGCACAAAAAACTGCAACTGCAGAGTTTATTGATCACGAACTCAAGCATTTACGCGATCGCCTCTTGGCCATAGGCCTGACCGTTAAAGACTTAACGTGCCACCAAGGCACACCCCCACAAGGCGCGAAAACCGCCTTACAACAGCGTTGGATTGATGATTTAGCATGAGCAAAAACAATCAGCGCCAAGCCATAGCGCTTAAATACGATGGCAGCAATGCCCCTAACTTAACCGCCAAAGGCAATGACGAGTTAGCCGAGGAGATTCTAAAAATTGCCCGCGAGCATGAAGTGCCTATTTACGAAAATGCCGACCTTGTACGCTTATTGGCACGCCTTGAACTGGGCGATGCCATACCCGAAGCGATCTATCAAACCATTGCCGAAATCATTGCTTTTGCTTGGTATTTAAAAGGTAAAGCACCCGCTGGCTTTTACAACACAACACAATCAGGCGAACCCACTCTACTGCTCAACCCGCCACCCGCTGACGACAGAGATCAGTAGTGTGCCGTTTATCCGCTGAAAACACCCGCAAAGGGCTGATGCAAACGCGCTGAATAATACATGCCGACAAAGCACAACAAAGCCATTAAGTAAGCCAGCCAGCGCAACGGCAAACTGTACTTAACACGAAAAGCCAGCGCGCCGAAGCCTACATACAGCAGCAATAAAAATAGCTTTGCCTGTAACCAAGCCGTCGACAGCGGCGCAAAGCTAAAAATACTCAGCAGTAATAAAGCAGCCACTAAAAGGCCTGTATCCACAACATAGCTGACTCGATTGATGCGGCGCTGTAATGGAGCGCCACTGCCGGCGATCAGCACCCACAACCCACGCACAACAAATAAACTGCCGGATAGCAAAGCCAAGCCCATGTGAATATGTTTAATAATCTGGTAATTCTCAGCCAACATAATGCCCCCTCATCTCACGCTCACTAGCAATCTTTGCCAAACGGCTCACTCACACAGACTTGGACTGCCAGCTTTGCTCAATACTTTAAAGCCTATTAGTAATCCTGCGCTTGATTAGAAATAGGAATATCAGCACACCACTACAACGTGAGTTTATTTGCACACTGGGAGCATGCTGTAACTGCACCAAGATGTTCATATTTTCTTATAATGACTGACCTTAGCGACTCATCACGATATGTTCGATACAACGAAAAATGCCGCGACAGGCTTTGAACTTCTGATGAGTTCGTGGACTGTCACGGCATTGTTAGGCGGCTTTCAATTGCTTGATAACACGCAATCTTGTCAGCAATACACTAATTTAGGGAAGCACTGATGAATTACCTCATTGCGAGGAGCGACGCGACGCGGCAATCGCTAGCGTGTTGATACATAAAGCCAACTGGATTGCTTCGCTACGCTCGCAATGACATTTTTTTATTTATTCAGCATCTCCTTAGCTCTATTAGCTATAAAGGCTTACGACCACTAATCACACGCAACAAGACGATAATCACCGCAATGACCAAGAGCACATGAATGAAGCCACCAATGGTATAAGACGAAACCAAGCCTAAAACCCATAAAATTAAAAGTACCAATGCGATTGTATATAACATAATTTGCATCCTTCTTCTGTTGGATATCAACATCAGAACTTTTGAACACTGGTTATTATTTTAGTTCAGCTTTAATTTATTAGCCTTTAGTAATAAAGAACAAATTAAATAAATTAAACCTTTATATTCAACAAGCTACAAATAATAAATACAAACTCATCTAAATATAAATTTCTCAAACAGTAGAATTGATTAGCACTTTAACCAATTAGCTCACAGGCTAGGAGTTGCAATCGGCACCGGCTGCTGCCGATAAAACTGGCACAACAGCCGATAGACATCTGGCATATGCTCTTGCATTGTTGTTGGCGCTTCAAAAAAAGTCTCACTGCACACCGCAAAAAACTCTGCAGGGCTGGTCAATCCATACTCATTGAGTGGCACAGGACGCTGCTGTTGATAATCGCTCTGCAGCCGATCCCATGCGGCGGTAAAAATGCGGTGCCATTCACCAGGACGCATATTGGGATGCATCGGCGGCGCACCGTTGGCGCCATCACGCAGCATATCCAGCTTATGCGCCACTTCATGAATCACGACATTACTGGCTTTGCCATGCGCTGTCTGTGGGCCTGATTCCTTGACCGCCTGCCACGATAAAATCAACGGTCCTCGAAACCAAGCCTCACCACTTAACGCAGGGCCTTTAGAGTGAATGACACCATCATGACTGCGATAAGCACGGTTCGGCACAAACCCGCCTTCGTAAATAATCACCGTGCGCCAACGTTTATACCAATCCAGTCCAAGATGAAGAATAGGCACACACGCCATAGTCGCTATTTTCAGCCCCATAGCATCAGTAAACTGAAACCCAGCACCGGATATAAAACTTTTTTGCGCAAGAAAACGAAACGTCATATCACGCAATGCGTCACGTTCTGCACCTTGATAGCGCTGCATCACCGGCCAGTCTGCAATAGCCGATTCCCATTGCGCGGCAGTAAAGCCAAGCTTATTAATGCGTCTATTTTCTAGCCACTGCGTGAATCGTTTAAACATGCTCAATTGACATCCCTGCGCAGGCTTATCTTCAATACTGCACAATAGTTATGCACCGAACTATAGCGCAACAGTGTTAATCTTTTCGCAAAATCAGTGCCCTCACAGGCGACTGTACTGCTGATACCCGTGATGTTTTTAGTCGTTTATCTAATGCACAACAAAGTGCGTCCTAACAGTGACGAAGCCCCAAGCGGGTTAGTTAAGCCGCGTACTTATGACCTTGATTCCAAGTGCAATCATTGCACCACCTAAAACACGATCAACCCAGTGTCCAGACTGCTTAAAACGCTTGTTGATTGCTGGTCGCGATAAAACAGCCACCACCAGCACAAACCAAAAAAACTGAATAGCCATCATCCAAACACCGTAAATAGCAATTTCATACAAAGGCATATTTGGAGAAAGCACGACCGTAAATAAAGCGACAAAGTAAATGGGCGCTTTCGGATTTAACACATTACACAAGAAGCCAACACCGATGCTTTTCTTCGCCGAATAGCTTGTAGCAATACTGGATGTTTCTACTTCGCTCTGTGGCTTTGCTTTCAACCCTTTAACGCCCAGATAAATCAAGTAAGCGCTAGCCGCTATTTTGATCAACCACAGCAGGTTTGCTGAATTGGCAATCACTGCCGCCAAGCCAAACGCCGAGTAAATAATGTGTACAGACAATCCGAGTGCAATACCAATACTGCACATAAGCCCTGCTTTTTTACCGTTTTTGAGGGTCTGCTGAGAGACCAAAACAAAATCAGGTCCTGGCGATGCCGCCGCTAATAAATGTATTGATGAAATCAGTAGTAAACCTTGCAGCAGTTGCAAACAACACCTCCATTACCTGTTATTTCGGCAAAAAAACCGATTATGCCCACTCACTCGACGGCTAAAAACAGTATTTTCAGTTCACTAATCAAGTCATTCACGCCTGCTTCACTTGTCCAAGTCATATCCAGCAGGGTGAAGCTTTCGCTCTATACAGCGTACATCCTATGGCTTCCTTCAGCCCCTGGCGTTAGCCAGCAGTGTCCTTGCCATTTGGATGATCTTCTCCTTAGGCTAGGCGGTTTAGGTTGCTGGCAACCTGACGGGTTTGCCAGCTGCGCAGGGCCAACAAAAAAGCCACCGT
>RRZT012480927.1_pt1 | contig 10443 bp, 9 predicted proteins | sample 2165551 | NCBI WGS metagenome assembly RRZT01 (sample SAMN10456910, study PRJNA506462) | wastewater metagenome | biome: wastewater; feature: sludge; material: wastewater sludge; isolation source: wastewater sludge with Escherichia coli K12::gfp cells carrying plasmid... | place: USA: Moscow, Idaho ...
GAGACTGTTCGGGTATTGGTACTTCAACAGTCTCTTGAGGTGATGCAATAGGTGCTGTATCTTCCATTTTTGGTGGTTTAGGAGCTTCCAATAAGCGTTGCATAGCTTCAATTTGTTCTTGATAAAAATTTTCCCTTTCTAAAGACTGGTTTTCTCGTAAAATTGACTGATTCAGTTGACGTTCAAGCATGTCAACTTGACGTTTTAGCATGTCAATTTCTGTTAAGTTTTGACTGTCAGTTGATGTACTTTGATTGACAGTTACATCTTTGTTTTGTGGTTCTCCAAAGACTCTAAGTGCCTCTGAAAAGTCAATCAAACCATCTGAACTTTTAGATAAATTTCCTTTATTAATATGAGCATATATAGCTTGTCGTGAATAGCCATATAGCTTTGCAAGTTCCGATACTGATAGCTTTTTCATAGTTGTAAAGTTGTTATCAAGTCATGTTAATCATTTACTATTCAATTGACACTGTCAATTCAATTCATTATTTGAAGCCTAGCTGTTTTAAGTACTGGGTGTATTCTTTTACTTTTGTTGGATCTCTTAAATGTTCTGAGATGCGTTTAGCGAAATCTTCGTAGCTTTCACCTACTTCACTGTATTGAGATGCAAAAGCAAGGTCATGAGCAAGTTTATTTGAAAAAAAATCAATTTGGTTAATAGTAAGAGACTTTTCTTTCTTCTTTTCTTTAGCTCGATTAGAAGTTCCTTTTTTTTCGATTAGGAATCTAAAACCTGTAATTTTTTTTCCATCTTTAATATTCGAGAAGGACACTTGCAATTCAGTAGATTTATTTATTTCTGAAATAGCAGGTACGATAACTCTTTTTTTTAAGTTCCAAAGTAAGGAATATTTATCTTTTAGCTCAAATATATTTCTGAACTCTTCTTCTTTAAAATCTCTGTGTCCTATACTTTCATATTGTTTTAATAATTGATAAAGCTGGATGGAGTGGGATCCTTTTAGCTGTAAAACTTCTTTAATTGTAAATTTGGTATACGGATGATTGTTGTTAAATATAGACAACATAAACAGGACTTCATTTGTGAAGTAAAAGCTTATTTTTCCATCACCATATTCAATACGAATAACCCAGTGAACAGACACTCTATTACCTTTCGTATTGATATAAGAAAAGTATCTTCCACGGAGGTCATCAGCCGCTTTTTTTAATTGAGAATAAGCACTGCCTATTTCGATATTACATGCTTCTGCAAAGTCTTTAGCTGTAATAGTAAATTTACTAGATTCATTCATTGGATTAAGACGAACGATTGGGCTAGCTAGAATAAAAACCCTTTTTTCATCGATAGACATGCTATTCCAGGCTTCAATCATTCTATTCTGCATAACTGTATACTCTGCAGGATATTGAGCTATTGGCTTCTGAATCGGGTATTCATGATCATCAACTACTAAAGTATCTAATTGAGAATCCATATTTTTTAAATTCATACAAATCTGACAGTGTATGAATATATGTGCTGATAATAGTAAAGTCAAACCTAGAAAAATGTATGATTATTCTTTTGTACAGTGATTTTTTAATTTTTTAATGTTCATTAAAGGATAAAAAAATTATCTGTTCCTACAATAGGTGTATGAAAATCAATCTAATCTAGAAGTTAAAAGTATAAGACTTAAGCAAAATAAGTTGTGAAAGAACCACGGATATAGAATATTTTTCTACCTAGGTAAAAGTATGAAGACCTAGGTAAAAGTATGGAGATACCTAGGTAAAAGTATGGAGATACCTAGGTAAAAGTATGGAGATACCTAGGTAAAAGTATGAATTAATAGCTTAGAACCTTTGCTATATCTGCATTACAAGCTTTCTAAAAGTATTAAAAGTATTAAAAGTATTAAAAAATCTTTCTATCTTAAAAATTGCCCTTGGTTTTCGCTTCGCTCAAACTCTATTGAATCTCGCTTTCGCTCGATTCGTCGGGGCAATTTTTGGTTAATTCCTAGATAACTTTAATAAAAAGCAAAAGCAACTCGGAATTCGCTTCGCTCATAAGCTTTTTTACTCGCTACGCTCGTTCCAAGATCAACGGTTAGTAGTTCGCACCCATACGGGATGCTCTGATTCTGAGTTCTTGACACTTAGGGCAGCTTGTAATCAGGCAAAGGGATAAGCAAATTTTCTGAGTTCGCTCGTAGACACTCGCTCTGATCACTCCTCTTAAGAGCAAAAGAAAAGCACAAAGCGAACGGAGTGTGAGCGACAAGGAAAAATCTCAATCTCAAAACCTACTCCCTCTGATAACCAGCTCCCATCTAAATTTTTCCGGGAGTAACCGAGCTACCCCCGAAGGGGTGGCGACTTCCCTTCTCGATACGCGTAAACAGTGGCCAAGCTCCCCAGTCGTCACTACCTTTAAGTAGTGACGACTGGGGAGACTATTACTATATAAAGATTTAATAGTATTTTTTTTAGTGATTGCCACGTGACAGAATAATTTTTGTTGATATAATGAACACTCTTTTTTATGCCTTTCATGCACTTTCTTCGCTGACTTTCATTTTATTTTTCAGCTTAAACTTAAATTAAATAATGGAGACCAAATACTTAAAACCTTTATCATCCTTATATGCAGTTTCGGTTTTTCTATATAAGTATTCACAAAACTGGTTCTAAAAATTCTATTTTTAAACCTTTTTCATGAACTTTTTTAATTCTTTCTTGTTCTTATAGCTTGATTTGGATTAAACATTTAATTTCATAAATGGTTCTTAACACTTAACGTTAAAACAGGTCTTTAGTTATGATTAAAAATTTGGAAATTTTAAAACCCGAACAATTTGTAGAACCTCAAAAGGGACTCTACTTTGAATTAAATGGATTTCACTTTTCTTTTGGTGCTGAAGAAGCTCGTAAATTTAAGTTTTTAGCATTCGAAGATCATTACAAAGTTGAGTACCATGCTGCTTGTTTTTCATTGAGCCGTTCTGATGCTATCGCATTGCAAGAAAAAATTAAAGAATTAGCAAATTGATGCTTTTTTGATTCCGTAGCACACCCCAAGAGGTGTGCTGTACTCATCAAAAAAGCATCTTAATTGTGAGATTTTTATGACGCTTGAATACCAGTTCAATCAGCTCTGTAATAAGCACAGAGAGGGTTCACACGCAACGCAAGCGAATAGACGTTCTATGCTTCAATTATTTGCTGAGCAGCTTGCCAAAAATGGCTATAACATTGAAAGCATGTCACCCAGCGACCTAAAAGGTCGTCATGTTAATAAGCTGCTCGAGCAGTGGCGCAAAGATGGTGTTAGTACGGGCACAATAAAAAACCGTATGACTACTATTCGATGGTGGGCAGAAAAGGTCAACAATCCGGGTGCTGTCAAAAGTAACGATACTTATAAAATCGAAAAACGTGTATATGTCACCAATGAAAATAAATCTGTGTCTTTAAGAGATTTAGATTTGTCTAAAGTTAATGAAAACATAGCACAAAGCTTACGTTTACAAGATGCGTTTGGACTTAGACGCGAAGAAAGCATGAAATTTCAGCCTGTTTTTGCGTTGGATGGCCAAACAATTGAAAATGCTAAATACATCAGATTAAAAGATTCATGGACGAAAGGGGGACGACCCCGGACGATTCCCCTTTCAAATGAAAAGCAACGTCAAGAACTCCGTCATGCATACGTTTTAGCGCTTAAAAATGGCGGTTCAATGATTCCTAAGGAAAAGAGCTACAAAGCTCATAAATCAAGCTTTGAAACGATTACTCATGCCTTAGGTGTTGGACAAACGCATGGTTTACGCCATGGCTATGCTCAAACCCGATACCGTGAATTAATGGGCTTTGATTGCCCAGCGGTCGGTGGATCTCGTTCATTGTCGGTCGATGAGTTAGTTAAAGATAAAGAAATCAGAATGTTAATTAGTGAAGAACTGGGGCATAGCCGTATAAATATTACGTCTGTTTATCTTGGTAGTTGGAGCAAAAAATAGATGGGAATTGGGGCTGAGATTAGAGAAAAACTTCCACTATGTGGTCGCTGCGTGAATTGTAAATTATTGATATGGAATGAAAAATCTGAACTAAAAACAAGTCAAACATTAATTAAATTCAAAAGTTTAGAGTCATCTTATTTTTATACAGTACGTTGTTCTTGGCTGAAAAGCCCTGTTTCTGAACCCCAGTTTTTAGAGGTTTGCGAAGGAAGGCAGGAATCTAAATGACATTTAAAATTTTGTTTATTTTACTCTTTTTCATCGCTGTTGGTCTTTTTGCCTCGGTATATTTTGTGACCAATTTCATTATTTCTGAAATGATTGGAAAGGTAAAACAAGATGATTTAGATGATATTAAAAGAACGGCTGCTAAGTTTTCATTATTTCCATTATTAATTGTTTTTGCTGGTTCTGCATATTTCTTAAGAATCTCCTTTAATCTTCAAGATTCTCACTTTCTTATTCTTTCTATCGTTGCAGCTATATTATTTTTTCTTGCTTTCTTTTTTGGTGCTCAATTTATTGCTCCCCAAAATATTGAGTATGAGCGAAAAACTATTGAGAAAAAGCAGTCTGCCGAGGGGTTAGGAACGCTTTTAAATGCAGTTGAGTTAACGCAAGAGGTTGGAACCCCTTTAATTTCGTATATTTGGGATGATCAGCTTAAGGAACCTATCTGGAAATCGCTAAGAGTGACCAATGAAGACCGAGGGATTATTGCAGGCGTATCCGGTGCAGGTAAAACAGCTTATTTAGTTCTACAATTGATTGATTGGATGGAATCTGGACAAAGTTTTGTTGCAACAGATATCAAGCCTGAAATTTGGGCGATCTTGAAATATAACAATATTTTTGAGCAGTTCGGATATAAAGATTGGGTTTTTAATCCAACCGATATCAATGCTGATCACTACAATTTATTTTCAGAAGTACATGATTCAGCGGAATTTAATGAAGTGCTCAATATCATTATTCCTGACTCTGACTCCTCAGATGCAAAAGTCTTTAATGATAATGCAAGACGGCTTTTAAAAGCCGTGCTGATAGAATTAGGCCCTAAAGCATCATTGCCAAATGCGCAGCGTTTTATCAATTTAATGGACGATAATGCTGAGCTATTAAAGACCTTGAGACAGTCGCAAAATGAAACCGTGTCGAGTATTGCAAAAGATATTTCGCGTACAGCAAAAAGTGATAACTTGTTTGCATCGATCATGACCGCAGTGTCAAAAGCATTTGACTTTCTTGATGATGAACGCATTAGAAAATCAATTTCAGACAATGCAGAGGGCTTTTATTTAAAAGACGTTCTGATGCAGCCCAAACAAGCAGTTTTCTTGCAATTTGATCAGCAGTATAAGAGTTCAACGGCAACACTTTTTGGTGCAACTGTGGCGCATGTCATGCGCATCCTGCAAGCGAATCAAGATCGTGGCGCGGTGTTCCTCGCGCTTGATGAAATTATCAATTGTACCCCTATTCCAAAATTTACTGAGTTACTCAATACCATCCGTTCTGCAAATATGCCTACTTTCTTATATCTGCAAAGTTTAGAGGGCTTAAATCGCTTGTATGGTGCAAATGCCGACAGGTTATTCTTAGGTTCGAGCAATTACAAAGTTGTGTTCAGAATTGAAGATAATTTTACTGCTGAGGAATTTAGCAAACTGATAGGGAAAACAGAAACGACTTATTTCATCTATGCAAAGAATAAGGGGCAAGGTATAAATAATCATGATATTCAGACCCAAAGCACGTCATCAGGCGATTCAGAAAATACAAGACGTGAATATATTATTGAGCCTGATGAGTTGATCCATTTGCCTAAATATACTGCTGTTGTAATGTATAACGGTACGTTTGGCACCTTAGATATTCCAAAGTATTGGGAGTTATTTGATATGCCAATACGTATTAAAAAAGCCAGTCCAAGTGATTACTTGAATTATGAAAAAACGGCTATATAGCCGTTTTTTGTTATCAGGTATGCCCTAACAACAGAATTTCGCATAAGAGATTTTATGTTAAATCATTGAAACTTTGATACAGTATTTCTAATTCATAAAATCTAATAGTTTCAATATGTTCAGTACTAATTTAGAAAACATTGTTTTTAATAGACACACTCATTGTAATGCTGACGAATTATTAATTATTACTGGTTATATTGGCCCTGCCCCTTTTGCGAATCTAAAAAGTTTACCGCTAGATTGCCATGTCATATATGGAATGTATGGTGCTGATAGTATTGGAGAAAAACTCCATAATTCCTTGAGAAAAATCAATTCTTCATTAACAAATACCGATCTTTTTTATTCACAAAGTGCTGTACATGCCAAGTGCTATTTATGGAAAAAAGATGGGGCTATTATTGATGCCTTGATTGGATCTGCAAACTTTTCCCGAAATGGTTTAGCTACACCTGATAGAGAAGTTCTCGTTGAAGCAGATCCTGCTGTATTTGGACAATTGCAAAACTATTTTGACAAAGTTTTTAAAAACTCTATCTCATGTGATTCTAGCCTCGTTAAGTTTAAGTCAAAAACCAAGACATCAACCCTCTCAGGATTACTAACTGAATGTAAACTTTCATTCTTGGCAAAGAAAAATGGCGTTTTAGAGGTTCCAGCAAAGAGTGGGCTAAATTGGGGAGTTAACTCAACGCAAGTTGGGGGGACATCTCATACTTGTGTTGGTGATGCAGAAATTCGAATCACAAAAGAAGCTGTCGAAAACTTTCCTGATTTATTTCCTCCAAAATTGGGTACACCTAGTAAGCGCTCTGGAAAATTACAACGTCAAAACGATGAGATAGAACTTATCTGGGATGATGGTTTTATTATGAAAGGATTGCTTGAACAAAATTTACCTCAGGGAGATTTAATCTATCCTAAAGCTATTTGTTCTAGTGATTCAAAAGCTGAATTAGGTTTGTATTTAAGGAATAGAATAGGAGTATCTCCTACTCATGTTATAACCAAAGCTGATCTTGATCGTTATGGTCGTACCGATGTCACGGTCTCGTTACAAGCAGAGGGTGTGTATTACATGGATTTCTCTGTTTAGAAAGTAATTGAATAGTTAGACGACAATCTTTGGCGTTACCCTCCAGCTTTTTTTTTAAATATCCTTTAAACTCTTGACCAAATTTGTTCAAGGTCAAGAGTAATGTCTCAAAGAAAACCCACAGTCATAGATATGTTTTCAGGATGCGGTGGATTGTCCAGAGGATTTATGGATGCAGGTTATGAAGTTTTACTGGGTGTTGATCATGAGGAAATCGCATTAAAGACTTTTAAACATAATCACGGTGATGCAATTGCTTTTCATGGTGATTTGTTTAAGAAAGAAACGATTCTTGATATGGCTAGACTGATTAAAACAAAAAAGGTTGATGTCATTATCGGTGGACCACCATGTCAGGGTTTCTCCCTAACAGGTACACGTAAAGAAGAAGATGCTCGAAATACATTATTCCAATCAATGGTTGAAGCAGTGAAGTTATTTCAGCCAAAAGCTTTTGTCCTTGAAAACGTACCAGGTCTAGCAACGTTATATGGCGGAAAAGCGAAAACAGCGATTTTGGAACAGTTCGGTGAGTTGGGATATACAATTAACTTCCAAGTTTTATACGCACCTGACTATGGAGTTCCACAGATCAGAAAGCGTATTTTCTTTGTTGGACTTAAAAATGGAGAGACTTTTGAGTTTCCAAAACCAGTTTTAAGCCCTGATGAATATGTTGGGTGTGAACATGCCATTGGAGATCTTCCTAGCCTAGAAGATGACTTAGGTAAGGAACGGTCTGAATATCCATGTGAACCGAAGTCAAAATATCAGGAATTTATGAGAAAAAATTCCAAAGTATTACTTAACAACGTTGGAACTGTTCATACAGATTTAGTTAAATCTGTTATTGCCCAAGTACCAGAAGGTGGAAACCATAAAGATTTACCTCCGGGTGTGGGAGACAGTCGTAAATTTAACGAAGCTTGGACTCGTTACCATAGTCAAAAACCATCTAAAACGATTGACACAGGTCATCGGAATCACTTCCATTACAAATGGAATCGGGTGCCTACAGTTCGAGAAAATGCACGCTTACAGAGTTTCCCTGATGATTTTGAATTCTTTGGAAATAAGACACAGCAATATAGACAAGTAGGTAATGCTGTACCTCCACTTTTAGGATTCCATTTAGCTAAAGCACTTAAGAAATACTTGGATAAAGAGTAATGGCTTATACATTTATTGATTTATTTGCTGGTTGTGGTGGGTTATCAGAAGGATTTCATAAGTCTGATGGATTTGAATTCGTTGCAGCTGTTGAATGGGAAAAAGACCCGACACAGAACTTGATTCATCGCTTAAAAACGAAATGGAAAGAGTCTCAAGCTGATGAAAAAGTACTGAGGTTTGATATCCAAAGAACTAAGGATCTTTTTAGCGGATGGAATGATGATCCTGAATATGGTTCTCATGTCGGTCTTGATAAGGTGGTTGGCGATAAGACTGTCGATATTATTCTCGGTGGACCACCTTGTCAGGCTTATTCTCTTGCAGGTCGAGCACAAGATAAAAATAGTATGAAAGATGATTATCGTAATTATCTTTTTGAAAGTTATATCAAAGTGGTAGATCAATATAAGCCTAAGGTTTTTGTCTTTGAAAACGTTATCGGTTTACTCTCAGCTAAACCGAAAGATATTCCTGTAGTTGATCTGATTCGAGAAGAGTTTGATAAACATGGTTATGCCATTGTTTCTGATCTAAAAAAGTATGCTCTCCAAGATCTGACCTTATTTGGTGTACCACAGAAAAGAAATCGGGTAATTATTATTGGTATCCGCAAAGATCTATGTCATGACTCAGAAGCTGTATTAAGAAAATTTTATACTGATATTCTGAGCCAGTATCATGAGCCTTTAAAAACTGTTGATGATGCAATAGGCGACTTACCTAAGTTGTTTCCAGTAGAGCCTTATAAAGTAAATGGGAAGAAATATTCTCATACTCAAGGTGAAGTGGTAGTTAGTAATCATGATCCAAGATTTCATAATGCTACTGATATCGGTACTTTTAAACTTTTAGCAGCAGATATTGAATCTGGAGTTAAAAAGTTTACTTCTACCGATGAATTATTGAAGTTATATACGGAAAGAACAGGTAAGACTTCAGCAGTACATAAATATTATGTATTGCGTAGGGATGATGCTAGTAACACTATTCCAGCTCATCTGTATAAAGATGGATTACGTCATATACATCCAGACTCAATGCAGGCTAGATCTATTACTGTAAGAGAAGCTGCTAGACTGCAAACCTTTGATGATGATTATGACTTCATCTCATCAGCTGGAGCTAACTACAAGATGATTGGTAATGCTGTACCTCCTTATTTTTCTTATAAGCTTGCTTTGGCTATATCTAAACTTTTAGATGGTTTATAAGTAAAAAAATCCTGAAGTAATTCAGGATTTTTTTATTAATTAGCTATTTTATAAAACAAAAGTTATCTAAAAAATGACGCTCATTGAATAAAGATAGAAATTTAATATGGCTAGTTTTAAATTGCCTTTGGAAGCCAATGTGATGCTGAAAACATATTCTTTTAATAATAAATATGATCATATCTACTATTTTAATTACTTGATTGCAGAAGTATTAAATTTTAAAGATCAATTCAATATCTGCTTGAATGATCTGAATGAATTTGATGCTTCTCTGACTACAGATAGCCATGTTGAAGTATTGAGATTTGAAGCACTTTCTAGAAGAAAGGATGGCCTTTTAAGATTTTTATGCAATTTATTAGGAGATGAGACTAAAGGTGCTCTTTCATTTAAAAGGTATCGTAAGAGATTGAAGAAAGACTGCCCTAAGTATGGTATTACTCTTCCAGATCTCCCGACTTCTATTTCAACTCAATTAAATGAGTTAAATCAATTAAGAAACTGGTCCTTACATTATCCTGAATCTTTAGTCATATCTCAAAAAGAATTATTACAACACCCAATTGAAAGAATTGATGTCATTTTAAACGTTAGATATAGGTTTTATGACAGAGAATATCTAACTAAGATGATCGAAGAGTTAAATGGTCTAAGTGAGTATTTTGAAGATATTTTTAGCCAGATGATCACTGATTATGAATTATTGATAGGTCAGAAAGTTCATATAAGTAAAATTCCACTTAGAACCAAAGAGTATGCCCTTATGCAACAGGTCGCTATGTCATGGGAGATACAAAATTCGTAATAGAATCTATTAACTTAGTAAGTTAAGTATTTCTAAAATTAACATAATACACCTTATACGAAACGTGTTATAATTTTCCTTAGAAATCAATGCTGTAGTTTCTAGTTTATAGCCCAATCACACCCGATTGGGCTTTTTTTATGATTTTTCACGTTCCACGCCTATTATTTAAGCAATGTTTCACAACTTTGATTAGCTCCATTAA
>RRZT012303768.1_pt1 | contig 10441 bp, 6 predicted proteins | sample 2165551 | NCBI WGS metagenome assembly RRZT01 (sample SAMN10456910, study PRJNA506462) | wastewater metagenome | biome: wastewater; feature: sludge; material: wastewater sludge; isolation source: wastewater sludge with Escherichia coli K12::gfp cells carrying plasmid... | place: USA: Moscow, Idaho ...
AGTTTCGCTAGAGGTGTTGCGCACGGTTCCATGAGACGGATCCCATGGCCGACCGTGGGGCTCGCGAGGATCGACACGGAGGGCCCCTTGCTCTCGTGGCAAGCCGACTCCAGTGACGGCAAGCGCTTACCGAGAATGTAGGGGTACCACTGGGCCCCGTCAAGGAGATCCTCGATTGCCGCACACTCACCGGGTCGTTAGGGTGCAGGCGTCGGCCCGCCGAAGGGAGGCCCATGGCCCGCACCACACGCAGCGCCCCCACACTGAGCGACGTCGCTCGACACGCCGGAGTGTCGTTGGCGACCGCCTCACGGGCGATCAACGGCTCGGAGACCCGCACCGTCGGAGAGGAACTGCGTCGCCGGGTCATCGATTCGGCCCAGTCTCTTGGCTACGCCCCCAACGCCAACGCCCAGGCGATGGCCCGGGGCGCGACCCGCACCATCGGAGTCGTCGTCCACGACCTCACCGACCCCTATTTCGCCGAGATTGCCGACGGCATTGCGACTGCGGCAACCGAACACAAGCTCTTCTTGACGCTGGCCACCACCGGAAACAAGATCGAGGCCCTGGGCGACATGGTCACCGCACTGGACTCCATGCGCGTGCGTGCCATCATCTTGGTCGGCGCCCGCTGGAACGACCCCGACCTGCACCGCGGGCTCCACACCTCGATCGAGCAATACGTCAGGCGCGGCGGCAGAGTGGTGGCCCTCGGTATGGACTTCCCCGGCGTCGACTGCGTACACATCGACAACGAGGCGGGCGCGAGCGCGTTGGCCGAGGCCCTGGTGGGGCGCGGCTATCGGCGCCCGCTGCTCTTGGCGGGCCCTGAACGCCACTCGACCGCGGCCGCTCGTGCCGCCGGGTTCGCGGCCCGCATGGCCGAACTCGGCCACCCGATACCCCCCACGCATCGCATCGGGTCGGACTTCACCCGCACGGGCGGGACCATCGGCATGCGACTGGCCATCGAGGCGGGCCTCGACTACGACGTCGTCGTCGCCACCAGCGACGTGATGGCCCTGGGCGCCCTCCACGAGGCGAGCCGATCAGGGGTCCAGATCCCCACCGATGTTGGCCTGACGGGCTTTGGTGACGTGTCGACCCTTATCGACGTTCGCCCCAGCCTGTCCACGGTCCACGTTCCCACCAGGCAACTCGCCAGGCTGGGACTCGACCTGGCCCTGCATGGCCCCGGCGACGGCACCGGTTCGGTAACCGTCGAAGCGATCCCCGTGCTGCGCGACTCCACTCCGCCTCGCATGGGGGCCTAAACACCCTCCCCCACGGGCGGCGCTCATGCTAGCCTCTGGGAAAGCGCATTCCTCAGAGAAGAGGTCCGACATGGGAACCACGAAGCTGACCCTTGCCATGAACGGCGTCACCGGACGCATGGGCTACCGCCAGCACCTCCTGCGATCCATCCTCCCGTTGCGCGAGGAAGGCCTGACGCTGGCCGACGGCACGCGCGTCGAGGTCGAGCCGATTCTCGTCGGACGCCGCCCCGAGACCCTGGCCGCGCTCGCGAAGCAGCACGGCATCGCACGCTGGGAGACCGACCTCGCCGCAGTGCTCGCGGACCCGCAGGTCGACATCTACTTCGACGCCCAGGTGACCTCCCAGCGCAAGGCAGCACTCACCGCCGCCATGCAGGCGGGCAAGCACGTCTTCACCGAGAAGCCCACCGCTGAAACACTCGAGGAAGCGGTCGAACTCGAACGGGTGCGCGCAGCCGCCGGGGTGACGGCCGGTGTCGTCCACGACAAGCTCTATCTCCCCGGCCTGGTCAAGCTGCGTCGACTCGTCGAGGAAGGCTTCTTTGGACGCATCCTGTCCCTGCGTGGCGAGTTCGGGTACTGGGTCTTCGAAGGAGACCACCAGCCCGCGCAGCGGCCGAGTTGGAACTACCGCAAGCAAGACGGTGGCGGTATGACCATCGACATGTTCTGCCACTGGAACTACGTGATGGAAGGCATCATCGGCAAGGTCGAGGCCGTCACAGCGAAGGCCGTCACCCACATTCCGACCCGCTGGGACGAGCAGGGTCAGCCCTACGAGGCGACCGCCGACGACGCCGCCTACGGCATCTTCGAACTCCGCACCCCACAAGGCGATCCTGTCATCGCGCAGATCAACAGTTCCTGGGCCGTGCGCGTCCATCGTGACGAACTGGTCGAGTTCCAGATCGACGGGACTCACGGTTCGGCCGTCGCAGGGCTGTTCTCCTGCGTCGCCCAGCAGCGCGCCCACACACCCAAGCCCGTGTGGAACCCCGATATCCCCACCACCGAGCGCTTCCGCGAGCAATGGCTCGATGTCCCCGCCAACGCGGACCTGACCAACGGGTTCCGGGCCCAATGGGAAGAGTTCCTCAGCGATGTCGTCACCGGACGCCCGCACCGCTACGACCTGCTCTCGGCCGCCCGCGGCGTCCAGTTGGCCGAGAATGGCTTGAAGTCCTCTGCCGAGGGCCGCCGGATCGAGATGGAAGCGCTGCAGGCATGACCTACCGGCTCTCGCTCAACACGGCGACGACGAAACACTGGACGCTGGAGCAGGCCGTCGCAGGCGCCCAGCACGCCGGTCTGGAAGCGGTGGGCCTGTGGCGCGATCGCGTCGCCGAGGCGGGCCTGGAGAACGCCGCCAGGATCGTCCGCGACGCAGGGCTGCGGGTCAGTTCGCTGTGCCGGGGCGGGTTCTTGTCGGCCGCAGACCCGGAGGGCATCGCCGCGGCGCTGGAGGACAATCGCTCGGCCATCCGCGAGGCTCAGGCCCTGGGCACGCACGAGTTGATCATGGTGGTGGGCGGCCTGCCCGCCTGCTCGGGGCCTTCGTCGGCGGCGATCCCCGACGGCGACAAGGACATCGTGGCGGCGCGGCGCCGCGTCAGCGAGCGGATCGGTGAATTGGTGGGCTACGCCCGCGAGCACGGCGTCCGGCTCGTCCTGGAGCCCCTGCACCCGATCTTTGCCGCTGATCGGGCGGTGCTCTCCACCCTGGGGCAGTGCCTCGATGTGGCGGCAGAGTTCGCGCCCCAGGAGGTGGGCGTCGTGGTGGACACCTACCACGTGTGGTGGGATCCGCAGTTGGCCGACATGATCGCCCGAGCCGGGCGCGAGGGACGCATCGCGTCCTATCAGATCTGCGACTGGACGCTCCCCCTGGCCGCCGACGCCTTGCTGTCGCGTGGTCATGTCGGGGACGGCTACATCGACTTCCCGACCATCACCGGCTGGGTCGCCGCAACCGGCTACACCGGCGACATCGAGGTCGAGATCTTCAACGAGGCGATCTGGTCGACGCCCGGCGACCAGACGCTGGCCACGATGAAGGATCGCTACGACCGGCTGGTCGCCCCGTTCCTGTAGGCGTTCGGGCCCTCCACCCGGCGCCGACAGCGCGCAGACGCCCGTCCACCTGGATTCTCCGGGTGGACGGGCGTCGTGCTGGGTGAGGGAGGATCGTCGCTCCGGCCGGGTCGCTGGTCACAGACAGCACGCACTCTGGGGCCGGGTAGAGTGCGGCTCATGCTCGCCCGCGTGAACGCCGCCGTCTCGACCCCCGCCGTGCGGGTCGGACGCTGTTGTGCAGCGTGGGCTCTGAGCTGTCCGAGTCGCTAGTTTCGCGACCATCCCGGCTGCGCCCAGCGGCCCCCTCGACGCCTCAGGGGCGTCCGGCGTCGCGACGCCGCCTGCGCCGACGCGCGGCCACCCACCTCAAGGAGAGAACTCATGAGCAGCAGCATTCTGGACGGCCCCGGCGCCTCGTACCGGGCCCAGCGGGGACCCGTTCTACGCGCCCGCACCTGGCGCGCCGAAGGTCTCCTGCGCATGTTCGAGAACGTGCTGGAGGTCGGCGAGAACCCCGATGAACTCATCGTGTACGCCTCCTTGGGCAAGGCGGCCCGCACGTGGGACGAAGCGCACACCATCGCTGCCACGTTGCTGAGCCTCTCCGAGGACCAAACGCTCGTGCTGGCCTCCGGTGCGGCGGTCGGCGTGCTGGAGACCGGCGCCTCAGCGCCCCTGGTGTTGTCGGCGGTCAACAACACCGTCGGCCGTTGGGCGAGCCCGCAGCGGTTCTACGAGCGGGCTGCCGCCGGGCAGACCATGTGGGGCGGACTGACGGCAGGGGCCTGGCAGTACATCGGGCGCCAGGGCGTCCTGCAGGGCACCTATGAACTGTTCGGCACCATCGCCCGGCGCAGCTTCGACGCGACCGCCGGGCGCGAAGCGGACGCCCTGGCAGGACGCTGGGTGCTCACCTCGGGCATGGGCGGCATGGGCTCCTCCCAGCCGATCAGCGCGGCGATGATCGGACTCAGCTCGCTGACCGTCGAGGTGGACCCGGCCAAGGCCGCCCGACTCGCCGACACCGGCGCGCTCGACCTGGTCACGACCGAGATCGAGGAGGCGCTCGAGGCCCTCTCCCGCGCCCGCCAGGAACGCACGGTCGTGGCCATCGGGCTGATCGCCAACGCCGCCGACGTCTACCCCGCCCTCGCCGCCCGCGGCATGGGCCCCGACATCGTCACCGACCAGACCGCCGCCCACGACGCCCGCTACGGCTACGTCCCCTCCGGCTACTCGCTGACGCAGTGGCGCAGCGCACAAGCCGAGGATCCCGAGCGGCTCGAACGCGACGCGCGGGCCTCCATCGCCGCTCAGGTGACGGCGATGCTGACGTTCGCCGAGCGGGGCTCGGTGGTGTTCGAGAACGGCAACAACCTGCGCGTCCAGGCGTTGGAGCACCTCGGCGAGGACGCCGCCGGCGAGGTGAACCGCATCCCCGGGTTCATGGAGGCGTACCTGCGGCCGTTGTTCGCCCGCGGCATCGGACCGTTCCGCTGGGTGTGCCTGTCCGGTTCGGACGCCGACCAGCGCGTCCTGGACGACCTGGCGATTTCCCTGTTCGGGCAGCGCCGCCCCGAGGTCGCGCGCTGGATCGAGCTGGCCCGCACTCAGATCCCGGCCCAGGGGCTGCCCGCGCGCTCGTGCTGGCTGGGTCACGGCGAGCGGTCCGCGTTCGCGGTCGCCGCCAACGACCTGGTCGCCGACGGAACGCTGGAGGCGCCGGTGCTGTTCAGCCGCGACCACCTCGACTCGGCCTCGATGACCCATCCGCGGATCGGCACCGAGGGGATGCGCGACGGCTCCGACGGCGTCACCGACTTCCCCCTGCTGGACGCGATGGCGCTGGCGGCCACCGGCGCCGACCTGGTCGCGATCCACTCCGGCGGGGGTGGCTATGCGGGCTGGATGCAGTCCGCGGGCGTCACCATCGTCGCCGACGGACGACCCGAGACGGCCGTGCGGCTGCGCCGGAGCCTGGACGCCGACACCGGCCTCGGCGTCCTGCGTCACGCGAGCGCCGGCTACGACGAGGCTGCTGCCAGCGTCGCCTCCGGCGGGGAGACCGGGGCGGCGCCGCTCACCTGGCTCCGTGCCAGCCCTCCGGAGGCGCCCCACTGACCTGCGCAGCCGGGGCGTCACGGCACCGTCCCGCGTCAAGCCTCACCACCACTCTCCCCGAGCGATCCCCCCTCAACCCCTCAACCCCTCAACCCAGGAGCACACCATGAGAGAACTGACCCCCATCGATGCCCGCCATGCCGTGCTGGGAGGCGGCGTCCTCGCCTGCGGTGGGGGCGGTTGGAAGCACCACGGGGAACTCATGGGCGGGCTAGCCACGAGCCTGGAGCGGCCGGTGCTCGCCTCCCTCGAGGAGGTGCCCGCAGACACCTGGGTGGCGACCGTGACCGCCATCGGCGCCCCCGCGGCCAAGGACTGGGAGATCCGTCCGGCCGACTATGTGCACGCCCTGCAGGAACTCATCCGTGCCGCCGACGTGCCGATCGGCGCCGTCATGACGGCCCAAAACGGGTACTCCACGACGCTGAACGGTTGGATCCAGTCCGCGATGCTCGGCGTCACCGTCCTGGATACTGCCGGGGATGTGCGCGCCCACCCGACCGGCAAGCTGGGTGGCCTCGGCTTGGGGGAACGCCCCGGCTATGAGTCGATCCAGGTGGTCAGCGGCGGCAATCGGGCCCTGCACGGTCACTTCGTGTCGGTGAACCGCGGCAACCTCAACACGGTCGACGATGTGCTGCGCGACATTTCGGTGCGGGTGGGTGGCTTCATCGCGTCCGCACGCAACCCCGTCGAACTGGACTGGGTCAAAGCCAACGGCGCCCACGGTTCCATCTCGCTGGCCCTCGACTTGGGGTCCGACCTGGCTGCCGCCCGCCAGGACGGTCCGGACGCCCTGGTGGCGTCCGCCCAGGCACGCCTTCAGGCCGACCTGATCGACGAGGGGCCGCTGCGCATCGAGAAGCGGACGCGCACCCTGGGCGGCTGGGATCGGGGAACATTCCGCATTGGGGAGCACACGGTGCCCTACCTCAACGAATACATGGCCGTCGAGCATGCCTCCGGCCGGGTCGCCACCTACCCCGACACCATCGTCATCCTCGACAAGTCCACCGGTGAGGGCTTGGCGGTCAAGGATGCCGGCAAGGGCGGCCAGGACGTCGCCTTGCTGGTGTCTCGTGCCGGACGCCTGCCGGTGTCCAGTTCCAGCATCGATCGGGCGGGGCTGGCCGAATGCGAAACGATCATGGGGATCGACTTCCTCTCCTACCTGGACGCGGATCTGCGGCCTGGCACTGCGGCCTACACCCCGGCGTCATGAGCGACACGCTTCCCGACCTGGTGAGAACGGGGTTCCACGACGGTACAGAGACCCCGACGCTGACCGACGCCTCGGCCTCGCTCAGCGCGGGAGTCCAGGGCTCCCCTGCCGGGCCTGCACTCCGCTGCCCCACGACCCGTGGCGTCATGAACGCCCACCCCCGCGTCGTCGAGATCGGGGCGCCCCTCACGACCACCGATGTCGCCGACGTGGCCATCGGTCACGCGTCGGTGCGGGTCGACCGCAGGAAGATTCTCGCGCGGCTCAGCTCCGCCCGGGCCGTCGTGGATGCCACGCTGCGCTCCGGCGTCCCGGCGTACGGAGTCAACCGGGGGTTAGGACCGCTCCGCGACCATGAGATCCCCGCCGAGCTCATGGGTGACTTTCAGCGCTACGTGATCCTCAGCCACGCGGCCGCGATCGGGAAGCCGCTCTCACGCATCGAGAGCAGGGCTGCGGTGGTGACGCGACTCAACACGCTGGCGGCAGGCGCCTCGGGGGCGTCACCGGCCCTGTTCGAGGGGCTCCTGGAACTGTTGCTGCGCGACGTGGTGCCGGTGATCCCTGATCAGGGTTCGGTGGGGGCGGCGGATCTGTCGCAGCTCGCGGCCATCGGCCAAGTCCTCATTGGGGCCGGGGAGGCTTGGCTGCCTGGTTCAGACGAGGTCGTCCCCGGAGCCACCGCACTCGCGGCGGCCGGGTTGCGTCCGCTCGTTTTGGAGGCCAAGGACGCCCTCGCCCTGGTGGGTTCGAATGCTTTGTCGGTCGCGAGTGCGTCCCTGGCACACCGCCGCTCGACGCTCGTCGCTGCCCGGGCCGACTTGGTCGCCGCCCTCACCTTGGAAGCCGTGGGGGCCAACCTCAGCCCGTTCAAAGAGGTCGTCCTCGCGGCCCGTCCGCACCCGGGCCAGCAGGTGAGCGGGGCGCGGATCCGGGAGGTTTTGTCCGACGGCGACCTGGCCCAAGGCGTCCGGCCCACCGCGTCGCTTCAGGATCCCATCTCGGTGCGCACTGTCCCGCAGGTGCATGGAGCGTTACTGGATCAGCTGGATGACCTCGAACGCGTCCTCGAGGTCGAATTGAACTGCGCGCCCGATAATCCCTTCCTCGACGCCACCACCGGTGAGTTCATTTCCAACGGCAACTTCTCGATCACCAATATCGCTGTGTCTTTCGACGCCCTCAGGATCGGGTTGGCCCACGTTGCTCTCCTCGCGGAGCGGCGGGTCGCGATCTTGGTGCGGCACCTGCGCCAGGGCGTCCCGTTAGCCGAGCAGGTGCAGCGAGTCACCTCGGCCACCGGCTATGTGACGCCCCTCATCCTGGCGCAGACGGCGTCGGCGCTGGTCGCCCAGATCAAGCATGCGGCCACGCCCATCTCGTTGAGCGGGACCACGGTGGGCGACGGCATCGAGGACCATGCGTCCTTGGCGTACTCCTCCATCCGGCTCACAGAAGCCACGCTGGACCATGTGGAGCGGCTGTTCGCGGTGGAGGCTCTACTGGCCGCCAGCGTGATCGACGTCGCGACGCGCTCCCGGCCCTTCCGTCTGGCCAGTCCCGTCTACCGGCTCCGCGAAGCGATCCTGGAGGTCACTCGACGCTCGCACACCACCGCCGAGGTGGTGGACTGGGTGGTGGAAGCCCTGCGACGTGAACAGCGCGGCGACGATCTGTCAGAAATGCGCGCTCCAGCGACCCCGCCGCCCGTGTCCTGGTTCGACCGTGACGTCTCCCGCCACGACCAACTGCACTGAGCCAAGCCCTCAGCCCGAAGTCACGTCTGTCTCTCCCTTTTCTCTCTAGGGAGCACACCCTTCTACCCAGGTGGCACACCCCCTCAGACGAAAGTGCCAGCTCAGAGTAGGCCAAAAGAATGGACGATCGGCCAGGGGAGCCATTCTTGGCGAACGCGCATAACAATGGGGTTACCCGCAGAAGGGGGCCACATGAGACGACGATCCGCGCACCGCTCTTCCCGTGGTTTTCGACTCGTCCCGGGGATGGTGCTCTTGGCCTGCGCCCTCGGCTTGGCGGCGTTCGTCGCAGAATCGGCGCCCATCAGCAGCATGCTCCTGAGCGGGGCGGGTCTTCTCGGTTTCGGGTTGACCACGACGGCAGCGCTGAGGGAGTTCCTCACGCGCCCGTCGGGGACGTAGCCCTCGCACGCCCCTACCGTTGCGGCGTCACGACGAGGCCTCCAGGGGCCGGGGCGACAGTGATGCTGCCGTGCTCGTCCGTGCGGATCACGCGAGCCCCCGTCCCCGCGACGTCCCGCACGGTTGATGCCGCTGGGTGCCCGTAGTCATTGCGAGCGCCCACGCTGATCAGGGCCACCGCCGGGCTCACCGCGTCGAAGAATGCTGGCGCATGACGGCTGGAGCCGTGGTGAGGCACCAGAAGCACGTCAGCTTCCACCGCTTCACCGAGACCTGCGTGTGACGCTTGCGTCTGCTGTTCCGCATCACCGGCCACGATCAGGCTGATCCCGCCGACGAGCACACGGATCAACAGCGACGCATTGTTCTCCGCAGACGACTCACCATCACTCACCGCGATCTCGACGGGGGCCTGGGGCGCCGTCACGATCGTCACGGTGGCCTCCCTCAGTGCCCACGCCTCGCCGCCACCCGCGAAGACGCGGGGGACTCCGGGGAGCGCCGCCGCGATGGACCGGTCGGCCGCCGCAGGGGTACGGACGCTGGAGGTCACCACCATGGCGACGCCTCGACTGCTCAGCGCGGCGACCCCGCCCGCGTGATCCGCGTGGAGGTGCGTCAGGATCAGCAGCGGCACCGTCGCCACGCCTAGTTGGTCCAAGCACCGGGTGAGCAGGCGAGGTTCGGGCCCGGTGTCGATCACGACGGCCTGCTTGGGGCCCGCTCGTACGACGGTGGCATCGCCTTGCCCGACGTCGCAGGAGGCTAGGCGCCACCCGGCGTCGGGCCACCCGGGCGTGACCGGTGGACGAATCAAGGCCAGCGCTACGATTCCCGCCAACGCGACCGCCGCGAGGGGCCGTCTGAGTACGGCCGGTAGCGCGATCGCAGCCAGGAGGCATGCGACCGCCACAACGGCCTGTGTGCCCACGTGGACGGAGAGCGGGGTCGCCGCCCCGGGAAGGGCCTCACCCCAGCGTGCGACCTGTGCGATCGCCCACGCACACCACCCTGCAAGCCACGCAAGACCCTGCGCGAGGGGCATCAGCACGGGGGCTACGAGCGTTGCGGCCAAGCCCAAGACAGTGGCAGGAGCAACGAACGGTCCCGCAACGAGGTTGGCCAGCACAGCGACGACGCTGACTTGACCGGCCAGGGCAATCACCACGGGCTCGGTCGCCACCTGCGCGGCGAGAGGGATCGCGAGGGCTTCGGCAAGCCAGCGTGGCAGCCAGTACCCGAGCGCCTCCGAGAATGGCCGAGCCCACAGCAGCAGCCCGCCGGTCGCCAGCACCGAGAGGGCGAATCCCACTGATAGCGCCATCGCCGGAGCCAGTAATACGACGGCTGTCACCGCCACGGCGAGCCGCCTCAGCCCCTCCCGAGGGCCGCCACCGTGCCCCAGTGCCGCCATGCCCACAAGCCCCATGGCCGCAGCGCGCAACACGCTGGGCTCCCCCAGACACAGCAGCACGAACCCCGCTACCCCGGCGGTGAGCACGACCGCGATCCAGCGCCCCCGCACGCCAAGCCACACCGCCATCCATCGCAGGAATCCCAGCATCAACGTCAGGTTTGCCCCCGAC
>RRZT010857457.1_pt1 | contig 10438 bp, 14 predicted proteins | sample 2165551 | NCBI WGS metagenome assembly RRZT01 (sample SAMN10456910, study PRJNA506462) | wastewater metagenome | biome: wastewater; feature: sludge; material: wastewater sludge; isolation source: wastewater sludge with Escherichia coli K12::gfp cells carrying plasmid... | place: USA: Moscow, Idaho...
AAATGACCAAAACCCAAATAATCGAACACCTAAAAGCAAAAAAAGATGAGTTTCGCCTCAGGTATGGCATCACGGCGCTAGGGCTATACGGTAGTTATGCCAGAGATGAAGCGAATGAGGCTAGTGATGTGGATGTGTTTTATGAGAGGGATAGCGGATTTGAGCTTGAGAGCGGACTTGAGTTTTTGCGGGTGGCGGACGAGCTGGCGCATGAACTGGGTGTGCGAAAGGTTGATTTTGTGGGGTTAAAGTATATGAACCCGATAGTAAAACACTGCGCCAAAAAGGATTTTATCTATGTATAAAGAAGTTATTTTAGTTTGATCCCCAGCATCTACTACCTAGACCCCATAAAGGTCATAATCATCTTCGCCGTTGTGATATTGCACACTACTTCTATGCGTTTGGGCGATGCGATAAATGTTTCACTAGGTAACACAAAACGATAAAAATCATAAATTTATAGTCTAAAAGTAAAAATCTCCACCCCTAAAAAGTAATACCTATTTGGCAAATGCAACAGTTGGAGAGATATGAATGGGGAAAACTGCTTTTATAGAAACTATAGTGGAGCTAGTCGAAAAAAGGCGTAAAATAAAAATAGATTTTTCGGTATGCAAAAGATGCGATACGGTAGTTGCCGATAGCATTAAGACTTTGGCAAAATTTAGACATTTTAAGCTTTGTGATAAGAGAGCAACCGATGAGATTTTGTTTGAAGAGGGGTATTTATTCGCTTATTTTAGAGCTGAATATGTAGCGACATTATTTGATTATGAGATACTTGATAATGACATATCTGTTATCAAACAAATCGCAACAATATGCGGTATTAAGCTTTTTGTTTTGAGTGAGTACAAAGGCAATCTCGGTTTTACGGTGATTGATGACGATACTGTTGCAGCCGTCAATAAAATGGATGAGATATGACAATCATTGTACACAAAGGGACAAATGAAATAGGGGGTAGCTGTATTGAAATATCAAGTGATAATACTACTATACTCTTGGACTACGGTACGCCACTTGATGAACATAGCAAGGTTATAAGGTTTGATAAAAAAATAGATGCAATTTTAATATCCCACCCACATCAAGACCATTTTGGTGAGATAGTAAATATCGATGCGGTTATTCCGGTTTATTGTGGAAGGTTAGCTGTTTGGCTAATGGACTCTGCGATGATTTTTACCTCAAAAAAACCATTAAAAAATAACTTTTGCCATTTTGAGGCTTGGAAAAGTTTTTTTGTCGGCGACTTTAAGATTACCCCATATTTGGTGGATCATAGCGCTATAGATGCTTATGCTTTTTTGATTGAGAACGGTAATAAGAGGGTTTTTTATAGCGGTGATTTTAGAAATAACGGCAGAAAAGCAAAGTTATTTGACTTGATAATAAAAGATAAGAGGTTAAAAAACGTAGACGTTCTCTTGATGGAAGGGACGATGATGGAGCGGAGCAACTTAGAATTTCCAGATGAGCAAAGTGTTGAGGAGAAAATTTTTGAGACGTTTAAGCTTAATAATTTTTTGTCGTTTTATATCGGCTCTTCTCAAAACATTGATAGTATCGTGTCTGCTTATAAAGCATGCAAAAAAGCCGACAAAATATTTGTTGTTGATATGTATACGGCCTGGATTCTTGAAATAGTCGGCAAATGGGCAAAAACTCCGACGATAGAGTGGGCAGGCGTAAAAGTTATTAAAGATTTTAGCGGCAAGTATTATGAAAAGATAAAGTCAAATACCGGATATTTCAAAGATTTTGCGGCTAAAGTATTTAAAAATATTGTTACTGCCGAAGATATAGCGGCGGAGCCTGAAAAATATCTAATCAAGATAAGCCCGACATTAGTCCAACGGCTACTTGATAAAATGTCGCTAAAAAATGCAAATATTATCTATTCTCAGTGGCTTGGATATTTATCAAATGAGTTTAGCGATACAAAAACAGTCGAGATACTTTCTGGCCTAAAAACAAAATACAACTGGATTTATGCCCACACAAGCGGGCATGCCGATTTGGAGGCTCTAAAGACTTTTAGCTCATCGCTAAAGCCAAAAAAACTTATCCCTATCCACACTAAAAATAAGAATGAGTTTGAAAAGCACTTTAATAATGTTTTGATTTTGGAAGACGGTGATCCGTATATTGTTGATACCGGACTAAGTAGTGAAGATGTCACGGAGCTAAATACGGCGTTCGAGACACACAAGGGTGAAAAATGGAATTTTTAAATACTTTGATGCAGACGATAATTGATGGCAAGGATACTCCGAAAGCTCAGGTCGAGAGATATATATCTCCGATTTTGGAGATTTTTGTGGCCAAGGCCATTGGTAAGATTGTAGGCAAAGAGATTGAGCTTGTATCGGCTGAATTTCCGATAAAAAAAGGTGATAGCTATCAATCTACAAATATTGATTTTTTGCTTGCGTCTAATGACGAAATTGTCTTTTTAGAGCTGAAAACAGATAGTACGTCCGGCAATGCAAGCCAAATGTCTATATATGAAGAGTTGACAGGATGCGACCGTATTGGCGAAAAGCTAGTTTGTGACTTTAACGACATTATGAACCATAGTTCTAAAAAAGTAAAATACAAAAAAGTATACGAAAAAATAGCTCCAAAGCTAGAGAGGATAAAAAAATTAGACAAGCTCTCAATAATCTATCTGGTTCCAAAAAATCTAAAAGAAAAATCTAGTTTTTGCATTGATAAAAAAACAGTTATTACCTTTGGAGAGCTTGATGTGAATAATGAGATAGAGTATAGTTTTGCAGATGAATGGAAAATAATAACTTCTTATCTCAAAATATTGGACGATAACTAGGCTTTCTATCTGTTATTATGGAAATTTTAAATTTTATAAATGAGCATTTGATACAATGGATAATGAAATTGTGCTAGGATTTGACGATGGACAAAGATACCATATTGGCTATTTTGAGTCGAGAAAAAGATAATTTCAATATAAAACAATTTGTGCTTTTTGGCTCTTTTTCTACCGACACAAGTCATCCGAATAGCGACATAGATATAGCATATATATTAAAAGACGGTTCAAAGATGACATTTGATGGTTATCTATCACTAGAACAAAGACTTGCAAATAGCCTAAATGCAAAAGTCGATCTGATGAATTTTAAAAAATTAAACCCGCTTATTAGGCTAAATGCAGAGAAGAACTTTATTTATGTTTAGCTGTAAAAACCTAGCCTATATATTGACGATGCTCGAAGCTATAGAAAAAATCTTTTACTATACGGATGCTTTTTTTGATGAGGATGAGTTTTTTAATGCAAATAAGCAGTTAAATTTTAATGCGACTGTTAACTTATTGATCGCCATAGGCGAAGAAAATAAGAAAATAGACGATGGATTAAAAACATCAAACAATATAAACTGGAATAATATATCTGCCATGAGGGACAAAATATCACATAACTATAGGGGTATAGATGAGGGCTTGGTATGGGATATTGTAAAAAACTATTTACCTACTTTGAAAGTTTTGTTGGTGGATATGCTAGAAAAGATTGAGGACTCTGAAGTATATATAAACGAGGCCGTATCAAGTAAATACTACGAAGATTTAAAATATCTAGCGACTGAAAACAAAAAAGATGAGTTAGCCTGAATACCCGTATCTACTACCTAGACTCCCTAAAAGTCCTAGCCATCTTCGCTGTTGTGTTGCTCCATGCTGCATCTACTCCGCTGTATACGATGTCGCCTGATACTGTTGTGTTTGGGTATGCGAATTTGTTGGACTCTTTTGCCCGTTTTTGTGTTCCGGTGTTTTTTATGGCGAGTGGGGCGGCGATACTCTCCCGTGATTACGATACGTTTGATTTTTACCGAAAGAGGCTTTATAGGATTATTCCGGCTTTTGTGTTTTGGGGGGCGGTCTATCTGGGGTATCGGATTTTTGTTTTGGGGGAGGATATCTCACCTCTAAAAGCCGTTTTGGCGGTGCTATCCGGACACATATACTACCACCTATGGTTTTTGTACGTTATCGTAATCCTCTATATCCTATCCCCTTTTATCCGCCGTCTTGTCGTCTCTATCGGCAGAGAAGAGGGTTTTGTGTTGCTTTTTGTGTGGGTTTTTATATCGGTGCTTCTCCCTCACGCCGAAGCGCTCACCGGACAAAAAATCGGATTTTCATATAGGGAGCTTGGGAGCTACTGCGGGTATTTTATGCTCGGATTTTACCTCTCCCGTATCCGCTTTTCCCGCCCTCTCGTCGCCTTAACCCTTTATATCCTCTCCTCGGTCTTTATCTACCTCCTGACGGCTGATTTTAGCCTCCAAAAAGGGGAATTTGTATCACTGTTTTACGAGTACTCCTCTCCGCTTGTTTTGATTCAGTCTGTGGCTATGTTTGTGCTCTTCTCCTCCATCCAAAATAGCAAAATCCACGCCTACGCCGCCCACCTCTCGGGTCTAGTGTTTGGGGTCTATCTGGTTCACCCGCTGATACTGGAACACTCAAAGTTTATAGGGGATTTGAGCCTCAAAGGGATTTTTGTCTTTGCATCGTCGCTTTTGGCGGTTAAAATCATGTGTATGATAGGTCTAAAAAAGGTTTTATGATGAGGTTTTTGATTTTTTTGGCCGCTTTTTTGTCCGTACTATCCGCTAGAGATTTCGAGGCGACGGTAAAGGCGGACGGCCACACTCTCCATATAGGTTTTAACAAAGAGATAAACGGGACTTTGCATTACGGATTATTGGACGAGAGAGGAAATATCAGGTTTTACAAAAAAACTACCCCCGTACAAGACGGCAAAACATCTATCTCCCTCTCCGATTTGTCCGGTAAATACGATTTTTCCGGATGGGGGAGAAAAGGGGATGGAGCTATAGGATACAGGCTAGTCTCGGACGGCTCTACGCTCATCGAATCCTCATTCGGTTTTTGGCTCAGAGGCGGCAATGTCGTGATTCCAAACGGCTATATGACCCTAAAACCCGGTTTCGTCAAAAGCTCCGATGCCGCTTACGGAGCGGTATTTGAGACTCTGGGTGAAGTGGCGTGCGAGATAGGGGGCAAAAAAGAGAGTGCTGCCCAAAAACTCCACAAGATAGAGTTTGCCGCTGACAAAAAAATATCCATAATGTGTGACGGGTACGGCGGCGAATTTGCCCTCCCGACGGTAAAAAAGACGGATAGTTTTTCGTTTGCTTTTGCCAGCGACTCCAGAGGGGCGAACGGTGCAGGCGAAAACGATCTTGGCGGGGTGAATGCAGGTGTGCTCAAAAAGATTTTTGCCCTTGCCTCAAAAGAGAACGCCTCGTTTTTCCAGTTTACCGGAGATATGATCAGCGGGTACAAAAACGACGAGAATAGGCAGAGGCTAGAGTATTATAATTTCAAAAAAGCCGCCGAGCGTTTTGCCTCGCATACGCCGCTTTATGCGGGGATGGGAAACCATGAGGCGTTTATCGGTAAGCCGATATCGGAAAAGCTTTTTTCGGAGTATTTTGCAACACCGAAAAGCCCGCTAGCCAAAGAGGTGGGGGATGATATGCCTCTATATGCGGACTCGGCTTACAGCTACACGTATGCAAATACGGCCGTGATAGTCCTAAACTCAAATTATTTTTACAACCCAAACCTCAAAAAAGAGCTAAAAAACGGACGTGACGGTATCGGTGGATTGCACGGCTATATCATGGACGGGCAAGCGGATTGGCTGAAGAGGGAGATGGCAAAATACGACGGAGACCCTCAGATTCGACATGTATTTGTGACGGTTCATACCCCGCTTTTCCCAAACGGCGGACACTCCGGCGACGCTATGTGGTACGACGGCGAAAACGGATACCGCTCCGTAACGGTTCAAAGCGGCATTAGAACTCCGGCGCAAAAAGGGATAATAGAGCGAAGAGACGAAATCATAGAGATTGCACTCTCATCTAAAAAGTTTAGAGCATTTTTGTCGGGCGACGAACACAACTACTCCAGAACGGTTATCAAGCCGGATATGAGAGTCCACAAAGCCGGATATGAACGCCCAAAACCAAATATCGGACGGGCTTTTACACAGATCACAAACGGAGCAGCCGGAGCGCCGTATTATGGGCAGGAGAGTATGGTGTGGAGCGACGGTGTCAAGAGCTTTCACGTCCGAAATACACTCGTAATGATAGATATAAACGGCGAAAAAGCGTGCTATAGAGCCATAGATGCGGATGATTTTGAGACGTTTGATAAGGGGTGTTTTTAGGGCGTTAATATACCGTTTACCTATGTTTCATATTTTATTCACACGAAAGATTTATCCTTTTGCTATAAAAAAATGGGTTTTGCCCATTTTGTGCATATAACATCAAAAGGATAGAACCATGAAACTCCAAGCTCTTTTATTTGCTACGGCTATTTTGGGGACTCTTGCTTTTGCCGATGAATTTTCTACGAGCGAGAGCGTAAAGGTGAGCAGGTCGGAGCCGGTTTATAAAAACGTTGTTTATGATAGACCGATAAAAGAGTGTTGGGATGAGAGCGTCGAGAGGCGAGGGAACGGCGACAGAGGCGGCAACGACGTAGTAGGCGGGATAGTCGGCGGTGCTATAGGCGGGGCACTAGGTAATCAAGTTGGGCAGGGGAGCGGTAAGACGGCAGCCACTATAGGCGGAGCGATACTGGGCTCCATGGTAGGGCAGGGTCTACCTAGAGGCGACAGGGGCGGCAGAGAGACGGAGATAGTCCAAAGATGCAAAACCAGATATGAGTCCGAAAACAAAAGAGTCTTAGCCGGATACAATAACTACGGTATCTATAAAGGCAGAGAGATAGTCAAATTCAGCGACTCACCGCTCCAATATATCACCGTCTATACAAACGTGTCGTATTGACCGGATCTCAAAAATAGACGGTTTGCGCCGCTAACAGCTTTTTTTGGCAGTCTCCACAAAGGCTTTTATCTTTTTGGGGTCTTTGACCCCTCTGCTGCTTTCAACTCCGCTAGAGACATCGACCCCATAAAACCCCATCCCCTCTATCAAGGATAGATTTTCACACGTCAGCCCTCCGGCCAAGATGATTTTTGAGGTATCAGCCCCTTTAAACCACTCCGTATTGAGCCGTTTCCCTTCGCCGCCGTAGCCCTCAACGTAGCTATCTACAAACCTATATTCGTTCGCAAATTTAGATACATCCTCTTGTGCGGCGGCTCTGACGACTTTGATATGTCTTGTTTTTAGGTTTTCAAAAAAAGAGGTAGGGGGTTCAAAGTGTATTTGTGCCGCACTGATTTTGCAAAATTCCGATATTTCATCTACCGTCTCGGCGGTTTCGTTCACGAAGAGTCCGACCCTCTCTACAAAAGGGGGGAGTTTTTGGAGAAGCGCTTTTGCCGATTCAGGGGTGATGTATCTAGGTGATTTGGGGTAAAACACAAACCCCAGAGCATCAACCCCTGCATCTATAGCGGCGTATGCATCGCCTAGCTCTCTGATGCCGCAGATTTTGACCCTCATCGGAGGCTGTCTATAGCCGCTTTGTAGTCCTCGCTCCCAAATACATAGCTTCCGGCGACAAGCACATCGGCTCCGGCATCTCTTAGTAGAGGTGCATTTTTGTCGTTGACTCCGCCGTCCACTTCGACTAAAGTTTTTAGTCCACGTCTAAGTATCTCGTTTTTGAGGCTTTCGACTTTTCTGACTGCCGTATCGATAAATTTTTGCCCGCCGAATCCCGGATTTACGCTCATCAAAAGGACTATATCCAGATCATCCAGTATATACTCAAGGGTTTTTTCGTTTGTATGAGGGTTTAGCACTAGTCCGGCTTTTATCCCCATCCCTTTGATTTTTTGGACGAGTCTGTGAGGGTGCTTCTCCTCTTCGATGTGAAAAGTGATATATTCCGGTCTCAAAGGGGCAAACAAATCGACAAAAAAGTCGTTGTTTTTGACCATCAGATGTACGTCAAGCGGTTTATGTGAAGCTTGTTTCACCGCTTTTACGACAAGCGGCCCGATAGTTAGGTTCGGAACAAAATGCCCATCCATAACGTCCACGTGTATCAAATCGGCTCCCGCCTCACACACCGCATTTACCTCATCGGCAAGCCTTCCAAAATCTGCCGACAATATACTAGGTGCTATAAGCATATTTTTCCCTCTAAAGTTTTTTTGAAATTATAGATTAAGGCTAGTTAAACAATATTTTGATTTTGATAAAATTTTAAAAAGCAAAAGGTCTAAAATGCCGGAAGTAAGCAGGTTTTTGGGGATAATTATTTCGTTCTACTACGATGAGCACAATCCGCCGCATTTTCATGTCAAATACAACGAATACAGGGCGACTTTTTTGATAAACGAACTAAAAATCCAAGACGGTTTTTTGCCAAAAAAGGTTATTGCGTTAGTTTTGGAGTGGGCGTATGAGCATAGAGAGGAGCTGATAACTGATTGGGAGCTGGCTCAAAACGGTCAAGTTCCGAATAAAATTGAACCTTTGGTATAGGAGTTTTGTTATGATTTGGCTTGAGGATGCTAGATATGTCGATGATTACCGTGTGTTTGTGAGGTTTAATGACGGCAAGGAGTCTGTTATAGATTTTAAGAATTATATACTCTCAAAGCCGGACGGAACCATTTTTGAACCGCTCAAAAAATTAGAGAATTTTCGGAATCTTAGATTTAATCCGAATACCGATACGGTTGAATGGGCAAACGGAGCCGATATTGCCCCGGAGAGGCTTTACGAGTTGGCTAATTGAGACCTCTAGCAAAATCTAGCCCTAGATAAACAATAAAACTTTAAGGCTAATTAAAGTAAAATTCGCCAAAAATTTTACTCAATTTATAAAGGCTAATTACAATGGCAAGAAGATGTATGGTAACAGGCAAAGGCGTTCAAGTTGGAAATAACGTCAGCCACGCAAACAACAAAACAAAAAGAAGATTCCTTCCAAACCTTAGAGTTGTGAGAATCACACTTGAAGACGGGACAACTAAAAAAATAAAAGTAGCAGCTTCTACTCTTAGAACAATGAAAAAAGGCGCTTAATTTTTTTAAGCGCTCCCTTTTCCCCCTCCGTCTTCAAATTAAAATCTTTTTTTATTAAACTTCTAAAAACCAAAACCCAATAAGGGATAAAAATATGATGTTCAAAATTTTACCTATTCACGGCGGTGTATGTGCGGCCGAAGGATTTTATGCAAACGGCGTAAGTGCCGGACTAAGAGGCAATGACCAGCCCGATGTCGCCTATATCTATTCCGATGCTATGTGCGAAGTTGATGCCGTATTTACGGAAAACAAATTCAAAGCGGCTCCGATAGTGCATTTCAAAGAGCTTGGGAGTTTTCAGACAAACTTTGTCCTCGTAAATGCAAAAAACGCAAATGCGATGACGGGTGCAAAAGGTGTTGAGGATGTAAAAGAGCTTCTGGGCGGCCTGATCGCAAAATATCCGCAAATCAAAAATCCGGTGATGAGCTCAACGGGCGTAATAGGCGTTAGACTTCCAAAAGAGAAGATAGCCACTACTTTTGATAAGTTCGATCTGGGCGTAAAAGACGGCGATTGCGCCGCAAGAGCCATCATGACGACAGATAGATGGAAAAAAGAGATAGCGCTAAAAGTAGAACTAGAGGACGGCAGAAGCTTCAAGGTAGGTGCGATGGCAAAGGGTGCAGGGATGATAAATCCAAACCTTGCGACGATGCTTTGCTTTATAGCTACCGATGCCGATATGCCGAAAGACGACATAAAAGAGCTTCTTGCAGAGGTGAGCCACACGACTTTTAACGCTATTTCTGTGGATGGAGACACATCTACAAACGATACGGTAATGGTGCTTGCAAACAAAAAAAGCGGCGTGTATAGCAAAGATGCGATGAAAGAAGCGCTAAAAATAGTAATGCACAACCTTGCGACATCAATGGTAAAAGACGGGGAGGGCGCTACAAAACTGTGCGCTTTTAGAGTAAAGGGGGCAAAAAGCGCCGCCGATGCAGAAAAAGCGGCAAAAGCGCTCTCAAACTCCCCACTCGTCAAAACCGCACTTTTCGGGTGCGACCCGAACTGGGGTAGGATAGCCTCAACGATAGGGGCTAGCGGCGTGGAGTGCGCTTATGAGAGTCTGGTGATTTCGTTTGAGGATGTGACTGTGTTTGACAAAGGTGAGATAAGCTTTGACAAAGAGATGGAAACCAAAGCGGCGAATGTCCTAAAAAAAGATGAATTTGCCATCATCTGTGACCTCGGACTCGGCGAAGAGAGCTTCACGGCGTATGGATGTGACCTTGGTTACGAGTATGTCAAAATCAACGCCGATTACAGGACGTAGTATTTTTGGCGAGCTTTAACACTCCCATCATCATCGTTGACATCGTTGATTTTCGGCAATATCTCTACGACTACACTGCTTTTGGTCTGTATCACTGCGACATAGTTTTGCGCTCTCAACTCC
>RRZT010385267.1_pt1 | contig 10437 bp, 16 predicted proteins | sample 2165551 | NCBI WGS metagenome assembly RRZT01 (sample SAMN10456910, study PRJNA506462) | wastewater metagenome | biome: wastewater; feature: sludge; material: wastewater sludge; isolation source: wastewater sludge with Escherichia coli K12::gfp cells carrying plasmid... | place: USA: Moscow, Idaho...
CACAACAAATTCAAAGCCGGAGAAACCCAGGGCACCTATGTCCTCACAGAGCCTGTTACCACTGAGGAAATCTTAGCTATGGCCAATCGACTGGCTCGCGCCCGCGTGGCCAAGGGCAAAGCCCTCACCTCACCGAGTCTCACCTACAGTTGCCTGCAGACCCTGCTGCAGGGCTATGAGCGGGAGGTATTTGCTATCCTGTTTCTGGATAGCCAGCACCGCGTCATCAAGTTCGAGGAGTTGTTCCAAGGCACGCTGGATGCCGCTTCTGTCTACCCGCGTGAAGTGGTCAAGGCAGCGCTAGCCTGCAACGCTGCGGCGGTGATCCTGGCACACAACCATCCATCCGGCTTGCCGGAGCCGAGTCGCTCTGACCGCACCCTTACTGAAACACTCCGAGCTGCACTGGCCACCGTTGAGATCCGCGTGCTGGATCATATTGTGATCGGCACCGAAGGGCGAGTGTCAATGGCAGAGAGGGGATGGCTATGAAAAGTCTTTGGATTGAAAATCCGCGTGTCCTTGGTTCGATTCCGAGTCCGGGCACCATACAGCACAAGGCCCTGCAGCAATGCAGGGCCTTTTTGCTATGCGCGTCTGGTCGAAATCTGGCGACTTCCGGTCGGCCTTAACAGCTCAGGTCACCGATACCGTTTTTAGTACTCTATTCTCTCATCTCACCCAGTCTTGGTATTGTTCGCGTTTTATTCTTTTAGCCTTTCGTAGCGCGATATTTCTTTTCAGAGGAGAAAGATGATCGATAAATAGAATGCCGTTCAGATGATCAATCTCGTGTTGTAGGGCAATAGCCAGAAAGCCCTCGGCCTCTAGCTGAATGGATCCACCCTCTCGATCTAGCGCGGATACCGTTATCGCTGAATAACGTTCCACATCGGCATAGTAATCAGGAATGGAAAGACATCCCTCCGTTCCACAAACCTTCTCTTCACTGGTTTTCGTGATCTTCGGATTCAGCAGAATCAGCGGTTGGTCCCGCATTTCTGAATAGTCGATGACGATGACCGCCTCAGGCCGCCCGACCTGCGTCGAGGCTAAACCCACACCATCGGGAGAGTGGTACATGGTTTCTAGCATGTCCTCAATCAGTGGCTGGATGGCATCAACATCTGTTACGGGCCTGGCCTTTTTGGACAAGCGAGGATCGGGGAGCGTCAGGATTTCTAAAATGGCCATACAATCTCTCATCAATTCATATGGTTGACATAGCCGGTTCAGGAACGGCTACAGCACAGTCTCGGTACTGGTTGGTCTGTTACTCTGTGTTCACCAGTAGAACAGCTGAGGGTGCTCAACTGCGATGTGCCGATACTCTGCGAATTTTGCTGCCACCATGCGTCCGAGCGATCGAACTCATGGATTATCTGGTTGCTACTTCCTCGCCAGACCAAGCTGGGATCCGCAATTTCGGCTATAAACTTTCCATCAATCAGGACGTCAACGAGTTCGACTACTGAGAGTTGATCCTGTGTCAATTCGTCCAGAAGGTAGCCAGTCCAACACCAGATATCTTTACCAGGACACTCATTTCTTACTCGAGTCACTAGCGCCAATATGTCGGCAAGATTGGCCGGATGAAGAGGATCTCCACCGGAGAGGCTGAGCCCCCTTCTTCGAACTTTGGTATCGTTGAGATCCGTGATGACTCGATCGCTCATTTCTTGGGTAAAGAGATGGCCCGAGTCCAACCGCCACGTTGATTGGTTGTAACACCCCTTGCATTGATGTTCGCATCCAGAAACAAACAGCGAACAACGAGTTCCACGTCCATTCACCACATCGATGGGATAGTACTGGTGGTAGTGCATATATCTCCTCAAACTTCATTATGATAGGCCTGATGTCATCGCCGTATCATGAATGCCTTCCGGTGGCGAAAAATAACCATATGAAATTTATATCTATTTTTTGTCTCATGGGTTGCCGTAACCGCTCCTGTGACAGGTTAGGCAGATTTAAATCGTTTCGCAATCAAATATTGCATATGCCATATTCAAGGTGTATATATAGCATATGCCAACAAGGAGTCCCCATGGCTAGACCCAAGATCCCACGCAACATCTGTGGCCGCCCAGCGGATAGTTGCTTCAAGCCGAATGCTCGGCCCATGAGTCAACTGGAGCAGGTTCGCTTGAAAGATGATGAGTTTGAAGCCTTGCGATTGGTCGATTTACTCGGCATGCAACAGCAAGAAGCGGCGGTGGAGATGGGGGTTTCCCGGCAGACACTGGCCAATGTTCTGAAAGCAGCCCGTTTCAAGGTCGTGGACTGCTTAACTCAGGGCAAGGCACTTATGATGCACCTTGAGGATGAAGGAGTTACAAAACATGATCACTGCCATTCCAATGAATGATGATCGGGTCGCCAACCATTTTACCAAGGCAAATTGCTTGGTCTTTCTGGATGAACGCGGCGTTGAGATTAACCGGGTCGACAATCCGGCCCTCGCGGCAAATTGTGCCGGCAAACAGAAAATGGTCGATCTGCTGGCCGAGCAACAGGTTGATCGGATTGTGGTTCGCAATATCGGCGAGCAGATGTTGGGAAAATTGTTGGCCCGGCAGTTTGCCGTTTATCAGACCAACTGTGGTCGTCGCCCAGCTCATGAGCTGGTTGATCCGGTTGCCAGTGGACTGCAGCAATTGCATCAGGCTAGCCAAGGTCGGCAGTCGCTGAATCATGAGGCGAAGAAAAAGTCTGGTGGTTGTGGTTGTGAGCATCCCGAGGGGGAGCACTCAGGGGCTTGCTGTCACGAAACCAAGCCACTTCAGCAAGAGATGGCTCCTGGCCAACGGAACCAGATGCACAAACAGGGCTGTGGTCACCGCGGCCAGGGTCGTGGCCGATGCTGTCAATCCTGAGTCAATGGGCGTTGCCAATATTGCTCACTTGGCTGAGTTTTATGGGGGTCTCGTCCCTGTTCTGGTTACGGCAAGTTCGCAAGCGGAAAGTTGAATTGTCACCTGAAGCTGGTGAAGAACGGCTTTGTGGTTGTCATACGCGATGTGACGAACATTTGTATCAGATAGCCGAACCAGTCAAACAGCAACGCTAAATTTGTAGTGGCACCATAGCCGGATCAAGCATAGTCAATGGTTCTGGCTGAGTATTAAATTAATGCTCAGTCAGATATTTGTTGTGATTTCATCAGGATAAAGAAGTTGAGATAAATGCATTGCATTAGTCATTTCTAATGTAGTAGCTTGAATAAAATCAACACACATGGTGGATATCAAAATGACGTTAAATGTTTCTCGGTCTAATCTTGAGCCTGATTCGCCTCGAATTGCTCATTTCCCTATATCATTTTTTTCGATGATTATGGGATTGTCCGGATTTACTCTAGCTTGGAAAGGTGCCCCTGCAAGTTTTTTTAATGGCATGGCTATTTGGTCCGTATTCGCTTACGCGACATCCATAGCGATGATCATTGTGTCAATTTTCTATGCTGTAAAAATATGGCGTTACCCACATGCAGTGCTAGAAGAAATTCGCCACCCAGTGCGAATTAATTTTTTCCCTTCTTTTTCTATCAGTCTCTTGCTGCTCTCTATTGTTTGGCAGCATGAAACAATAACTTCCACCTATTTATGGATTGCTGGGACAGCCTTGCAAATTGCTCTTACCTTGTATGTGATGAGCAGTTGGATCCACCACACTCACTACACACTATCACATGCGAACCCAAGCTGGTTTATTCCTGTGGTTGGCAATATTATTGTTCCCATTACCGGTAGCCAATTAGGTTATACCGAGTTGAGCTGGTTTTGTTTCAGCATCGGGATCGTGTTTTGGATCGTGCTGTTGACGATCATCATGTACCGGCTGTTCTTTCATGAGCCTTTACCGGCTCGCATGACGCCCATGTTATTCATTCTTCTAGCACCACCCTCTGTCGGGTTTGTCTCCTATACCAGCCTAGTTGGCCAGCTTGATATTTTTGCAAGAGTTATTTATTACATTGCACTTTTTCTCGGCCTGTTACTTGCGATGAATATATTCAGGTTCATTAAAGTGCCTTTTTTTATCTCTTCATGGGCATATTCTTTTCCGCTGGCAGCCTTAACTGTTGCCACCATGAAAATGTCTCATCTGACATCGCATCTGTTTTTTGAAGTAATGTCGATCGTGCTGTTATGTCTATTGACTGTTTTATTGACTTGGTTGGTTATTCGAACCGCAAAGGCAGTGTTTGCTGCTGAGTTTTGCCGACCGGAATGACACATTGTGAATTGATAGTACAGTAAGGAATTAAATATGACGAAGATTGTAATTATCGGTGGTGTGGCCGGAGGAGCTTCAGCTGCTGCTCGGGCTCGACGAGTTTCTGAAGATGCAGAAATTATCATTCTGGAACGAGGTGAGTTTGTCTCTTTTGCCAACTGTGGTTTGCCCTACCATATCAGTGGTGAAATAGATAGCCGTGAGGCTTTATTACTTCAGACCCCGGAAAGTTTCAAAAAAAGATTTAACGTCGATGTGCGAGTGTTCAATGAAGTTACGCATATCGACCCAATCAAAAAAATAGTCACCATCAAGCGTATCAAGACAGGAGAGATATATCAGGAGTCTTATGACAAGTTGTTATTGAGTCCTGGCGCTTCTCCCGTGAAGCCTGCGATACCAGGGATCGCGAATAATCACGTTTATAGCCTGCGTAATATCCCCGACATGGACAAGATCTTGGTGATGTTGGCCGCCGAGAAGCCAAAACATGCCACGGTCGTTGGTGGCGGATTCATCGGGTTGGAGATGGTGGAGGCCCTACATCGACGTGGTGTTGCCGTCACGTTATTAGAGCTCTCCGATCAAGTTATGGCTCCAGTTGATCGAGAGATGGCAGCCATGCTGCATCAGCACATGCGGGATAAAGGGATCGATCTGCGTCTCAAAACAGGCTTAGCGACTATTTCTGTTGCTGATTTTTATCCGGCTGAGCCTGAATCAACTGGTGTTTATGATCAACCAGCTACACATACGCACAACCTTGATCTGATGCTCAGCTCAGGCGATATGTTGCCAACCGGCATGGTCATTTTGGCAATCGGCGTGAAGCCAGAAACCACGTTGGCGGCAGCAGCGGGTCTGGCATTGGGTGATTTGGGTGGCATCAAGGTCAATAGTGCCATGCAGACATCCGATCCGGATATCTACGCGGTGGGCGATGTCATCGAGACGGAAAACTTTATAAGCGGTGAGGCGGCTTTGGTTCCCTTAGCGGGCCCGGCTAATCGGCAGGGGCGTATTGCGGCCGATAATATGCTCGGTCGCCACGAACATTATCGCCGGACACAAGGCACCGCGATCTGCAAAGTATTTGACATGGCAATTGGCAGTACAGGCTTGAATGAGAAAACACTCAAGCGACTGAATATGACCTATGAAAAGATTTACGTGCATACCGCTAGCCACGCCAGTTACTACCCCGGCGCTCACCCGGTGACCTTGAAATTACTGTTTGATCCAACGGACGGTCAGATCCTGGGAGCTCAGGCCGCTGGTTTGGATGGTATCGACAAACGAATTGATGTTTTAGCCGTTGCGCAACGAGCCCGTATGACCGTTCAGCAGTTGGCTGATCTGGAATTGACGTATGCGCCACCGTTTGGTTCGGCGCGCGATGTGGTGAACCAAGCCGGTATGGTTGCCAGTAATGTGATGAATGGTGATGAGGCGATATGTCACACCGAAGAGCTATTACTGGGAGCCTCCGATCAAGTGGTTCTGGATGTTCGAAATCCGCCAGAGTTAGAAGCGTCAGGCTCCTTTCCGAATGCGTTGAACATTCCACTCGATGAGTTGCGGGATCGCTTATATACGCTGCCTGTCGATAAAGAAATTCTGGTGGCTTGTCAGGTGGGGCTGCGGGGACATGTAGCCTATCGCATGTTGGTACAAAATGGTTTTCAGGCTCGCAATCTGACCGGAGGTTATAAGACCTACCAGATGGTTACCGATACGCTTTGAGTAGTAACAACATAAAGTTGGGGTGTTTTATGGCAAAAAATTACACAGAAATTAATCAGGAACAGCGCCAGTTCGGCTCGGCTTATCGCAAGGCGAGCCCGGATACCATGAATGCATTTCTGGCTCTGCACAAGGCCGCAATGCGTGAGGGTGAACTGAGCGTCAAACACAAGGAGCTGATTGCAACTGCAATCTCAATAGCGGCCCGCTGTGATGGATGTATCGGGGCCCATGTTGCGGCGGCACTGAAAGCTGGGGCCAGCAAGCAAGAGCTGGTCGAAACCATCGATGTGGCTGTATTGATGGGAGGTGGCCCTGCGGTGATCTATGGCACTCAGGCACTGGCGGCGGTGGAAGAGTTGGCCAATTAATTGGTGGCAGGAAGCGGCAGACACTTTGTCTGCCGCTAAGTAGGAACGGATGAACAGTTATCAACATGCTCAACGGAGTCACGCTCACTGCATGGTCTGTGGTTTGCGTGAGCATAATTCAGACTCTTTGGGATTAGTTTTCTCCCCGCAATTTGACGGCACTGTGAGTGCTCCCTTTGTGGTCAGTCCCAAACACCAAGGGTATACAGGCTTGTTGCATGGGGGTATGACATCAACGTTGCTGGATGCGGCCATGACTCATTGTCTCTTTTCGCAAGGAATTCAGGCACTGACTGCCGAGTTGACGGTACGGTTTATGGAACCGATTCGCTTGGGGCAGACGCTGATGGTCTGCGCAAAAATGCTTGGCCAGCGCCGCGGCATTTATCAGCTCGAGGCTTGGTTGATGGCCGGGCAGCAAAAGGTGGCACGGGCTTCTGCCAAGTTTATTGCCCCATCACCAGGGAGCCTGGCTCATGGCAATTAACGTAGAACTCACCGTCCTTTGTGACAATCATGCTCAGGGCGAGTTGCAGGCCGAGCACGGTCTGGCTTTCTGGATGGATGCTCCTGAGTTGCAACTCCTGTTCGACACAGGATCCGGGCAAACGCTGGCGCAAAACGCTGCGCAACTGCAGATCCCGCTAGACGAGTGCCAGATGGTGGTCCTCAGCCATGGTCACTATGACCACACGGGTGGGTTGAGAGAGCTCTGGCAACAAGGAGTGACCTGTCCTGTGATGGCGCATCCCAGCGTCATCTTGCCGCGTTACAGCCGCCACCCGGGCAAGCCGGTGCGACGCATCGGTATGCCGACGGACGTTGTCCGCCAGATATGGCAACTGCCGACAACTATGCGGCTTTGGAATCTAGATCCACAACTGCTGACGCCCTATTGGGGCACCAGTGGCGAAATTCCGCGCCTAGATCCCCTGGAAGATGTGGGTGGCCCATTTTTTCTCGATGCCGAGGGTTTTGAGTCCGATGAACTGCCTGATGATCAGGCGCTGTGGTTCAACACCCCAAAAGGGCTGGTGATCGTATTGGGGTGTTGTCATTCCGGACTCATCAATACCATCACCCACCTGCGTCAGGTAACGGGAATACTCAAGGTGGCGGGTCTTATCGGCGGTTTGCACCTGTTGCATGCCGATGAGTCTCGTCTGGACCATACGATGAGTTTTCTCAAACAATGCCAGCTGGATTTCCTGCGTCTTGGTCACTGCACCGGTGATAGTGTCATCGAGCGCATTCAACGTGAATTGCCAGAGGTTGATGTTCAATCACTGCAGGTTGGAGCCCGATATGTCATCGAGGCGCAGCGAATTGTCACTTAAGGAAGAGGTGTCATCATGATTGCTTATTTGCAAGGGATCACGCAGCAACGATGGTCCTGGGTGTTACTGTTGGTTTCAGCGTTATTTTTGGAACTCTGCGCCATGTTGTTCCAACACGGATTGGGATTGTTTCCCTGTGTCATGTGTGTGTATGAGCGCATCGCCACCATGGGTCTGATGGCGGCGGCGCTGGTCGCGCTGATCGATCCGAAACGGGCGCTGTTTCGTTGGTTGGGGATCCTGATCTGGGGCTACAGTGCCATTCGTGGGTTACAGCTAGCCCTAAAGCACGTGGATTACCTGCTGAACCCGTCCCCCTTCAACACCTGCAGCGTGTTGCCGGATTTCCCCAGTTGGTTACCACTGGACACTTGGGCACCGTGGTTTTTTGCCGCCTATGCCGATTGTGCAGAACGGCAGTGGTCATTGTTGGGGTGGGAGTTGCCCCAGTGGTTGGTGCCGATTTTTGCCCTCTATCTGGTGATCTGGCTGGTGATCTTTATTGCCAACCTGGCGCAGAAAGGGCGTTTTGGTACCTGTGGTGAATAAAGCTGTACGAATCTACCGATGAATAAGGAGCAACGAATGTTGATGCGAACCCTGTTACTAGGTGCTGCCTTGCTGGCGAGCCTGAGCGTGCAGGCCAAGGAGTGGTTAATTGATGTGCGAACGGCCGAGGAATTTTCAGCAGATCATGTTGCTGGTGCAACAAATATCGAGTTCCAGCAGATAGTGCCGCAAGTATCCAAACTGGGCATCGCCAAGCAAGAGCCGATCCGCCTGTATTGCCGCTCCGGACGTCGGGCTGAGTCTGCGCGACAGGCTCTAATCCATAATGGGTATGAGAATGTTATAAACCTAGGCTCAATATCTGATGCAAAAATTAAATGGAAGTCGAAAAAGTCATAACCGACATATCGACAGACATTTTTATCAGCGGAAACTAATTACTTGAATTTGCTTTTTTCGTATAAGTATCAAGCGTGACACATGTTGTACCTAACGTGTGTGAATTTTAATAGAAGGAGAGTCATGATGAGCAAGCAAATAATTGACATTGGCATTTCTGAGTCTGCCAGATTGGAGATTGCCGAAGGATTGTCTCGGCTATTGGCAGACAGTTATACCTTGTATATTAAGACACACTACTACCATTGGAATGTAACAGGACCAATGTTTAATAGTTTGCACCTAATGTTTGAAAATCAATACAACGAGCTAGCGTTGGCGGTAGATCTCATTGCTGAGCGTATTCGTTCATTGGGTTGTTTTGCTCCTGGAACGGTAATCCCCCCATTTTTAGGGGCATTCAAAAGTAGAGGTCATGCGGCCTGTGCCAGGTACTGTTTTGGCGTGTACCCACCCAGCGCCATATTGGGCCGCTCATGGTTATAAATCCACTGCCATTCTGTTGCAAATACCTGTAACTCCTCCAGTGACTCAAACAGGTAATGACCCAGCCAGTCGTAGCGTACCGTTCGGTTAAACCGTTCGATATATGCGTTCTGCTGCGGGTTTCCCGGCTGGATATACCCAAGCCGGATCTCCTGTTTTTCAGCCCATCTTTTCAGCTCTTCACTGATGTACTCCGGGCCGTTATCGCAGCGGATCATCGCCGGCTTGCCGCGCCATGCGATCACTTGCTCCAGCGCCCGCTTGACCCGTGACGCCGGCAAGGAGAAGTCCACCTCGATACACAGCGCCTCGCGATTAAAATCGTCGATCACATTAAACAGTCGGACCGAACGGCCGTCGCTGAGCTGGTCGTGCATGAAGTCCATCGACCAGCAAAGGTTGGGCTGGGCGGGAACCGCCAAGGCCTCCGGTTTGGCACGTACCAATCGCTTCCTGGGTTTTATCCGCAGATTGAGTTCCAATTCCCGATAGATCCGGTACACCCGCTTATGGTTCCAGCCAAACCCTTTGACGTTGCGCAGGTAAAGAAAGCAGAGACCGAAGCCCCAGTTGCGCTGGCTGGCGGTGATACGTAGCAACCAGTCGGCAATCTCCCGGTTTTCATCGGCCAGCACGGGTTGGTAGCGATAACAGCTCTCGCTGACCTTGAACACCTGGCAAGCCAGGCGGATGGATATGGCGAAGTGAGCCACGGCTTTGGTCGCCATCTCCCGACGGGCAGATGGCGTCACCACTTTTTTGCCATGGCCTCGGCAATGATCTCGGCCTTGAGGCGCTCCTCGGCGTACATCTTCTTGAGGCGGCGATTCTCGTCCTCCAACTCCTTGAGACGAGCCATGAGGGAGGCATCCATGCCACCGAATTTGGAACGCCACTTGTAGAAGGTGGCGGTACTGATGCCATGCTCGCGGCAGAGCTCCGGGACGGGCGAGCCGGCCTCAGCCTGGTTGAGAATGGCGATGATCTGGGCATCGCTAAAGCGTGATGTTTTCATGTAGAACCTCCTGCATTCAAGGTACGGGAAAATTCTACTTATGAGCACCCCGGTTTTTCGGGGGGATTACCGAACCTATCATGAATTTTCTCGCATGACAGTAATCAAAGAAGATCATGATGTTCCTGCTGCCATGGTGATGATTGCCAACCTTGTTATGGGCCAGGAGGCCGTTGTTAAAACAGCTCGGTCCTTATTTCCTCTGGTTGAGGCCGCAAATGATGAAGCGACCGCTGACTTGTTGACACAACGTATCCAATTACACGAGAAGACGGCTTGGATGCTACGTAGCCTACTTGAGTAATTGCTTAGTGATGTCAGATATGATTAGACC
>RRZT010385782.1_pt1 | contig 10437 bp, 12 predicted proteins | sample 2165551 | NCBI WGS metagenome assembly RRZT01 (sample SAMN10456910, study PRJNA506462) | wastewater metagenome | biome: wastewater; feature: sludge; material: wastewater sludge; isolation source: wastewater sludge with Escherichia coli K12::gfp cells carrying plasmid... | place: USA: Moscow, Idaho...
CCGCAATCAGAACGAGTGGTGATTTACTTTTTTTTCTGGATTTCTTACTTTTTCCCGGCTGTTCATAGACCGTATCAGTCTGAGTTTCCGGTATTTCTACCCGGTTTCCACAGCTTGGGCAAAATTTCACTCCATCTTCCAGTTTCTTTCCACATTTTTCGCAAAACATTTTTGTCTCTTCCTTTTCCAGTTCATATTTTACCAGGTCCAAAGATCTAAATCATACAATTTCCATGTTCCACCATCATCAATGTAATACAATGTATGTTCTGCATCTTCTGTCTCTGTCTCTCTCTCCTTGTCTCCATCATAGTAGACATAATTCTTTTCCCATTGAGCATCACCTTTGATCGTCACCTCAATCAGTTGTTTCTGATCTCTTGTGATCATCTGTGCCTGAGCCTCACAATTCGTTATTGTATAGTTCAGAAACTCCCAGCTGTTATTTCCATTTTCAAAATAATCGTCCCTCGCACTCTCATATTTTCTGATTGCAGAATCTTTTTCATCCGCATACATATTATTCAAAATATCGAGATCACTAAAACGTTTGTTTGCGGCAGCTCCCTGGAAAATGTTGTTCAGATCTTTTACTGCCTGATCTGCCATCTGTTCCACCGTAGCCTTACTGTATCCGGCTGTCATAACAGTAGGTTCATCGTATGACTCAAGTACAGCACTTGTAGTCTCAATGTCAGAACCGCTGATTTCTACATAATGACTTGTTCCAAATATCTTCTTAATGGTATAGGTATCCATTCCTTCAATCTCATCCTGGGATTTCAGTTTTGAATCTGGTGTAATTCCATCAATTTTAATCTCTGCACCTTTCGGAACCGCTACAGAAAAGTTTTTTGAAAGAAATGTATCCGCTTCATCAACTTTCCATGTAAGACCTCTTCTTTTTACCTTTACATCGATTCTCTGGACGCCATTATCGCCTTCGTATTTTACACGATATGTGTTGCTTGTCTTTTTGCGGATCTTCTGAACTTCCAGATCCTCATCCCATTTTATTCCATTGATAGTCTGGGAAGTAACAAATGCCTGCTTTGACATAAAGTCTCCGGAATCATTAAGATAAAGTGTATCATAAACCTGATTCCAGTTTCCGTCACCCATCCCTTCCACATAACGCTCTACCACACTTTTGGCGCTGAATTTTGCCTGGAAGACCATAATGAATATTAACAGACTGATCATTGCGATTGGTATCTCTATCAGAAGCATCTTATTTATCTTCCCAAACGGCACACTTTTCTTTGTTGTTTTTTCTCCTGTTTTTTCATAAGAGGTTTCCTTTGGATTTATACTTCCCGGCATTCCTGTAAGTTTCGTTCCGCAGTTCTCACAGAAAGCCGCACCCTCTACATTCTTATATCCACATTCTGGACAAAACATTTCTCATCCCCCCTGTTACTCATACTTCTTGATGATTTCGATGTTGGCACGTTCCACATCATTCAATCTGGAATCTAAATTTGCATCGAACTCGTCCGGACTAATGGTTCCGTTGTACCAGCTTTTGCTGTCAAAATACTGCTGCAGTGTCTGGTCGTTGAAACGTCTTCCATGTCTGGCAAGAATTTCATTTCTTCCAATTCTGAGCTGGTCTTTTGATATTCCGGACACCTCTGCATCTGTTAGAAGTACTGAGGAACTATTCGGGAAAATGTAATCTTCCGTGTTCTGTACTGTCTGGGAATCCTCTGTTGTCTGTGAATCCTGCATTTCGCTCTTCTCATCTGCACTTCCAGTCCCACCAGCATTCACAACAATATCTTTGTCGATTGCAATCGTCTGAACTTCCCCCTCATCTGAAAGCTCTGCTGCCTCTCTTGCAGCTTTAATATCCTTCTTTGAAACAGCAGTCTCAACTTTCTTTCCTCCACCGCCAAATATTCCTATTACAATGCTTCCTACAAGTAATACTACAATTATGACCGTCAGTAACACTACTGGCAATTTTTTTCCTTTGTCTGTTCCTGCATAACTTTTGTTCTCGTCTTTCTTTTCATTATTTTTATAATCCGGAGACAATCACCCATTTTCCATCTACTTTGACCACTACAAGTGTAATATCCTGTGTATCTTTTTCTCCGTCTTGTTTTAATGTTGCCTCTGCTTCCAGAATATATCCCGCCTTTGCATCTTCAGCAATGCTGTCCAGAACATAATAATCATCAATCAGAGTTTCTTCCAGATCTTTTTTTGCAATTTTTTCTTTATCGGTAACTTTAATCGTAATTTTATAATCACTGTCCAAATCAAACATATAATCTACAATATCATCCGTCATCCATTCTGCATACTCATCCGGCACTGCTTTTTTCATCAGATCAATATCCTGCTTATTGAATGCTTTTTCCATGTATTTGACAGGTTTTAAATATGCCGGTGACAGAACGGCTTTGATTCCGAAAATTACAAGCAAAATTACAAGAATCGCTGCCGGGATTGCAAGCTGCCATAAATTTTTATTTTTCTTCACTGGTGCAGCAGATCCTGCCATCTGCTGATACTGCATATCCTGGGCAGTAAATCCCTGCTGCTGTGAAGACACTCCTTGTCTCTCTTCATTAGTTCCTGCTGTTGCCGCACTCTGTGCGCTCTGTACCTGCTTTACCGGGTTTCCACACACAGAACAGAACCTTGCTCCTTCTTTCAGCTCATTGCCACATTTTGAACAAAATTTTGCCATAGCTGTTCCTCCTTACTCTCTTCCTTATCTTCTTTTTTCAAGAATGTCTCCGACAGTCTCTTTTAACCGAATTTCAGCTTCTTTAGAACTCCCCTAAACTCTTGCTCCACATGATGTACAGAATAACGCATCTTCTTCCAATGGTGCTCCACATTTTGCACAGCATGCCGGATTTTTTTCTGTTACCGGCTCTTGCGTATCGTCTACTTCAGTCACTGTTTCCTCTGAGACTTCAGTCACTGTTTCCTCTGAGTCAACTTCCTTTGAGTCAACTTTCTCGGATTCAGATTCCTCTGGCATAGCCTCTGCTACTGTCGTTTCAACTGCCTCGTCTGCTTCCGGCACTGTATAGGTCATTGGCTGCGCCGGCTGTGTATTTAACCGATTTCCACACTCCGTACAGAATAGGGCTTCCACATCATTCAAAGCTCCACATTTGTCACAACATTTTCCAGGTGCTGACTGTGCCGGTGCAACCGGAGTCTGATTCAGTGGAGCTCCACAACTGATGCAGAATTTTGCACCTGCATTGTTACCAAATCCACACTGAGGACATTTGTTTGTAGCTGCCAGATTATCCAACTCCTGCTGATATGCAGCATTTTCTGATTTCAGACGATTAATCTCTGCAAATAACTCCTGATATTCTGTTCCCTCTTCCTGTCCGTGTGCTTCATAATATTTCAGACCAACCTGGTAAAGCAATTTATCTACCATCTTATCATTGTTCTTGATCAAATTTCCCAATCTGACATTCTCCGTTGCATTCTTCGCCTTCTGAGAAACTTCCTGTCCTGCTGTTGTAAGTGAATCTTTCATTCTGTCAAAAAAAGCCATAATTATATTTCCTCCTTGGTGTCAATATTGTTCTTTTCTACTGCCTCTTTCTATGTCTAACAGGCATTTTTATCTGTGATAACTTTGTTGTTTCTACTATACCACATTTTCACATACGCAAAAAGAGACAGGATGGATTTCTTTCCACTCTGTCTCTTTATATCTTTTTTATAATCTCTTATAATACTTTTGATAAAAATTCTTTTAATCTCGCATCTTTCGGATTTTCAAAGAACTCTTTCGGAGCTGCTTCTTCTTTGATAACTCCCTCGTCGATAAATACAACTCTGGAAGCCACTTCTTTTGCAAATCCCATCTCATGTGTTACAACTACCATGGTCATTCCTTCGCCCGCAAGCTGCTTCATCAGTTCCAGTACTTCACCTACCATCTCTGGATCAAGTGCTGATGTCGGCTCATCAAAAAGAATGACATCCGGATCCATAGCAAGTGCACGTACAATTGCAATACGCTGTTTCTGTCCACCTGATAACGTCGACGGATATACATCTGCCTTATCTTCCAGACCGATTCTCTTAAGAAGGGACATTGCCTTTTCCTTCTCTTCTTTCTTGATCTGCTCTTTTGTCAGACTTGCAAGTGATGCATCTGCCCCACCTTTTCCGAATAATTTCTTTCTCTTCGCCTTCTTCAGATCCTGGCATCTTGTGTAAACCGGTGCAAGCATAATATTCTCAATGACTGTCTTATTATTGAACAGATTAAAATGTTGGAATACCATTCCCATATGACGGCGGTGAATATTAATATCCACCTTCATATCTGCAATATCTACACCGTTAAAAATAATCTGTCCGGACGTCGGATCTTCCATACAGTTCAGACATCTTAGGAATGTACTCTTACCGGAACCGGACGGTCCGATAATTGCTACGATGTCCCCTTTATTGATGGTTATATCGATGCCTTTTAACACTTCGACATCACCGAAGTTTTTTTTCAGATTAATTACGTCTATCACTCTTCTTCAGGCTCCTTTCCATCAATTTTATCAGTAAGGAAATAATCAATACCAGTGCAATATAAATCAGTGCCATTACCAGGTATGGAACCATGAATTCATAGCTGTTACTTCCAATATAGTTAAATGCAACATAGAGATCTGCTGCTCCTACAAAACTTACAACTGAAGTCTCCTTGATCAGGGAAATAAACTCATTTCCAAGAGTCGGGAGAATATTTTTTACTGCCTGTGGAATCACGATTTTCATCATGCTTGTCCCAAAGCTTAAGCCAACTGCACGACCGGCCTCCATCTGTCCGGAATCCACAGACTGAATTCCACTTCGCATAATCTCTGATATATACGCACCACTGTTGAGTCCGAATACAAGCATGGCTACCTGTACTCCTGTAATTTTCAGTCCGATGATTGGAAGTAGTACATAATAAAATACCAACAGCTGAACTACCATAGGTGTTCCACGAAACAGTGCTACATAAAAGCTGCAGATGCCATTCAATACTTTTGGCAATGTTTTATACTTTGGAAGTACACGCACTGTTGCAATCAAAGTTCCAACAATGATACCAATGATTAAACCTGTCACTGCAATTAACAGTGTATTCTGCAGACCCTGAATTACTTTTGCATAACCATTCTGTTCCACAAACATCTCTATAAACTTGTTTACTTTCTGATCAAAATTACCCATAATCTCTCTCTTCTTCTAATCTATCACTTGAGAATTACTGCATCTCGTTGATAGATTCTGTAATAGCTGATGCAGGTGCTGCATCGATGATTACATATGTGATGTTTCCATTGAGCATATCCTGAACTGCAAGGGAACCACTCTTATATGTTACACACTCTGCAGGAAGTCCAGGGAAATCCCAGTCCTCGCTTCCTTCTACATAATACTGACCTGTTGTTCCGGCCTGAACACCAATCTTGTCAGATTTCTCTGTCTTAGCCAGAAGTGCTGCTACATCGTCTGCGCTCTTGCAATCATCAAATGTAGTGTTGTCGCTTGGTACGATCAGTCTCTGTGATGCTGAATAGTAAGAATCTGTAAATGTTACATACTCTTCTCTCTCTTCATTGATTGTAAGACCTGCCATAGCAATATCACATTTCTGCTGGCTTACAGACAGACATACTGCATCGAAATCCATGTTCTCAATTACAAGCTCTTTTCCAAGCTCATCAGCAAGAAGCTTAGCGATCTCCATATCGATTCCGTAGTAGCTGTCTCCCTTTGTATACTCAAATGGTTCAAATGCTGCATTTGTAGCTACTACAAGCTGATCTTTGGAGCTGTCGAGTTTTGCAGATTCAACTGCCTCTGGCTCTCCGCTTCCAAAATATTTGTCACAGATTTTATCTAATGTTCCGTCACCTTTAATTTTCTCAATAAATGCATTTGTCTTCTCAAGAAGCTCTGGCTGAGTCTTATCTACTCCGAATGCATACTCTTCATTTGTAAGGTCAATATCGATAACCTTTGCTGTTTTTGATGATGAACCGCCCTTGGAGCTGTCCTTTTTGTCTCCTGATCCGCCACATGCTACTAATGAAAGCGCACATGCTGCAACCAAAAGTACGCTGGTTAATTTTTTCATTTTCATAACCCTGTCCTCCTAAAATTTTATTCTGCATGATTATACATATTTATTGCATAATACATATTTTAACACGTTTCAGCTAAAACTCAAGTCCATTTTTATCCAAGCAGCATCTTAAATAGTGCTACCAGAATAATCAGTGCACCTAATATAATTCGATAATATCCAAATACTTTGAAATCATTCTTCTTGATATAGTTCATCAGGAACTTAATCGCAATAACAGACATTCCAAAAGAAACTACACAGCCAAGCATCAGGAATCCGAATTCTGCTGCTGTAAAGTGGAATCCGAATTTGATAAGCTTCAGTGCACTTGCTCCGAACATGACCGGAATTGCCAGGAAAAATGTGAACTCAGCTGCCACTTCTCTGGATACTCCGATGATCAGCGCGCCGACAATTGTTGCACCTGATCTTGATGTTCCTGGTATCAGTGCCAGCATCTGGAAAGCACCGATCCACAACAGCATCTTAATATCCAGTTCAGAGATTCTGCGGACAGCCGGTTTTCTTCCTTCATTACGGTTTTCTACTATAATAAATAGTACACCATATACAATCAGCATCACAGCTACCGGAAGCGGCTTATAAAAAATCTTATCCAGAATATCATCGAAAAGCAATCCCACTACAGCGGCCGGTACACAGGCAATCAATACTTTGATCCACATCTGCCAGGTCAAAAGCTTCTGTTTTTGAGTCTTCTTTGGTGAAAACGGATTCAACTTGTGAAAATACAGAACAACGACCGCCATAATAGCACCAAGCTGGATGACTACGTTGAACATCTCCATAAAAGCATCACTGAGCCCCGGTTTTAAAACGTTCCCCACCAGAATCAGATGTCCTGTGCTGCTGACCGGAAGCCACTCCGTGATTCCTTCCACGATTCCGAGTAAAATGACTTTCAATACGTCTAACATTAGTTACCTCCTATTCAGTTTTTAATATGTATTTTTCTATGAATCTTGCCACGCCTTCTTCATCATTGGAATCTGTCAATCTGTCTGCTGCTGCCTTCACTTCCGGCATTCCATTCGCCATGGCAACTCCCATTCCGACTGTCTTAAGCATCATCGTATCATTGGATCCATCACCAAATGCCGCAATTTCCTCCCGACTGATCCCGAATATCTCGCCCAGTTTCAAAAGAGCCATCCCTTTATGGACACCTTCTGCATTGACCTCTATATTATTCTCCAATGCTCCGGTTGCTTCCACTCCTGTCACTTTACGGATACGCTTCCATGCTTCTTCCTTGTCAGTCTGGTATCGGAACAAAGCCTGTACTTTATCTGTCCCTCGATTCTCTGTCTCAAACTTCTCTTCTACACTTTCAACAGGGACACGAGTATTAAGAATATATTCGCCCATGGCCTTCGTCATGACATAGTCCTGAATATGGACAAGCTTCTCTTTCTCTGAGTAACCGATTCCATCGTAATACACATCTCGTAGTGTATCATAATCTGAGAAAATATCCAATATTTCGCGCGCTTTTTCTACCGAAATTAACATTTCTGATAAAACTTGTTCTGTTTTTGTCTCCAAAATTCTGGCACCATTAGCTGTCACTGCATATTTTATGAACGGAAGCGCTAAAAGTTCTTTCGGAAGTCCGCATAAAGGACGCCCCGTTGCCGGCACCAGAACGACTCCCTGATCTGCCGCTGCCTCCAATGCTTTCTTCGTTCTCTCCGTCAGAATCTTGTCCGTTGTCAGAAGTGTTCCATCCAGATCAAAACCAATCATCCTGATGTTCATCTCTTTTCGTCTCCCTTACTTTTTCAGCACTTTCATCATCTGTTTCTTTGATGGTACCTGTCCCGAAATAACAAGCTTTCCGTCAATCATGACAGACGGCGCTGTCATAACGCCAAGTTTTACAATCTCGACCAGATCTGCGACCCTCTCAATCTTTGCGTCAATCCCAAGCTCCTCTACACACTCTGCTACAATTGCATTCGTCTTATCACAGTTCTCACATCCACTGCCGATTACTTTTATATTCATATCTGACTCCTCATCTCATCACATTCACTAAAAAAGGTCCACTGGACCTTTTTGTCGTATGCTTGGCAACTAAAAAAGGCACACCGGACCTTTTTGTCGTATGCTTGGCAACTAAAATTCCATCCTAATTCTTCAGATCCATCGGAAGTCCGACACACTCATCCCACGCTTTCTTAATCTCCCGGATCAGTGCAATTCCAATCTTGGAGATAAATACAAGTTCTGACTTCTCCTGCGCTTCATATGGCGCATAATCCAGTTTCTTTCCAACTACATCGACCTTCTCCCAGCCTTCATTTTTTACCTTGAAAAAGCCTTTCGCTCGATAAACACTCGGCTCAATTCTCTCAAGGAAAGCTTCCAGTTTGTCTTTTTCAATCTCACCTGCAAAGTTCATGGAAAATGTCTTTGGCTTTGTCTCTGCTGAGTTGGTTGTCTCCTCGCATTCTGCCCATTGATACTTCATCAGATCCATATCATAAAATGAACGGTTAATATTGCCATTCTCACTCTCTGTAATTGGGCAGACCGGATTAATCTCCTGTACCTTCTCTTTTATCAGTTCAATCTGCTCTCTGTCCACTAAATCTACCTTTGTCAGAACTGCCAGATTGCAGTGCTTTAACTGACGGTCGATGGTAATTTCATCCTCCAGCTGATCCAGAAAATTGTAGCAGTCCACCAGACAGATACAGCCACGGAAATCATATACTTCCCCAACCAGTACTTTTGTAGCTTCCAGAATCTCCTCCGCATTGGAAGGATCTCCAAAACCGGAACTTTCAACAAATACATATTCCAATCCCTGCTGTGACATCTTCGCAAGCGCATCGACAAAAGAAAGTCGCAGACAACTACAGAAAATAGATCCTCTATTCAGCTCTACCATGTGAATGTCATCATTCTGTAGTACTGTTCCGTCAATGCTGATTTTTCCAAGCTCATTCTGAATGACTCCTACTTTCATTCCTTCCATATTCTCTAAAAGATTCTTTAAAAGTGTTGTCTTTCCTGATCCCAAAAAACCTGTCAGAAAATATAATTTAATCTGATTCATTCTTCTCATTCTCCCTTTCTGTATTACAATTACAATTTAAAAGTCCCGCATAAGCTCCTGGTATCATAAGTCTTCCGACTGTCTTATACACATCATTTAAAACTTCTATATCCAGTGAATACTGCATCCACTTTCCTTCTTTTCTCGCTTTCACAATTCCAAGGTCACACATTACCTTCATATCATGAGATAACGTTGGCTGCGTGATGTGAAACTCTTCCAGAATCTTGCATGCACAAAGTTCCCCTTCGGAAAGCATATCTATAATTTTCAGACGCTTTGGGTTTGACATTACCTTAAATATACGGGCATATTTTGCATAATCTATCATTGCCTCATCATTCATATCTCATCCACCTTCCTTGTCGCTTTAAAACTTTCTGGCTAATATAGCAAACATCCTGCTAAATTGATTCTAACTTTTGTCTCTGGTGTCTTTATAATAACATATATCCAAAGATATTAAACAGGTATCCTACAATGACAATTCCCATGCACACAATTCCGATAAATATTGCAAGTAGCTTTTTCTTGATTGCTTTTGACAACATCACCAGTGACGGGAATGAAATAGTCGTCACAGACATCATAAATGCCAGAATTGTTCCAAGCCCTGCCCCTTTTGCCAGCAGACTTTCTGCAACCGGTATCGTTCCAAAAATATCCGCATACATTGGTACTCCGACTACCGTTGCCAGCGGCACCGCATACCACTTCTGCTCTCCTAATATGCTTCGAACTATATGCTCCGGAATCAGATTGTGAATTGCCGCCCCAATTGCTACTCCAACAAAAATGTATGGTGCAACTTTCTTCACAGTGGATACCACCTGATTCTTTGCATAATTCATTCTGTCTCCTACCGTCAGCTTTGGGGATTCAATATCCACATTCTGAGCCTGTCTGATGAACTCCTCAACCTGATCTTCCATACGAAGTTTCTCAATCAAAGTGCCTCCAACGACTGCCACAATCAGACCTACAATTACATATGCAAACGCAATCTTGCCTCCAAACACACTCATGAGCAACACAAGCGAACCAAGATCCACCATCGGAGAAGATATAAGAAATGAAAATGTCACTCCAAGTGGCAGTCCTGCACTTGTAAATCCCATAAAAATTGGGATTGAAGAACAGGAACAAAATGGTGTCACTGTTCCAAGCAATGCCCCGATAATATTCGCCCAGATACCATGGAATCTTCCCATAATCTTCTTACTTCTCTCCGGCGGAA
>RRZT010545995.1_pt1 | contig 10433 bp, 6 predicted proteins | sample 2165551 | NCBI WGS metagenome assembly RRZT01 (sample SAMN10456910, study PRJNA506462) | wastewater metagenome | biome: wastewater; feature: sludge; material: wastewater sludge; isolation source: wastewater sludge with Escherichia coli K12::gfp cells carrying plasmid... | place: USA: Moscow, Idaho ...
CCGGCCGTGTCGTCGAAAACGGCGACGTCGCCATCGCCATGATCGAAGCCGGCGCAGGCAAGAACGCCTGGCACCTCATCTACGACGAAGGCCAGACCAAGCCGGACGAGGAAGTCGTCGCCGGTGGTCTCGAAGCCGCCAAGCCGTTCATCAAGGTGATCTGCGAGGCTCAGGCCGAACTCAAGAAGATCGCTGCGAAGGAAACCAAGGAATTCCAGCTCTTCCCGGAGTACACCGAAGATCTGTACAACCGTATCGATGAGATCGCCCACGCCGATCTCGACGAAGCCCTCTCCATTGCCGAGAAGCTGCCTCGCCAGGATCGCATCCATGAGATCAAGGAGGGCGTCAAGGCCACGCTCGCCGGTGAATTCACCGACATGGACGATGCCGAGAAGGAAAAGGAGATCGGCAATGCGTTCAAGGAGCTGCAGCGCCAGATCGTGCGTCGCCGCATCCTGACCCAGGATTACCGCATCGATGGCCGTGGCCTGCGTGACATCCGCACCCTGTCCGCTGAAGTGGACATCGTTCCGCGCGTGCACGGTTCCGCACTGTTCCAGCGTGGCGAAACCCAGATTCTGGGCGTCACCACCCTGAACATGCTCAAGATGGAACAGCAGATCGACGCACTGTCCGGTCCGCAGTCCAAGCGTTACATGCACAACTATGAGATGCCGCCGTACTCCACCGGTGAAACCGGCCGCGTCGGCTCCCCGAAGCGCCGCGAAATCGGCCACGGTGCGCTGGCGGAGAAGGCTCTCGTGCCGGTGCTGCCGAACCGCGAAGAGTTCCCTTACGCCATCCGTCAGGTCTCCGAAGCCATTGGTTCCAACGGTTCCACCTCCATGGGTTCCGTGTGCGCGTCCACGCTGTCGCTGCTCGCCGCAGGCGTGCCGCTGAAGGCCCCGGTTGCGGGCATCGCCATGGGCCTCGTGTCCGGCGATGTTGACGGCCAGCACATCTTCAAGACCCTGACCGATATTCTCGGCGCCGAAGACGCCTTCGGCGATATGGACTTCAAGGTTGCCGGTACTTCCGAGTTCATCACCGCTCTGCAGCTCGATACCAAGCTCGACGGCATTCCGGCTGACATTCTGGCCTCTGCTCTGCAGCAGGCCAAGGAAGCCCGTACCACCATTCTCGAAGTCATCAACGAGTGCATCGATGGTCCGGCCGAGATGAGCCCGTACGCACCGCGCATCATCACCACCACCGTTCCGGTCGACAAGATCGGCGAAGTCATCGGTCCGAAGGGCAAGATGATCAACCAGATTCAGGAAGAGACCGGTGCGGAGATCGCCATCGAAGATGACGGTACCGTGTTCATCTCCTCCGAAGGTGGCGACGGCGCTGAAAAGGCCAAGCAGATCATCGACCAGATCGCCAACCCGCACGTTCCTGAAGCCGGCGAAACCTACAACGGCAAGGTTGTGAAGACCACCTCCTTCGGTGCCTTCGTGAACCTGACCCCGGGCACCGACGGCCTGTTGCACATCTCCCAGATCCGTAATCTGGCCAACGGCGAGCGTATCGACGCCGTCGAAGACGTGCTCAAGGAAGGCGACACCGTTGAGGTAGTCGTGCAGGGCGTTGACGATCGCGGCAAGATCTCCCTGGCCATTCCAGGCTTTGAAGATCAGGAATCCTCCGCTCCGCGCCGTGAGCGTTCCGATCGCGATGACCGTCGCGGCAGCCGTGGCCGTCGTGATGATCGTCGTTCCGATCGTGACGATCGTGATTATGATGATCGTCCGCGTCGTCGTCGTTCCGATCGTGACGATGACCGCGATTACGATCGCGATGATCGTCCGCGTCGTCGTCGTTCCGATCGCGATGACCGTGACTACGATCGTGATGATCGTCGTTCCGATCGTGACGATCGTGATTATGATGATCGTCCGCGTCGTCGTCGTTCCGATCGCGATGACCGTGACTACGATCGTGATGATCGTCGTTCCGACCGTCGTCGCAGCAGCCGCCGCGACGACCGCAATCCGCGTTACGCAGCCGACGAGAACTACGACGAGTACCGTGCCGATCGCGAAGAGCGTTCCGAGCGTCCTCGCCGCCGCGTCCGCCGCGACTTTGATCCTTTTGAGGACTGACGCCTCAAAAAGGATCCCTCGCAGCATAGCTGACTGACTGAAGTGCCCTGTACCGGAAGGTACGGGGCACTTTTGCGTTTCCATGCAGATTGCATGAAAATGAGACACGGGGGCATGAGTTTTGTCATAACGTACCTGGGCGCATGCAAGAATGGTGTGAAGAGCCATTAACGAAGGAGTCGTCATGGTCGTTGGCATTATCATTGCCGTCATCGTTGTACTTATTGTGCTTTGGGCCGTCAGCGCCTACAACGGGCTGGTCACGCTACGTAATCGTGTGAAGAACGGTTGGGCGCAGATCGACGTGCAGCTCAAGCAGCGTACCGATCTTATTCCGAACCTGGTGGAAACGGTCAAAGGTTATGCGGCCCACGAATCCCAAGTGTTCACGCAGGTCACGCAGGCCCGTGCCGGCGTGGTGCAGGCCGCGCAAAGCGGTGACGTGGCGCAGCGCATCGCTGCGGAAAACCAGCTGAGCCGCGCACTTGTCAATCTGCAGGCCGTATCCGAAAACTATCCGCAGCTGCAGGCCAATACGAATTTCATGGATTTGCAGAATCAGCTGAAATCGTTGGAAGAGAAGATCGCCTACGCACGCCAGTTCTACAACGATGTCGTGCAGAAGTACAATACCCAGACCGAGGTTGTGCCGACCAATATTATCGCCGGCTTGTTCCATTTCGAACAGGCCCCCTACTTCCAGGTGGACGAAGCGGATCGTCAGGTTCCGCAAGTTACGTTCTGACATGCATGTAAAGCCCCGTCCGATGACGATGGGGCTTTACTGTTCAATTCGGCTTGTACGGCCATCTGTTGTACGGCCATCTGAGGGAAGAAGAAGCGAGAAAGAGGGATTATGACGGCCAAACAGCATGCGTCGCGAGCGGTGCGCAGCTTCGGTATCGCGATCGTCGTCACCGTTGGCGTTGTAGCGGCCATATTGCTGGCCATCGCATTGGATGACGGTGGGGCCGATCTGAGCTACAAAACGCTCGACTACGATGTGCAGGTGCAAAGCAATGGCGATTTGAAAATCACCCAACACATCGATATGAAACTCGCCGACCGCAGCGATGACGACGGCGACCATCCGTGGAAGCAGCTGTACCAGCAGTACACGCTGAAGGAAAGCAACCTGGCCAATATCACCGATATCAGCGTGCGCAACGCGACGACGGGAGAGACCTACCAGCAGGGTGATATCGCAATCCCAAGCAGCTATAGCACCGACGAATGGAATCGAGAACATGCGGGGCAGTGGTATATCGCCGATGTTTCGCAAGGTGGCAGCAATCCGCAGCCGTTCGATCCCGCAAAAGACGGTCTTGTTGCCGACAATACCGACGATCGTTCCAAGAAAATCGAAATCGGCTGGAATATTCCCGCCACCACGTCGGCGAGCAGCCTGAAATTCGATGTGACCATGACCATGCAGGGCGTGACCACCGCCTATCAAGACGTGGCCACGTTCCAATGGGAGCCGCTCGGCGTGAGCAATCAGATTCCCATCGGCAAGGTCACCGGAACCGTCACGTTCCCGGATGGCATTACGGCGGATAATTCATGGGCCTGGCTGCACACCGAACGTACGTCAACCACCGAACGTGGTGATAAGGGGTCGTTGCAGTTCACCGTGCACGACGTTCGTGCCGGCGACTATGTTGACGTGGTCGCCATGTTCGACGTCGGCGCGACCAGCGGTGTGGCACGCACTCGTGATACCACCATCAAAAACGGCATTATGGAAAGCGAGGCCCAACAGGAGCAGCAGTGGCGTGACCGGCAGCGCACAAAAGCGCGTATCCGCCTGATCACGTGGATCGCCATTGCCGTGGCCGGGCTGATCTTGTGTGTGATCGCCGTTGTGCTCGCATTGCACAGTTTCGATCGTTCGCAATACCACGGTGACATCGAGTATTGGCGTGACGAGCCGGAAATGAGCCCCGCCAGCGCTGCGGAACTGCTGTATATCGTTGACAACAAGCATTCGAAAACACTGTCGAGCCGAAAAATGTCGGCTTCCGTGCTCTCGCTCGCTTCGCGTGGAGCAATCGCCATTTACCCGGGGCCGGCCGCCATGTATCGGGGCATTGATATGAGTCGGTCTCGCAATGCCGATATCGCGCAGCTGATTTCCAATGATCCAGCTCGTGCGCGTGATGCAGGCAAAACCAGCACCATCGTGATACTGCCGGTGGTGTTCGATAACCCGCAGTCATTGGCGCTGAGCCAGAGCGAACGTACCGCGCTCGACCTGCTGGTGAAGGCGTCCGAACGCATTGGTTCTCCGGTGTTCGATCTGAAACAGATGGACAAGAATTTCTCCGATTGGTCGAAGGGCTACAAGTATCAGGAAAAGTTTACGAATGCGTGCAGTAGCGAATTCTCCATGTTGGGTGCCACTTCGTCATGCGGCGGGGGAGCGTTCGCCGCAGGCATCTGCGCCGCGATCCTGGCGTTCCTTTCCATAGTGTATTTTGGCGTGATCGGCAATCTTGCGTTGGTCGTGCTGATTTCCGCGCCGATGATGTTCGCGTCCGTGTTTGCGCTGAGCTACCTCAAATTGAAGGGGCTTAACGACAATGGTCAGCGTCTTGCCGGTCAGGTGGTCGGTTTGAAACGGTATATGGAGGATTTCAGCGACTTCCGTGATCGTGGTGTGGCTGATCTGACGTTGTGGGGTCGCTACATGGTGTACGCCACCGCGTTCGGCATTTCCGAAAAGGCGATGAAGCAGCTGCTCAAGGCGTACCCGCAGCTTGCCGACCCGAGTTGGCTTGATGCCAACGCTTCCGATTCGCTGCTCTACTGGAGTTACCGTTCATGGTATTTCAATCATCATTACGCCGGTCCTGCTTCGTGTGATACGAATTCGATGGATTTCTCGCCGAGCGCCAATTTTGGTGATATTGGCGCGCAGTTGGAATCAGGTTTTGCTGATATTCAATCGACGATTGCCGCGGCATCTCCGTCCAGCAGTTACGGTGGTTCCGGTGGTAGCTTCTCCGGCGGTGGTTTCGGCGGTTCCTCCGGTGGTTCCGGCGGCGGCAGCTTCGGTGGTCGCTGATCTGCGGCATTACGCGCATGTTTGGAGGGTTTGTTGTCTGCTGAGGCGGGTCGGCTGGTAAGGTTGCATTCGGAAAGACACTCTGTACGTTGTTGAAGGAGATCGGGATGGCTTTGTTCCGTAATCTTGGACCGTTCCGCACCACGGCCATCGGCCATGGTGAAATGCCGTTGACCATTGAAAACAATCGTGGTCACGATGTCGGTATTGAAACATTGCACGCCTCGTTGGATGCCGGATGCCGTCACATCGACACCGCTTGGGCGTACTACACGCCGGGCGAAGAGGAACAGACCGGCGAAAAGCTGGTGCGTGAGGCGCTTGACTCGTGGAAGGGTCCGCGTGAGGAAGTCACCGTGGCCACCAAGGTGGGTTTGCGTCGCGCTTGGGAGGGTGACAAGCCGGTTTGGCCGCGTGACGGCAAGCCGGAGCATCTGATCGAATACGGCAAGCAGTCCGCGATGGCTCTTGGCGTTGACAGCATCGATCTGCTTTACCTGCACCGTCATGATCCGGAAGTGCCGTACAACGAGTCCTGCGAAGGCATCAAGGCGTTGCTCGATCAGGGCGTGGCCCAGTGGGCGGGTGTTTCCAACGTGAGCATCGAACAGTTGAAGATCGCGCAGGAGATCCTCGGCGACAAGCTTGTGGCCGTGCAGAACCAGTATTCTCCGATTCATCTGGACACCCAAGATACGCTTGACTATTGCGCCGAGCAGGGTCTGGCGTTCGTGTGCTGGAGTCCGTTGGGCGGCTACCGTCACCCGTACGACGAGCACCTGTTCGATCCGTTCCGCGAGGTGGCCGAAGCCCGTGGCGTGAGCTACCAGCGTGTGGTGCTCGCATGGGAGCTGGCCAAGGGCGACCACATGTTCGTGATTCCCGGCGCCCATCGACCGGAAACCATTCTCGATTCCCTCAAGGCCGACGAGCTCGAACTCACCGAAGAGGAACTCGCCAACCTCGGCTGAGTGTCAGATTCGCAACGATTTGCGTCAAGGCGTCCGTCTTATCGATGGACGCCTTTGTTTTTCCGCATGTGTTTTTCCTCGTATGTATTTCCCGGATGCGGCAGAAGTGTCCCGTGAATAGTCGAGAATATAGAGCGGAAAAATCGAGTAAGAGGAACAAGCGTGCAAAGAAGAAACAAGCCTGAAGTATTGGCTCCCGCAGGCAATCTGCGAGGACTGAAAACCGCCGTCGATTACGGTGCGGACGCCGTCTACTGCGGAGGCAAGGCGTTCGGCATGCGTTCGGCGCCGAAAAACCTGAGCTTGGAGGATTTCGAAGAAGGCTCCCGTTATGCGCATGAGCGTGGCGCCCGCGTGTATGTGACCTGCAATGTGTTGCCGCGCAACAACGAAGTCGAAGCGATGCGCGAATACATCGGCCAGCTCAAAGACACCGGCGTGGACGCACTGATCGTTTCCGACATTGGCGTGATGCTCATGGCCCGCGAAGTGGCGCCGAACCTGGAACTGCATGTGAGCACGCAGGCGGGAGTTACCAACTATCAGGCAGCGAACGCCTTCTACCAGTTGGGTGCACGCCGTGTGGTGCTCGCCCGCGAAATGGATCTGCAGGCCGTGCGAGACATTCGCGCACGCATTCCCGACGATCTTGACATCGAATGCTTCGTGCATGGCGCGATGTGCATGGCGTTCTCCGGTCGTTGTCTGTTCTCCAATTATCTGACCGGACGTGACGGCAATCATGGCGAATGCGCTCAACCGTGCCGCTGGAAGTATTCCATAGTCGAAGAAAAGCGCCCCGGCCAGTATTTTCCGATAGAACAGACTAAGGAAGGCGCGTATCTGTTCAATTCGCAGGATATGAACATGCTTGCGCATATCGACGATCTGCTTGATTCGGGTGCGACCAGTCTGAAAATCGAAGGACGTTCCAAGAGCGCCTACTATATTGCGGCGATGACGAACGCTTACAAGACCGCCGTTGACGCATACATGGTGCAACGCGGTTTTGAAGACGAGGATGGCACTGTGCTGAAGCCATTCCATGACCGTGTGATTCGCCCGTCTGATCCGGATTACGGCAAGCCGGAAACCACCGATTTGATTATGGAACATGCGGATGGCGCGTTCGCGGGGAAGCCGGATATTGCAACCGTTCCAGTCGCTTCCGCCGGCGAACCGGATGATCTGAGCTACCATGCGCGTAGTACGAGGCGTAAGTCGAACACGGCTGCGGAAATCCTGCCGGAAGGCTGGTATCACGCCGGAGTGCGCCCGGCGGAACACGTGTCCCTGCCTGACTGGTTGCTGGACGAGCCAGACAAGGTGGCGCACCGCGACTATTCCACCGGCTTCTACTATCCGGAACACAAAGTGCAGCAAAGCACCGACCGTTCCGCGTATTTCCGCGCTTGGCTGGTGGTTGGCGAAGTGCTCTCGTGGAGCGAAGAAGACGGCGGCCGTGTGACCATTATGAGCCGCAACAAAATCGAAGCCGGTCAGGAAGTCGAATTCGTGCTACCGGGCGCGGCGCCGCTCGCCTACACCGTTCCCGCAGGCGGATTCCGTGACGCCGACGGACATTGGGTCGAATCCATCAACAATCCGGCGCATGTCTTCTCCATGCCATGCCCGCAGGAAGTGCCCGTGAACGCAGCCATCCGATCTCGTACCAAAAAGCCGACGCTCAAAGCGGAATAATTGCGAAAAACATCGTGTAGACGCAGAAAATCAGCAGAAATAAGTTGAAATAATCGTAGAACAATCAAGGAAAACAAAAAAATGACTGACAAGCAGTATGACGACGCGATTCTTGACAGCAATGCGATCGACCCGACCGACGTGGACGGCAATCCAATCCCGGTGACCATTCCGATCATGCTTGCGCCGGGCGTCAAAGTCGTGTACACCACGCGACTTGGTGGCACCAGCGAAGGCGATTATGCGCACTGCAATCTCGGAGGCAAGTCCGGCGATGATCCGAACCATGTGCTCGCCAATCGTGTGGCGCTCTCCAACGCCATCGACGCGAAGCTGAGCTTGGTCAGCCAGGTGCATTCCGGCGTTGCCGTCGATGTGGACGAATTGTTCGTCATGAACCGTCCGTTCGGTTTCGACGTGTCTGGCGGCAAGGGCGAAACCGCTCAGCAGGTGGGCGAAACCGCGGATGAGCCGGCAGTGGTTGAAGCGGACGGCCAGGTGACCGCTCAGAAGAACGTGGCGCTCGGCATGTTCGCGGCCGACTGCCTGCCGGTGCTCATGGCCGATCCGGAAGCTGGCGTGATCGGCGCCGCGCATTGCGGCCGTCGTGGCCTGCAGAACGGTGTGATCGGCGCCACCATCGAAAAGATGGTGTCCAAGGGAGCCAGGCCGGAGCGTATTGTCGCCACGCTGGGCCCGTGCATCTGCGGCGACTGCTACGAGGTGGGCGGAGACATTGCCGACGAATTCGACGCGCAGTTCCCCGGAACCTTCACGCTGAGCCGTTTCGGCCAGCCGGGCATCGATATTGCGGCCGCCGCGCTGCAGGAGCTTGACAAAGCCGGTGTTCCGGCTGATAACGTCGTTTCCTCCCGCGCCCGCGTCAACGCCGCCACCCAGTATCTTTCCGAAGACGAGGAATTGGCGGAAATCTGCCAGGCCGATGGCGAAGGCGAACCGCAGCTCGCGGAACGTTTCAAGAAAATCCGCCGTAGCCTGTGCACGCTGGAAAATCCGCTCTGGTTCTCGCATCGCCGTGCCACCATCGCAGGCAAAGCGCACGAAGGCCGTATGCTTGCGCTGATCGTACGCGAATAGTGGGAGAGCGGCGCGCTGTTGCGGATTGCGTGCAGAACGTAAGGCAAAGCGCGTTGCAAACCGATTCGGGGGTTTACGGTGGGACGTATGAGTGAGAGAGAGCAGATGCAGGAACAGAAGATGCCGGTTGTGGCCGTGGTGTTGGCGGCCGGTTTCGGCACGCGATTCGATGAGAACAATCCCAAGCAGTTGGTTTCGGTGGGGGATAAGCCAATCGTCTGCTGGAGCATCGAGGCGTTCGAGCGCAACGATCGCGTGAGCGACATCATCGTCGTGGTCAACGAGCGTGTCAGCAATATGGTGAACATGCTGATCGACGAAGCCGGTTATACCAAGGTGCGTGCCGTGATTCCGGGTGGCTCCGAGCGTGTGGACAGCACCCGCTCCGCGCTTGATCTGCTCAAGCAGGCAGGCATTCCCGATGGCGCGAAAATCCTCATCCACGATTCCGTGCGACCGTTCGTCGAACAGCAATCCATCGACGGCTGCATCGACAGCCTCGACCAGTTCAACGCGGCGACCGTGGCATACGCGTCCACCGACACGATTCTGCTGACCGAAGATCTTGGAGAGCGCAAGGTGGTGCGCTCCGTGCCCGATCGTACGAACGCATTCCGCGCGCAAACCCCGCAGGCCTTCCGTTTCGGCACTATCACCAAAGCCTACGAGCTCGCCACCGCCGACCCTGACTTCCATCCGACCGACGACACCCGCGTGGTGGTGGACTATCTGCCGAACGAGCCGGTCGCCATCGTCGCCGGATCCGAAACGAATCTCAAAATCACCACACAGGCCGACATGCCGATCGCCGAGAACATCGCGCGCAGCCTCGACCCGGAACACGCCAAACAAGAAGCGAAAGCGCGCATGCACGCGGTGTTCGCCGAAGCATTCTCGCAAATGCATAAGCACTGATCGTAAACGAACCCACCTTTCAACCACGTACACTGGAACACATGCAGCAGATCAACATCGTCATCTCAGGTTTCACCCCGTACGACGGCATCGACGTGAATCCGGCCGTACTTGTTCCCGTGGCGCTCGCCGAATATTGGAATGATCCATCTCAATCCGTGGCGCTGTCCGACGATCTTCTGCAGGATGTTTCCATGAGCGTGACGACGGTGACGCTTCCGGTCAGTTTCGCCAATGCCTGGCCCATGTTGCTGAACGCCATCGAACAGGCGAATCCCGATATTGTCATCGCCACCGGTTTGAAGCGTTCGGCCCGCGGCGTGCTGTTGGAGCGATGCGCCACGAATCTGATGGACGCGGCCAAGCCTGACGCCGACAATGTGATTCCGCCTCGCCGTCCGATCAATCCGGAAGGGCCTGCGGCATATTGGACGCGCCTGCCGTTGCGTTCGATTCTGCGCGATTTCGCCAAACATGAGATTCCCGCCGCGTTAAGTTCGGATGCGGGCACGTTCGTCTGCAATTCGCTGTTCTACCATCTGCTCGACTGGTCTGCCGCGCATGAAAAGCGCA
>RRZT010321927.1_pt1 | contig 10431 bp, 10 predicted proteins | sample 2165551 | NCBI WGS metagenome assembly RRZT01 (sample SAMN10456910, study PRJNA506462) | wastewater metagenome | biome: wastewater; feature: sludge; material: wastewater sludge; isolation source: wastewater sludge with Escherichia coli K12::gfp cells carrying plasmid... | place: USA: Moscow, Idaho...
CAGGCTATGATAAATCAGATAGCAATGAAGCGTTACGGCGAAGTTGACGAGATAGCAGGCGTTGTATCCTTCCTTGCTTCCAAGGACGCAAGCTATGTTACAGGACAGGTAATAGAAATAAGCGGCGGACTTATGATGTAGTCACTCACCGTGACGGACATCTTACGCCATGTAAATTTGTTTTACGGAATGTAGATTTGATATGTTTTAAATGATACTAAGGAGTGTTTAAATGAGAAGAGTTGTTATCACAGGTATGGGTACAGTAAACCCTCTTGGCAAGAACGTAGAGGAATTTTGGGCTAATATCAAGGCTAACAAGAACGGCCTGTCTTATGTTGACCAGTTTGATACCGAAAATTTTCCTGTAAAGATAGTCGGCGCTGTCAAGGATTTTGACTGCACTGAGTATATAGATAAAAAAGAAGCAAAGAGAATGGATAGATTTACTCAGTTCGCTGTTTGCTCTGCAAAGCAGGCTCTTAAAATGGCCGGCTCTGATTTCAAGGACGTTGATCCATTTAAGGCTGGCGTTATAATCGGTGTTGGTATCGGCGGTCTTAACATGACCGAAAAGGAAGTAACAAAGTTCAACGAAAAGCCTGATAAGGTATCAGTTTTCTTTATCCCTATGATGATAGGCAATATGGCGGCTGGTACTGTTGCAATGCATACAGGCTTTAAGGGCGATAATTTCTGTACCACTACAGCTTGCGCTTCAGGTACTCACGCTATCGGCGAAGCTTTCAGAAAAATAAAGGACGGCTATCTTGACGTTTGCCTTTGCGGTGGCTCAGAGGCTTGTATCTCTCATTTCGCACTCAGCGGCTTCAACAATATGAAGGCTCTCTCAAAGGCAACAGAGCTTGACAAGGCTTCAACTCCATTCGACCTGAACAGACAGGGCTTTGTCCTTGGCGAGGGTGCAGGCATACTTTGCCTTGAGGAGTATGAGCACGCTAAAGCAAGAGGTGCAAATATCATAGCTGAAATAGCAGGCTATGGCGCAACAGGCGACGCTTATCACATGACAAGCCCATCACCAACAGGTGAGGCTGCCGCTCATGCAATGAAGTATGCCTATGAAGAAGCAGGTCTGAAGCCTGAGCAGGTGAACTACATCAACGCTCACGGCACATCAACAGGTCTTAACGATAAGTATGAAACAACAGCTATCAAGCTTGCTCTTGGCGAAGAAGCCGCAAGAAAGACGGTCATAAACTCCACAAAGTCTATGACAGGTCACCTTCTTGGTGCGGCAGGCGGCATGGAAGCTATCGTTACTGCACTTTCTGTACAGAACGACTTTGTTCATAAGACAATAAACTACACCACTCCTGACCCTGAGTGCGACCTTGACTACTGCGTTGAGGGCAACAGAGAAATGCCTGTCTATGCAGCACTTTCAAACTCTCTGGGCTTTGGCGGACATAACGCTACTATCTGTATCAAGAAGTGCGACTGATAAGGAGAAACTGATATGAGCGAAAAGATTTATGGTCAGTTTGACCTTGAAACAATAGAGAAGCTTGCCGATATCGTGAAGAATAAAGACCTCGGTGAGATAACAATAGCTGACGGCGACAAGGTGATAACAGTAAAGGGCAAGAAATGCCCTCCTCCTGCACCAATGGGAATGCCTATGCCAATGGCTGTAGGCACAGCTTTACCTGCTACCCAGACAGCACCAGAAGCGTCGGCAACATCAGCGCCGGTAACAGGCGGCAAGGCAGTTAAAGCCCCTATCGTGGGAACATTCTATGCCGCTCCGTCACCTGATTCAAAGCCGTTCGTAAGCGTTGGCGACAAGATAAAGAAGGGCGACACTATCTTCATTATCGAGTCCATGAAGGTAATGAGCGAAGTACAGAGCGAATTTGACGGCGTGGTAAGAGAGATATGCGTAAACAGCGGCGACGCTGTTGAGTTCGATCAGACCATAATGATACTTGACTAAACTGATTTGGAGGAAAGACAATGGCAGTTGTTTTGAATAAAGAGCAGATCATGGAAATAATCCCTCACCGTGACCCTTTTCTGCTTATCGACGAGGTAAACGAGCTTGAAGTGGGCAAGCGTGTAAAGGCTACAAAGTATATAAAGGCTGAGGACTTTTGGTTCAAGGGACATTTCCCGAACTATCCTGTTACCCCGGGCGTACTTATGGTAGAGATGTGTGCGCAGGCAGGTGCAGTTGCACTGCTTTCACTTCCTGAGAACAAGGGCAAGATAGGTCTGTTCGGCGGCATAAACAACTGTAAGTTCCGTCAGCAGGTAGTGCCTGGTGATAAGCTGGATATCGAGGTGGAGATAATCAAAGTCAAGGGTCCTATCGGCGTTGGAAAGGCACTTGCTTCTGTAAACGGCAAGAAGGCTGTTTCCGCTGAGATAACTTTTGCGATAAAGTAAGGTATCTCTTATTCTAGTCATAATTAGTGAGGCATAATATGTTCAAAAAAGTATTGATAGCGAACAGAGGCGAGATCGCTGTCCGCATTATAAGAGCCTGCCGAGAGCTTGGCATACATACTGTTGCGGTATATTCAACCGCCGACAGAAACGCTCTCCACGCTCAGATAGCAGACGAGGCAGTCTGCATAGGTCCTGCACCAAGCAAGGACAGTTATCTTAATGTCAGGGCGATAATCTCCGCCTGCGAGATAACAGGTGCAGACGCTATCCACCCGGGCTTTGGCTTTCTGTCTGAAAATCCGTCCTTTGCAAGAATGTGCGAAAAGTGCGGCATAACTTTCATAGGACCAAGAGCCGAGTCTATTGAAATGCTTGGCGATAAAGCGCAGGCAAAGGAAACAATGAAAGAAGCAGGTGTGCCTGTTATAATGGGTTCAGACGGTGCTATCTCAAATATCCATGCGGCGCATACCCTTGCAAGAGATCTTGGCTACCCTGTTATGGTAAAGGCTTCAGCAGGCGGCGGAGGACGTGGTATAAGGATCGTTCACTCCGACGATGAGCTTGAAGCGCAGATGACCGCCGCAAAGCAGGAAGCTCTTGCCTGCTTCGGCAATGACGAGATCTATATCGAGAAATTCATAGAAGACCCTAAGCATATCGAGATACAGATACTTGCGGATAATTACGGCGACGTTATCTATCTGGGCGAGCGTGACTGCTCCATGCAGAGAAGAAATCAGAAGGTCCTCGAGGAAGCCCCTTCCCCTGCAAGCTTTATGAATGAGGAGCTTCGTGCGAAAATGGGCAAAGCCGATTGTACAGCCGCTAAGGTCTGCGGCTATAGAAATGCAGGCACTATTGAGTTCCTTGTGGATAAAAACGGCGAGTTCTATTTCATGGAAATGAACACCCGTATACAGGTGGAACACCCTATCACAGAGGCCGTCACAGGCGTTGACCTTGTAAAGCAACAGCTCCTTATCGCATCAGGACAGAGATTGTCTATAAAGCAGGAGGATATAAAGCTGACAGGTCATGCAATAGAGTGCCGTATAAATGCGGAAAATCCGCTTCTTGATTTCAGACCGTCACCGGGCAGGATAAAGTCGCTCTTTATCCCCGGAGGACCAGGAATAAGAGTAGATACCGCAGTTTATCAGGGCTATGAGATACCGCCTTATTACGATTCCATGATAGGCAAGCTCATCGTTCACGGTAAGAATAGAGAAGAAGCTATTGCAAAAATGACATGGGCGCTGTCTGAGTTTATCGTGGACGGCGTTGCAACCAATGTTGATTTCCAGCTTAAGCTTATAAGACGCCCGGAGTTTTTAGAGGGCAATTACGATAACGGTTTTCTTAACCGTACCGACATTTTGGCAGATGAGAGGAGTAAGGAATAATGCTTGAAGATCTGTTTTCTGTCGTTAAAGTAAGATTTAACGGCGATAAGGCGGACGATGACAAGAAAAAGACCGATATCCCAAAGGGTCTGCTTTTCAAGTGTCCAAGATGCAGAAACGTCACTTTTATGGAGGAGTTTCAGGCAAACGGCAAGGTTTGTCCTCACTGTAACTATCATTCAAGACTTACCGCAAAAGAACGTCTTGATATCACCATAGATAAGGGTAGCTTTGAGGAATTTGATAAGGATATGGTATCAAAAAATCCTATAGATTTTCCTGACTATGAAGCAAAACAGCAGGCTTTGAGAGAAAAGACCGGTCTTAAAGACGCCGTTATCACAGGAAAGGCTGCCATAAGAGGCGAGAAGATAGTTATAATCGTTATGGATTCCAACTATATGATGGCTTCCATGGGCAGCGTTGTGGGCGAAAAGATAACACGAGCTATCGAATACGCCACCGCAAATAAGCTCCCTGTTATCGCATTCACAGCCTCAGGCGGAGCAAGAATGCAGGAGGGTATAGTTTCCCTTATGCAAATGGCGAAAACGAGCGGTGCTGTGGCTAGACATAACCAAGCAGGTCTGCTTTATATCGCAGTTATGACCGACCCTACCACGGGCGGTGTAACAGCTTCCTTTGCGTCACTGGGCGATATCATAATCGCAGAGCCAAAGGTGCTTATCGGATTTGCAGGCAGACGTGTTATAGAGGGTACTATCAAGCAGAAGCTTCCTGACGATTTCCAGTCTGCCGAGTTCATGCTTGAAAACGGCTTTGTTGATATGATAGTTGAGCGAAAGAAAATGAGAAGAGTTCTCGCTCATATACTCAGACTTCATAAGCCAGCAAAGGAGGTGTCCTCAAATGAGTGAGCTGACAGCTTGTCAAAGACTTGATATAATCAGACACAAGGGCAGACCAACTGCCAAGGACTATATCCCTCTTATATTCGACGATTTCTTTGAGATGCACGGAGACAGACTTTTTGGTGATGACGGTGCTGTTATGGGCGGCATAGCCTATTTTAAGGGCATACCTGTTACAGTTATCGCAGAGGTAAAGGGCAGAGATCTTGCAGAAAATCAGAAGTGCAATTTCGGTATGCCACACCCGGAGGGCTATAGAAAGGCTCTCAGGCTTGCAAGGCAGGCTGAGAAGTTCCATAGACCTGTTATATGCCTTGTTGATACAGCAGGCGCATTCTGCGGCGTAGAAGCTGAGAAGCGTGGTCAGGGCGAAGCGATAGCCAAAAACATCATGGAGTTCATGACCCTCAAGACTCCCGTTATCTCCATAATACTCGGAGAAGGCGGATCGGGAGGAGCGCTGGCTCTTGCAGTGTGCGATGAGCTTGCCATGCTTGAGAACGCTATCTATTCGGTAATATCACCGAGAGGCTTTGCAAGTATCCTGTGGAAGGATTCCACAAGAGAGCGTGAGGCGTGCGATATAATGAAGATAACCGCCGAGGATCTTACAAGACTTGGCGTGTGCGACCATATAATTTCCGAAGCCGACGGCGGCGCACATAACGACCCACAGCTCACTGCGGAGAATATCTCTGACTATATCGAGGGCGCTTTGAAAAGAAAATTGCAAAAAGGTCTTGACGAATTGCTTGAGGGGCGGTATAATAAGTTTAGAACTGTGGGCGAGTTTGAGGAAAGTTCGCAGGAATGAGTTTTTTTGATGATCATGCCGAATGATTTGCCGACTTATGAGCGGCGGCGGCTGACATAAATGCTGCGCTGAGCGGCAGACCCAGTAAAGTACAGAATGGAGGTAAAGTAATGGTATTTGATAAGATCAAGGACATTATCGTAGAGCAGCTCGACGTTGAAGAGGACGCAGTAACTATGGAGGCTTCTATCACAGAGGATCTCGGCGCTGACTCACTGGACGTAGTTGACCTTGTAATGAGCATCGAGGAGAGCTTTGATGTAGAGATCCCTGATGAAGAGGTCGAGAACATCAAGACTGTTGGCGATATTGTTAAGTATATCGAGAACAAGGTTGAGGAATAATCTTTGACTGTTTCAAAAAGCTGTGCTTTTGCACGGCTTTTTTTATTTTACCTGATTTGTGGAATATGCACAAAATGGGAGTATATTTATTAAAGGGTATAGACAAATGAGGGCTGTTGTGATATAATTAAATCAATGAGTAAATATTGGGGCTAAGCTCCGGAAAGGAAAAATGATGCTGCATGAAAAATCCTGCGGTGCTATCGTTTACAGAAAGTATCACGGCAACACCGAGATACTGCTGATAAAGCATATCAACAGCGGTCATTGGTCATTCCCAAAGGGTCACGTTGAGGGCGATGAAACAGAGGAAGAAACTGCCAAGCGTGAGATCATGGAGGAAACGGGGATAGACGTAAATCTTGATACCACGTTTCGGGAGATAGTGTCCTATTCACCAAGGAAGGACACGCAGAAGATCGTTGTCTACTTTATCGGCAAAGCAAAGAACACCGACTACACTCCTCAGGAAGAGGAGATCGCAGACATACGCTGGGTCGAGATCGGCAGGGCAGGACAGGTCCTGTCTTACGAAAACGACCGCAGTATTGTAAACAAGGCGAAGAAATTTATAATCTGAAAAGAGTTCCATAAAATGCGTTCAGGTGTTGAACGGTGTTTTATGGAACTTTTTGCTGTCTGTATACACATTAATAATGTGGACCCCCAAAAGTTAGTTCAGGTAGGAAAACGGGCGAACACTGTTCGCCCCTACAGTGGATATTATACAAAATTCATGTGGTCAATTTGTGCAAACAAATGATTTATGATTTAATTTGGCAATAATCCATTAATTGTTGCATTTTTTATGCAACAAAAAGAGCATTTTTCAGGGATAAGTAGAAGGCGTCTTAGATACTTGCGGGCACGTACAAGCCCTGTGACTTAGTGAATACGATGAGAGATTCTGGAACAGGCTGTAGAGTACTTGTATCAGGACGTGGGCGTGCATTGTGATATTTTGTGTATACAAAACCTAGGGCATAATACCCAGTGTCATACTCCGAATGCAACTTGAAAATTGAATAAAAAAGGCTAAAACCCACGGCAACAAAATCGTAGGGGCGAACACCGTTCGCCCGCTTGTTTTGTCGTTTCGCTCACTATATCATTTGCATTATCCGCACAAAAAAACAGGAACGAACAAAGTCCGTCCCTGTCTGCGTTTCAATTATGTAAGCGATGTGAAATCATATTTCGCTGTCATTATAGCACTCGAACACCTTTTCAGCATGAGCCTTGTCAGCGTCGCTCTGCCTTGTGATAAGGCTAACGATAGGTACAAGAACAAGTCCGAAAAGCATTGCAAATGCGCCTGCGTTGATAGGCGAGGCAAGGTTTATGCCCCAAAGTGTTCCTGTGTGACCTGCAAGGGTGTAGTATGCCATGTGTATCACTGTTATGCCTACTCCTGCGACAAAGCTTGCCATGCAAGCCGCCTTTGTTACGCCCTTCCAGAAAAGTCCGTACATAAACGGCGCAAGAAATGCTCCTGCAAGTGCGCCCCATGAGATAGACATGAGAGTTGAAATTACTGTCTGTGGATTTTCAAGGGTGATTATTGCAAGCACAACTGAGATGATAAGAAATACGGCAATGAAAATTCTCATTGTGATAAGCTGTTTTTTCTCGTCCATTTTTTCTTTCATTATAGGCTTGATAAGGTCGATAGTCAAAGTGGAGCTTGATGTAAGCACAAGCGATGAAAGTGTTGACATTGAAGCCGAAAGCACAAGAACGATAACAAGTCCGAAAAGCAGTGAAGGAAGCTTTTCCATCATAGTCGGAACTATTCCGTCAAAACCGCCCTCAGGAAGTCCGTCAGCGCTCTTGACAAAAAGTCTGCCGAAGCCACCAAGGAAGTAACAGCCGCCTGCTACCACTACTGCAAAGAATGTGGATACGATGGTGCCTGTTTTGATAGCCTTGTCGTCTTTTATTGCATAGAATTTCTGTACCATTTGCGGAAGTCCCCATGTGCCGAGAGAAGTGAGTATAACAACGCCTGCAAGGTTTATAGGGTCAGGGCCGAATAGTGACGAATATGCACCCTTGTCGCCATTTGCGTCAGAAATATCACCAAGCAGGTCAAAAGAATTTCCAAGGCCGCCGTTTTCGCCAAGCACTGCAAGAACTACCGCCGCAATGCCTACAAGCATTACTATTCCCTGAATAAAATCGTTCAGTGCTGTAGCCTTGTAGCCACCCATGATAACATACACCGCAGTGAAAACTGCCATGCCGATTATACAATATTTGTAAGGAATGCCAAAGCCCTTCTCAAAAAGTCTTGACAAGCCGTTGTAGACCGAAGCCGTATAAGGGATAAGGAATACGAACACGATAAGTGCCGAAACTATCTTCAAAGGCTTGCTGTTGTATCTCTTTTCAAAATACTCAGGCATGGTCTTTGCCTCAAGGTGCTTTGACATTATCCTTGTACGTCTGCCCAAAACTTTCCATGCAAGCCATGAGCCTATGACGGCGTTTCCAATTCCTACCCATGTGGAAGCTACACCGTAATTCCAGCCGAATTTTCCTGCGTAGCCTACAAAAATTACTGCCGAGAAGTATGAAGTTCCGTATGCAAAGGCTGTGAACCATGCTCCAAGACCTCGTCCTCCCAGTACAAAATCATTGACGCTTGCCGATTTTCTGCGGTAATAAACACCTATGCCTATCATAAGTGCAAGGTATAATACCAATACTATCCACCTTGCTGTCAATCCAATACACTCCTTTTACTTCATATGTCGCTTTAAAGCTTTTATGCTTTTGCGTTTTTACTTGCTAAAGTACAATGATACTATTATAGTACAAAGCGGAGTATTTGTCAATACGGACAGGCATAAAAAAAGCCACCGCAAAGGGAAATTTTGCGGTGGCTTTTTTGGTGAAAATAACGAAGTTTACCTGTGTAAAACATCATCGTTCATCGTGACGGTCGCTTTCGCCTGCGGTGATACAAAGGCACATTGTCACAACGCCCACAAAACCGCCTACCAGCGTTCCTGCAAAAAATTCAAGCATAAAAACACCTCCTGCGGATAGTGTGGGCATTTAGCGAAAATGTTATGCAGATAAAGTGGGCAGGGTATAGAAAACTTATTTCAGTATGCGATCTTTACAGTCAGAGCCATTACAGCGAGAAAAGCGATATTTGCGGCTGTGAAATATGCGAAATATCTGCCTTTGATATGGGGGTGGCTGCGGCATATCTGCTTGTAGGATATAAGGCTTGCCATGGAGGCGATAAGAGTGCCAAGGCCGCCTATGTTCGTTCCTATTATAAGTGCGTTCAGCTTGTTGGTGAAGCCTGAAAGGAGTATAGCGCATGGAACGTTGCTTATTATCTGACTTGCGGCAACGGCAATAAAAAGCTCGTGACCGTTTATTATGCTGCTGAGTACACTGCGGAAAATCTCTACTCTGCCCATATTTCCGATAAAGATGAAAAATCCGCAGAATGTAAGAAGCAGTGAGTAATCAACTGTTTTAAGCACGTTTCTGTCAGCAATGGCAGAGAAAGCAAGTGCGCAGAGGGCTGTTATCTGCCATGGGATAAGCCTTGCAACTGTAAGCAGGCAAAGGACAAAAAGCAGGACGTATCCTGAAAGCTTTGTCTTGTCTTTAGTCGAATATGTATCGAAGTTTTCAGCAGTTATATCTGTCTTGACAGACAGCTTTCCTGACTTTTTACACACTGCAAGCGTCCACAGAAAAAGCATCGCTCCTGCCACAATAGTAAAGGGAAGCATAAGTACAAGAAAATCTTTCAGCTTCATATCCGATACACCAAAAAGGTATAGATTCTGAGGATTGCCTATAGGCGTGAGCATACTGCCAAGATTTGCGGCAATGGTCTGCAGAACGACGATGGGTATGAGAAGCTTGTTGCCTGATTCACCGAGAGTTGAGAGGGCGGTGAGAGTGAGGGGAACAAAGGTCAGAAGTGAAACGTCATTTGTTATGAACATACTTGAAAAGAAGCAAAGCCCCACAAGCACTATGGAAAGCTGAAATGCGGTATTGACTTTGCTTATGATAAATTTTGCACTGCGTTCAAAAATGCCAAGACCTTTGCAGCCCTCGGTCACTGTCATAAGAGAGAACAGAAGTCCAAGTGTTCGGAAGTCGATATAACTTGCATATGCTTTGTCAGGTGTGACGAAAAATGCAGATATAAAGGCTAAAAGCATTGCCACTATCAGGACGGTTTCTTTTTTAGCAAAGGCGATCGCTTTGTTTATGTTTTTCATTTTATCATTTCCTGTCGTTTATTCATATGATAAAATTATATCATGAAAATGATATTATTACAAGATTTTGAGCTGCTTTAAGAAAAAAACTTGACAAGTTTAAATAACCATGTTATGAAAGAGAAAAAGAAAAGTTCTTTTGCAGTTCTTGAAATGGTGTTTTATATCACTGCGCTAATGTGTTCTCACAAGGCAGCGTTCGGGGTGCAGGCTAACATGAGAGTGAGCCTGAGGCGTTTAAAAAGGCTAACGGTATCTACAAGCACATGGTTGAGATGCGGCTTTGCTCGGAGAAATGGAAATACTGATATGAATAGAAACCAC
>RRZT010041174.1_pt1 | contig 10429 bp, 7 predicted proteins | sample 2165551 | NCBI WGS metagenome assembly RRZT01 (sample SAMN10456910, study PRJNA506462) | wastewater metagenome | biome: wastewater; feature: sludge; material: wastewater sludge; isolation source: wastewater sludge with Escherichia coli K12::gfp cells carrying plasmid... | place: USA: Moscow, Idaho ...
CAGTGCAGAAATATGCACTAAGCCATCTTGATGCACGCCAATATCAACAAAGGCACCAAAGTTGGTGACGTTGGTGATGACGCCTTCTAAGACCATGCCGAGGCTTAAATCTTTTAAACTTTCGACGCCGTCTTGGAAACTGGCGGTTTTAAACTCAGGGCGTGGGTCACGTGCAGGCTTATCCAATTCTTGCAAAATATCGGTGACGGTGGGTAAGCCATAGGTTTCATCGGTGAATTGCTTTGGATCAAGCTGTTTTAAAAATGCCGAATCACCGATCAGCGAGCGAATGTCGCGTCCGGTATCTTGGGCAATGCGAGTTACCAGTGGATAGGTCTCTGGGTGCACTGCAGAGGCGTCGAGCGGATTTTTACCATTCATCACTCGTAAGAAGCCAGCGGCTTGCTCAAAAGTTTTTTCACCCAGACGCGGTACTTTTTTCAATGCAGTACGGCTGATAAAAGCGCCATGTTCGTCACGGTAGGCAACAATATTTTTCGCCAGTGTAGCGTTTAAACCAGAAATGCGTGCCAGCAGCGCAGCAGACGCTGTGTTTACATCAACACCCACCGCGTTCACACAGTCTTCCACCACAGCATCCAATGAGCGTGCTAGTTGAGTTTGCGAGACGTCATGTTGGTATTGACCTACACCAATGGCCTTGGGGTCGATTTTAACTAGTTCGGCGAGCGGATCTTGCAAGCGTCGCGCAATCGACACAGCACCGCGCAGCGATACGTCTAAATCAGGGAATTCGAGGGCAGCTAATTCTGAGGCTGAATACACCGAAGCGCCGGCTTCACTGACCATGACTTTGCTCATGTGTAGTTCAGGTAATAGTTTCACCAGTTCAATGGCAAGGCGATCAGATTCGCGGCTGCCGGTGCCATTACCGATGGCAATTAATTGTACGTGGTGTTTTTTACACAACGCCGCCAATGTGGTGATGGTTTCATTCCACTTGTTATGCGGGACGTGCGGATAGACAGTGGTGGTTTCTAGCACTTTACCGGTGGCATCCACGACTGCGATTTTGCAGCCGGTACGCAAACCAGGGTCAATACCTAAAGTGCAGCGCGGCCCCGCTGGCGCTGCCAATAACAAATCATGCAGGTTGCGGGCGAATACATTAATAGCTTCAGTTTCTGCCGATTCACGGAGCTGGCCGAACAGGTCGGTTTCTAAATGGTTCGACAGTTTTACCCGCCAAGTCCAGCGTACCACTTCAGCCAACCATTTATCGGCGGCACGTTCTTGATTTTTAATGGCAAAATGCTCAGCGATGACCACTTCGCAAGGATGCATGCTACCGGGTGTGTCATCACCCATGCTCAAGTTAGCCGTTAAAAAACCTTCGTTACGACCGCGGAAGATAGCCAGTGCACGATGTGACGGCACGCTTTTAAAAGGTTCATCGTGCTCAAAGTAATCGCTGAACTTCGCCCCTTCCTGTTCTTTACCGGCGATGACACGCGTACGCAATACAGCATGCTGTTGCAGCATCGTGCGTAGACGTTCGAGTAAGGCCGCATCTTCAGCAAAGCGCTCCATTAAAATATATTTAGCGCCTTCGAGTACGGCTTTTTCGTCACTAAAGCCTTTTTCTGCATCAATAAAGCGTGCAGCTTCAAGTTGTGGGTCGTGACTGGGTTGGTTAAACAGTAAATCAGCCAACTCACCGAGGCCGGCTTCTAAAGCAATCTGACCTTTGCTGCGACGTTTTTGTTTATAGGGCAGGTACAGGTCTTCTAAACGCGTTTTGGTGTCAGCCTGTTCAATGGCGTGCTGCAACTCTGCAGTGAGTTTTCCTTGCTCTGCAATTGAGGCCAAAATTGAGGCACGGCGGTCATCCAGTTCGCGCAAATAACGTAGGCGCTCCTCTAAATGACGCAGTTGCGTATCATCTAAACTGCCGGTGACTTCTTTACGGTAGCGTGCGATAAAGGGCACAGTTGCACCTTCATCAAGCAAAGCAATGGTGGCAATCACTTGTTGTGGGGCAACAGCTAATTCTGTGGCAATGCGAGTACTTATGCTATCCATCAGGCTACCTAAGTCAGTCAAAAAAAGCAGGATGGACCTGCATCAAAAGGCTAATTATAGGGCAAATCAGCCAGCAAACCAGCATTGCCTCCCATCAGGAAAAATTTGCTAACAATGCCTAACCCCCAGTGCTCGATGATTACGGCATACTAGGGCTATGAATCTTAACTAAATAGGTGGATACCGCATGAGCGTCACTGAAGGTGAAAAAATCCTCATTGTCGATGACGATGAACGCTTACGCCGCTTACTTGAGCGCTTTCTGAGCGAGCAAGGTTACCGTGTACGGGGTGTCGAAAATGCTGAGCAGATGGATCGTGTACTCGCTCGCGAGCTGTTTAATTTAGTGGTGCTCGACTTAATGATGCCCGGTGAAGACGGTTTGTCGGTGTGCAGTCGTTTGCGTGCCAGCAACAATCAAGTACCGATTATTATGCTCACCGCCAAGGGTGATGAGGCCAGTCGCATACATGGCTTAGAATTGGGTGCTGATGATTATCTCGCCAAGCCGTTTAATCCGCGTGAATTGTTAGCTCGAATCAAAGCCGTTTTGCGTCGACAAAACACCAGCGTGCCCGGCGCGCCCGGCAGTGAAGAAGCAAGCGTCAGCTTTGGTGATTACAGTTTATCGTTAGCCACGCGCGAGTTGAGCAAAGGCGATCAGGTGCACATGCTGACCACCGGAGAGTTTGCGGTATTAAAAGCGCTGGTTGAGCATGCCCGCGAGCCGTTAACCCGTGACAAACTGATGAATCTTGCCCGCGGGCGTGAATGGGATGCTTTAGAGCGCTCGATTGATGTGCAGGTGTCACGTCTGCGCCGCATGATCGAACCTGACCCTTCTAAGCCGCGCTACATTCAAACTGTTTGGGGTGTGGGTTACGTGTTTGTGCCCGACGGTAATAAATGAAGACATCGCTCTTGTACCCACAGAGCTTTTTTGCTCGCACCTTGTGGATGGTGCTGTTGGCCGTCTTATTCTCGAAAGCATTGACGCTGATTTACTTGATGCTTAATGAAGATGTGCTGGTGGATCGTCAATACAGCCACGGCGCCGCTCTCACTTTGCGCGCTTACTGGGCCTCACCGGCTAGTGAGCGTGCGGCCATCGCGAAAGCCGCTGGGTTACAGCTGGTCGCAGAAGATGACGTGCCGGTAGGTGAGCAGCACTGGCCCTATAGCGATATATTCAGTGAACAGATGCGCGCGGAGTTAGGCGCAGATACCCAGGTGCGTATTCGCGCACAAACGCCACCGTCATTGTGGGTTAATGCACCGAGTCTAGGGCCAGACTGGATTCGCGTACCTTTATATCCGCATCCGCTGCGTGGACAACGGGTGTGGAACTTAGTGGCTTGGTTTTTAGGCATCGGTTTATTATCCACTGCGGCAGCGTGGATTTTTGTGCGCCAACTCAGCGCGCCACTGAAACGTCTAGTGATCGCCGCGCGTCTGTTTGGCCAAGGGCGCAGTGTGCGCTTACCGGTTGATGTGGATACCGCCAGTGAAATGGCCGAGGTGTATCGCGCTTTTAACCAAATGACCGATGATGTTGAGCAGGCCGGTCGTGAGCGTGAGCTGATGCTGGCAGGGGTTTCCCATGACTTGCGCACACCGTTGACACGTTTGCGCTTATCCCTGGAGTTGCTCGACAGTGATAATGAGTTGACCAGCGATATGGTGCGTGACATTGAAGATATGAATGCCATTTTGGATCAATTCTTAGCCTTTATTCGTGATGGCCGTGATGAGCCAATGGAAGCCTGTGATCTCAATGAATTAATCAGTGCAGTGGTTGCCCCTTATCTCCAGCAAGGTCGCTCGATTCGCTTGTGTTTAGAGGAAATGCCCTCATTAGAGTTACGCCGTGTCTCAATCAAGCGCATGTTAGTTAATTTGCTAGAAAACGCTCTGCGTTATGGTGCGCAAGGGATTGAAGTGGCTGCTTCGGTGGTGAGGGATGAGCACGCGGCGCATGTGGTGATCAGCGTGTTAGATCGCGGCCCTGGGCTTGCTCCTGAAGATTTGCAACGCATTTTTAATCCCTTCTATCGTGGCGATCAGGCCCGTGGCGGGCAGGGTGCAGGTCTTGGTTTAGCGATTGTGCAGCGTATTGCTGCGCAACATGGCGGTAAGGTTGAGCTGCAGAATCGAGCGGGCGGTGGTTTAGAGGCCTCTGTGTATTTGCCGATTGCTGTACATGAGCTGCACTGAGGCAGTGTTGTTGTGAAGAGGTGATGGCCGTCAATGAGTGATAATCAGCAAGAAAAAGTACGTTTAGATAAGTGGTTGTGGGCGGCACGTTTTTATAAAACCCGAGCACTGGCGAAAGAGGCAATTGAAGGCGGTAAAGTGCATTGTCGTGGCGAGCGCTGTAAACCATCGAAAGAAGTAAAAGTGGGCGATGAGTTGGTGCTCCGTGCGGGTTACGACGAGCGCATCGTAGTGATCGAGCAACTCAGTGCCGTCCGACGTGGCGCGCCCCAAGCGCAGCTTCTATATCGTGAGACAGACGAGAGTATTAGCGCTCGTGAAAAAGCGGCTGAACTGCGTAAAGCGGGCGCATTGGGCATTCAAACCGATGGCCGGCCGACGAAAAAGCAGCGCCGGCAGATTCATCGTTTCAAAGATCAATAATGTCTTCGCCATCTAGGTAAGGTGCAGCTAAGGCAGTTAATTTTTTAAGCGCGGTTTATACTAGGGCGCTATTTTATTGGTGAGTGTTGTATGGCGGATTTTGATTTTACTCAGCGGTTTATTTTTGATAACACCGATGTGCGCGGCGAACTGGCGAACTTAGAAGAAAGTTATGCTCACGTGCTCGCTAAACATGACTATCCAGAACCGGTTGCGGCTTTGCTGGGAGAACTGATGGCGGCCGCGGCCTTGTTGGTTGATACGTTGAAATTTGATGGGTTATTGGTGTTGCAAGCGCGTTCAAGTGGTGCTGTGCCTTTGCTGATGGTGGAGTGCTCCAGTAACCGTGAATTGCGCGCGATTGCCCGCTATGAAGCAGCGCAAATTAACAGTGGGGCAACCTTGCAAGAGCTGATGCCAGAAGGTGTGCTGGCACTGACTGTGGATCCGCACCAGGGGCAACGCTATCAAGGTTTAGTCGCTTTAGACGGCGAGACTTTAGCTGAATGTCTCAGTAATTACTTTGTTAATTCGGCGCAGTTACCCACACGCTTTTGGTTGTACGCCGATGGTCAGCGTGCGCGCGGCATGCTTTTGCAGCAGTTACCTGCGGATCGCGTGCCTGATGCAGAAGAGCGTGAAGCCAGCTGGCAGCATGTGATTACTTTAGCAGCAACGCTCAGTGCCGAAGAGTTATTGGGCTTAGACAATGAGACAATTTTGCACCGTCTGTATCACGAGGATGATGTGCGCTTGTTTGCCAGTAGTACGGTGAAGTTTCACTGCAGTTGCACACGTCAGCGCTCAGAGCAGGCCTTGATGAGCTTAGGTCTGTCTGACTTACAGTTGTTGCTGGCTGAAAAAGCAGGCACTATTGAGATTGATTGTCAGTTCTGCAATCAGCGTTATTTATTTAATGAAGCCGATATCGCGCAATTGTTCGCAGAGCAAGATGCTAGCAATGCATCGACCACAGTGCATTAATTGCATAACTCTGGCATAATCGCGGGCACTTTTTCCGTTGTAGTGCGTCTGCTTAGACGCTACAAACTTTTTAGAGGACTCGGCTCGGGCCGTTGGGGATCTCATGACGCAAGCAAACACCGCTGTGTATACCGATATTAGTGCCGCTCAATTAATTGAAGAAGCGGTTCGCCGTGGCGAAGGCAAATTGGCTGTAAATGGTTCATTGGTTGTTGAAACAGGCCACCGTACCGGCCGTTCGCCGGCTGACCGTTTTATCGTACAAGAGCCGAGCACTGATGCTCACATCGCTTGGGGTCCGATTAATCGCCCGATTGCACCAGCGATTTTTGATGCATTGTGGGCTCGTGTTGAAGCGTACGTGGCAGAGCGTGAAAGCTTTGTTTCACATGTGCATGTGGGTTCTGATCCAGCGCATTACTTGCCAGTCAAAATGACCACCACTACGGCTTGGCACAACCTGTTTGGCCGCTGCTTGTTTATTACCCCAGAGACGTTCAACGCCGCAGGTAAAGAGCAATGGCAAATCATCAACGCGCCTTTCTTTGAGTGTGTGCCTGAGCGTGATGGCACCAACTCTGACGGTTGTGTAATGATTAACTTCGCCGCGAAAAAAGTGTTATTGGCAGGTATGCAGTACGCTGGCGAAATGAAAAAAGCCATGTTCTCGGTACAAAACTTCCTCTTGCCTGAACACGATGTATTACCAATGCACTGCGCCGCCAACGTCGGTGAAGACGGTGACACCACGCTATTCTTTGGCTTGTCTGGTACCGGTAAAACCACTTTATCAGCCGATGAAAGCCGTTACTTGATTGGTGACGACGAGCACGGTTGGGGTGTGGGCACTGTGTTCAACATCGAAGGCGGTTGCTATGCAAAATGCATCGACTTGTCTGAGAAAAATGAGCCAGTGATCTGGAAAGCCATTAAGTTTGGTGCCGTATTAGAAAACGTGGTGCTTGATGAGCAGCGTGTACCGGATTACACCGATGACAGCTTAACGCAAAACAGCCGCGCCGCTTATCCGCTAGAAAACGTTGAAAAACGTGTGCTTGCTAACCGTGCTGGCGAACCAAATGCAGTGATCTTCCTGACCTGCGATCTGACTGGCGTATTACCGCCAGTGTCAATCTTGAATAACGAACAAGCGGCTTACCACTTCTTGTCCGGTTACACCGCTTTAGTGGGTTCGACCGAAATGGGTTCAGGCTCAGGTATTAAATCAACCTTCTCAACGTGCTTTGGCGCACCATTCTTCCCGCGCCCAGCCGGTGAGTACGCTGATCTGCTGATCAAGCGCATTCAGGGTTTCGGCTCTAAAGTGTACTTGGTCAATACCGGTTGGACCGGCGGTGGCTATGGTGTCGGCCAGCGTTTCAATATCCCAACCACCCGTGCTGTGATTGCGGCGATTCAAGGTGGAACGCTAGTGGGTGCAGAAACTGAGCACTTGCCAGTGATTAACTTGGATGTACCAAAGTCTGTACCGGGCGTTGACAGCAACTTACTCAACCCACGTAATACTTGGGCTGATAAAGCGGCTTACGATGCAGCTGCGAAAGAGTTAGCGGCTAAGTTTGTCGAGAACTTCAAGAAATTTGAAGTGTCTGAAGCGATTAAAAATGCTGGGCCGCAAATTTAATTTGTCGCAAGGCTATATGCTGTAAATAAAAAACCGCTCTTTATGGGCGGTTTTTTATGCCGTTTGCCAGGTCTTTGTTTTACTGGGAAGACTTGAATCTGGGCGTTGCTGTCAGTCGATGTTACTCATGCCAAGCGCGATTATGCTTCTCCAGCAAACTATGCGCTTGCTCTGGGCCATTAGAGCCCGCTGGATAAGGTCTAGGGCGTTGATAGTGTTGCTGCCAGCCTTTTAGGATGGGGTCGACCCATTGCCAAGCGGCTTCCACTTCATCGCGGCGCATAAACAGTGTTGAGTCATTTTCGATGACATCGAGCAGTAACCGTTCGTAAGCTTCCCAGCGGCGGTTATCTTGAAAAGCCTGGGCGAGATTGATTTCCAACTCAACAGGCTGTAAATGCATACCTTTGCCTGGGGTTTTGGCCATTAATTCAATGCTAATGCGTTCTTCGGGTTGCAAACGAATCAGTAAATGATTGGCCTGACTGTCGCTGAATAAGCTGTGCGGTACAGGTTTAAACTGAATAACAATCTCGGAGGTTTTTTTCGCTAGACGTTTGCCCGTGCGTAAATAGAAGGGCACACCAGCCCAGCGCCAGTTATCAATCTCAACTTCAAGGGCAACAAAGGTTTCGGTGTCGCTATCATTATCCACGTCTTTTTCAAAATAGTAGGCTGGCGCAGTATGACCGCCAACGCTTCCGGCTGTGTATTGCCCGCGCACCGTTTTATCCTGCACATCCATACTGGTGATGGGTCTTAGCGCTTGCAGGATTTTTACTTTTTCATTGCGCACCGAGTCAGCATCAAAGCGTACTGGGGCTTCCATCGCGACTAAGCACAGTAATTGCAGTAAGTGATTTTGCAGCATGTCACGCATCGCTCCAGCGTGATCATAGTAAGCGCCGCGGTTTTCCACGCCGAGGGTTTCATTGACGCTGATTTGCACGTGATCAATATGAGCTGAGCGCCAAACGGGTTCAAATAGAGCATTGGCAAAGCGCAAAGCCATCAGGTTCTGTACGGTTTCTTTGCCTAAATAATGATCAATGCGGAACACTTGCTCCTCACTAAAGGCTGCGCCAATGGTGCTGTTGATGGCTAAGGCAGACTCTAAGGAATGGCCAATGGGTTTCTCAATCACAATACGTGTATTAGCGCCGGCTAATCCAGTTGAAGACAAGTTAGACACGATGCTTTCGAAGAGCTGCGGTGCAGTCGCTAAATAGTAGATACAGCCACGCGATTGATGAGTGGCTAGAAATTGCGCTAAACGAGCAAAGTCAGCGGCTTGCTCGGCATTCATCGCCAAATATTCAAGACGCTGACTAAAGCTTAGCCAAGAGGCTTCGGTAAAATCTTTACGTTCAACTTGAGCGCGGCAGTGACGCTCGGCAAGATCAATGTAACGCTCGCGGGCTAACTGTTTGCGGGAGATGCCGATAATGCGCATATCCTTGGGTAAGCGATTTTCACGGTGCAGGTGATACAGTGCAGGCAGTAATTTATGCAGGGCTAAATCACCCGTACCACCAAACACTAACATGTCATAGGGCATGCTCAAGGTTGCTCTCCTTGGGGAAAAACGTGCGAATAAATAGCTCTTGTAGTATAACTACAAAACCGCTACATGACTGTGGCATACGCCTAATGAGTTAACCATTGTGAACCTGTTACATCATATCGCCCAATCGCTGAGTGTGCTGCGCAAGTCAGAAGTTAAAGTCGCCAATTATGTGCTTAATGATCCTGCTGCTGTAATGCACAGTTCTATGGCTGACTTGGCCAATGAGGTGGGGGTGAGTGAGCCAACCATCGTACGTTTTTGTCGTGCGGTGGGTTGTCTAGGCTTTCAGGATCTCAAGCTCAAGCTGGCGCAAAGTTTGGCGGCAGGCGCAAGTTTTGGACAGTTTGCCATCAGTGAAAATGATGCTGTAACAGATTACGCCTTGAAGATTTTCGATACCACGCTGCATACTTTGATTGAAGTGCGAGAGCAACTTAATGTTAAAGCATTAGAGCAAGCCATCGCCGTGATGGCCAAAGCGCAGCGTGTTGAGTTCTATGGCTTTGGTGCGTCTGGCGCGGTAGCTGCTGATGCTCAACATAAATTCTTTCGTTTATTGCTTACTGCTGCTGCTTATAGCGATCCGCACATGCAAGCTATGTCGGCGGTAACTTTACAATCAACGGATGTGGCCATTTGTATTTCCCAGTCGGGTCGTTCTAAAGATTTGCTGACTACAGCCAACTTAGTCCGTGAAACGGGCGCCATTTTAATCACCTTATGCCCCAGTCATACGCCGTTAGCGGAGTTGGCGACCATTCACTTGGCGATTGATGTGCAGGAAGATACCGAGATTTACACGCCATTGACTTCACGTATTGCCCACTTGGTTGTCATTGACGTGTTAGCGATGGGCGTTGCTATGGCGCGCGGTCCGTCTTTGGTCAATCATCTGAAAAGCGTTAAGCGTAGTTTGCGTAGCTTGCGTTTGTCGCCGAAGACCAGCAAGTCAAGCGATGACGACTAGAGACGAACACGGCCTTTTACTTTTCAAGTGGCGCTAAAACTGGCACTATCGCAGCATTATTAAACAGCTCAGCCAATTGCCTTAAATACAGTCGTATTTGATTGCGCAGTGGTGTACAGCATTCTCAAGGTCTATCACTGCTTAGTCAGTATGCCCTGTCGTTCAAAGAGGAACCTTTATGGCTGAGGCCATTCCTGCCTTAGAAATACGTGATTTGCACAAGCGCTATGGTGATTTAGATGTTTTAAAAGGCATTTCTTTAACTGCTAATGATGGCGATGTGATCTCTATTTTGGGCTCGTCCGGTTCAGGTAAGTCAACGTTTTTACGCTGCATTAACTTGCTAGAAAACCCTCATTGTGGACAAATCTTTTTCTCCGGTGAAGAGTTGCAGCTCAAACCTGATCGACAAGGTCAGTTGGTGGCCGCTAACAGTCAGCAAATCAATCGCTTGCGCACCCAGGTTGGTTTTGTTTTTCAAAACTTTAACTTATGGCCACACATGAGCGTACTCGATAACATTATTGAAGCGCCGCGCCGTGTGCTGGGCTTGAGTAAAGACGAAGCGATTGCCTCGGCTGAAGCC
>RRZT010341893.1_pt1 | contig 10429 bp, 11 predicted proteins | sample 2165551 | NCBI WGS metagenome assembly RRZT01 (sample SAMN10456910, study PRJNA506462) | wastewater metagenome | biome: wastewater; feature: sludge; material: wastewater sludge; isolation source: wastewater sludge with Escherichia coli K12::gfp cells carrying plasmid... | place: USA: Moscow, Idaho...
ACGGCGTTCGACGCTGCAGATGCTGCCACTCTCACCCGTGACGACCTCGCTGCGTTGCCGCTGCAAGACTGGCCTCTGCGGCGATTCAGACCCCTGCCTTCCTTGCAGTTGATCGATCTGGCGTGGCGTGTCGAGCCGGTCTGGAAAGCGCTCAATGCGGATAGCGAAGTTGCCAGCAAGGAACCGCAACGATTGCCGCATGTGCTGCTGATCTGGCGCCCGGCGCTCGATTGCTGCTGGCGATCTGCCGAAGCCTGCGAAGCGGCGGCCCTGCAAGCCCTGACCCAAGCGGCCAGTTTCGCCGACTGTTGCACGTTGATCGCCGAGTCCGGTGTGCCGGAACCGGCGCAGACGGCCGCCGGTTTTCTCCAGCGCTGGATCACCGAAGGCCTGCTGGCTAAGGATTGAGAGGAGGACATGCCAATACTCCCGGAAAACACCATGACGACGCGGTGTACGGACTGCGGCACCGCCTTTGTCTGCGGTGCGGTGGCCGGCCACTCCACTTGCTGGTGTATGGAAAAGCCGACGCTTACCCTGGAACCGGGCGCTGCTGCTGTCGGCTGTTACTGCTCAACTTGCCTGGAGCAGCGGCTCAGTGCACAGACATCCGCTCCGGCAGCATGAGAATTGCGTCGCGGTTGCTCCACGAAAAACATTTCGCGGCCGCTTCGCGCCACGGCAACCAGCAGTAACGCAAATGCTCTTCGGCAGCGACGGTGACCGGCTGTGCTGCCGGAAGCAGCAGCGAGAAGACGTGCTCGGTATTGTGCAGGACCCCCGGAGCGTAACGATGACGCCACTCGGCAAAAATCTCGTAGCAGTTGCTGAGCCGCCAATCCAGCAGATCCTCGGCGCGCACCTGGATCCCGGTTTCCTCGCCGACTTCCCGGATGGCAGTTGTCAGCAATGGCTCATCTTCTTCCTGGCTGCCGGTGACCGATTGCCAGTAGCCTGCATGGGCAGCACGTTCGAGCAGCAGCACCTGCAGATCCCGGGTATGGATTACGACCAGCACCGACACCGGTCGCTTGTATTGCTTCATGCCAGGGTCGGGAGAACCGCCAGTCCGTCAGCACGAAGATCGTAAAACACCCACATCGGTAAACCCTGCAAGCGCCATTCGGCAATGGCCGCGGCAAATACCTCGTTTATGGCATGAAAAGCCGCCGGGTCCTGGGCTCCCAGGATTTCAGCCCGGGTGATGATCAGTACATAACCTGCGGCTTCACACCACGAAAAATCGGTCAGGCAATCCTTCAGGGCATCGAGGTTGTGTCCGTACCACTCGGGAAAGTCGAGATCTCGTCCGAGTTTAGCGAGTACGATGTCGACACGGTCGGAGTCGCCAAAACTGAGGTCAAAGCAGGCGAAGCCGGCGGCTTCCGCAGCGGCTTTGACGACTCTGTGAGCACTCCAGGGCAAGTGGTAGATCCCGGCTTGTGTTGCATCTTCGATCAGGTTCTGCAAGTCGTTCTGGCTCATGGCTATTCGCGTATGCGGCGGAAACTGCGGTAATGATCATCCGTGTAATAGAACTCGCTGGAGTTGGCGACATCACCGCCGCGCCCATCGCCGGCGATGATTCGGCGCGCTCCACGGTCTCGACTACCCGGTGTCGGTACCGTGTACTCCCGATAGTAGCCGTGTGCCTGCAAGGGCAGGCGTTTCTCGAAATTGCCAAAAGTACTCCCATCCTTGCGCGGGTAGGGAAAGGGTCCACCCTGCCGGATCAGAAGCAGGGTCTGCATTACCTCCGGTGGCAAGTCGGCCAACGCGACCCTCGCCAGGGATCTGGGTTCACGTGCATGGGCCGCGCCAAGCAGACCACCGAGCAGCGCGGCCAGCAGCAGCAGCCGCAGAAAGGTCACGATTTTCAGCACCTGCAATTAGCCTTTGCCAATCTCGATCTGCGTTTCGACTCTCTGGCGCAGGCGGATGTGCAGTTCCCGTAGCTGCTTTTCGTCCACACCGCTCGGTGCGTCGGTGAGCAGGCACTGCGCACGCTGGGTTTTCGGGAAGGCGATCACATCCCGGATCGACTCGGCTCCGGCCATCATCGTCACGATGCGATCCAGACCAAAAGCCAGTCCGCCGTGCGGTGGAGCGCCATACTTGAGGGCATCGAGCAGGAAGCCGAACTTGAGCTGCGCCTCTTCCTCACCGATGCCGAGCGCCCTGAAGACCTGTTCCTGGACTGCCGCCCGGTGAATCCGCACCGATCCTCCACCGAGCTCGGAACCGTTGAGTGCCAGGTCGTAGGCCTTGGCCAGACAAGCGCCAGGGTCACTTTCCAGCAGCGCCAGATGCTCGTCTTTCGGACTGGTGAAGGGGTGGTGGCAAGCTGTCCAACGCTTCTCCTGCGCGTCATGCTCGAACATCGGAAAGTCGACAACCCATACCGGCTCCCAGGCATGGCCATTGACGAAGCCCTTTTCGTGTCCGATCTTGGCGCGCAGGGCGCCGAGCGCGTCGTTGACCACCTTGCATCTGTCGGCACCAAAGAAAATCAGATCTCCCGACTGCGCGCCAGTCCGCTCGACGATCGTCTGCAGCGCGCGCGCGTGCAGGTTCTTGACGATCGGTGATTGCAGGCCAGCCTCGTTGAGTTGCGTGACATCATTGACCTTGATATAGGCCAGCCCTCTGGCGCCATAGATGCCGACAAACTGGGTGTAGGCGTCGATCTCGCCACGCGTCAGGCTCGCCCCTCCGGGAATGCGCAAGGCGGCGATACGACCCCCTTCGCTGTTGGCGACACTGGCGAAGACCTTGAAGGAAACATCCTTCAGCGCGTCGGCGACTTCGACGAGTTCGAGAGTCACGCGCAGATCGGGTTTGTCTGAGCCATAGCGATGCATGGCTTCAGAATGGCTCAGGCGCGGGAAGGGATTGGGCAGATCGGCGGCGATCGCTTCCTTGAAAACCGCCCGGATCAGTTCTTCCATCAACCCGATGATTTCGCCCTCGCTCATGAACGAGGTCTCGATATCGACCTGGGTGAATTCCGGTTGGCGGTCTGCGCGCAGATCCTCGTCGCGAAAGCACTTGGTGATCTGATAGTACCGGTCAAACCCGGAAATCATCAGTAACTGCTTGAAAAGTTGCGGCGACTGGGGAAGCGCGAAGAAGTGGCCGGGATGCACCCGCGAGGGAACCAGATAGTCGCGCGCGCCCTCCGGAGTGCTCTTGGTGAGCATCGGGGTTTCAATGTCGATGAAACCGGCATCGTCCAGGAAGCGGCGGAAGGCCCGCGCCGTGCGGTAACGAAGTTGCATGTTGTTCTGCATCTGCGGACGCCGCAGGTCAAGCACCCGGTGCAACAGGCGAATGTTCTCCGAAAGATTCTCTTCGTCGAGCTGAAACGGCGGTGTCACCGACGGATTAAGGACTTCCATCTCGTGGCAAAGAATCTCGATCGCACCGCTGGCGATGTTGGGGTTGACCGTGCCCTCAGGTCGAGCGCGGACTTTGCCGGTAATCCGCAGGCAGAACTCGTTGCGGACCGACTCGGCAGTCTTGAACATCAGCGGACGATCGGGGTCGCATACAATCTGTGCCAGACCCTCGCGATCACGTAGATCGACGAAGATCACGCCACCATGGTCGCGGCGCCGATGCGCCCAGCCGCAGAGCGTAACCTCCTGGCCAATAAGCTGTGAATCGACTTGTCCACAATAATGAGTACGCATGCTGTTGTCCGGGTAACTTGTTTCAGTTTATGGTCGGCTGGGAGTGTTCGCGGCCTGTGGTCGTAGCTGTGGGGCCACCACGCCCATCGAGATCACGTACTTGAGTGCGGTATCCACGCTCATGTCGAGTTCGATAACATCCGTTATCGGCAGCATCAGAAAGAAGCCCGAGGTCGGATTCGGCGTCGTCGGAACGTAGACACTGACATGCTCGCCATCGAGATGCCGAAGTACTTCACCGCCCGGTTTACCGGTAAGAAAGGCGATGGTCCAGGTGCCGCGCCGCGGATATTCGATCAGCAAGGCTTTGCGAAAAGCGTTTCCGGATGATGAAAAAAGCGTGTCTGAAACCTGCTTGACGCTGTGATAGATCGAATTGACGACTGGAATGCGCGCCAGCAACAACTCCCACCAGACGACCAGCCGCTGCCCGATGAAATTGGTAGCCAGAAGCCCGGTGAGAACGATGATCAGCAAGGTCAGGATCGCCCCGACCCCCGGGATGTCGAAACCAAGAACCGTGTGCGGATGTATCACTTCCGGCAACAAGCGCAAGGACTGATCCATGGTCCCGACGATCAGCATCAGCACCCAGGCGGTGATCGCCATGGGAACCCAGATCAGCAAGCCGGTGATGAAGTAGCGTTTGATCAGTGGTCGGCGCACGCCGTCGCTCCGGTCGGGGATGCGGGCGCTTTTTCGGTGGTTTTGGCGCCGGCTTCCGGCTTTTCGGTCGGGGCAGAGGGCTGGCCACCCTTGAAGTCTGTCGCGTACCAGCCACTGCCTTTCAACTGAAAACCGGCAGCAGTCAGCTGCTTGGTATAGCTGGCCTGACCGCATTGGGGACAGATGCGCAATGCCGAGTCGCTCAGTTTTTGCAGATGATCTTTCTCGAAACCACAGGAAGTACAGCGATAGGCGTAGATCGGCATGACTAACCCCCAGAAAACGCTTCAAAACCTGCAATTATACGCGAACTGCGAACTCGTGAGGGAAGCGCGGCCGGCCATCCGGCCATCCGGCCATCCGGCCATCCAGGCAGACGGCTGGCAGGCAAAGCGCATGATGTAAGTGGTAAGATGCTGCGCCGCACAGGCTGCGCCGCACAGGCTGCGGCGGGCGAGTGGCGGAGCGCCCAAAAGAATTTCCCGGAAGCACAAAAATGGAAGGTTCGACAACAAGGCAATGGCCGAACAACAGGCAGAGAAAGGTTCCATTCAGGTCATCGAGCGGATGATGTCACTCCTCGACGTGCTGGCCGACATGCCGGGACCGGTCAGTCTCAAGATCCTGGCCCAGCGTACCGGCCTGCATCCCTCCACCGCGCATCGCATCCTTGCAGTGATGACCGGCGCCGCGCTCGTCGAACGCCAAGACGCCGGTACCTACGCGCTCGGCATCCGGCTGCTCGAACTGGGCAACATCGTCAAGTCGCGGATCAACATTCGCCAGGTGGCTCTGCCCTACATGCAGCAATTGCACGAGCTGATCGGCGAAGCGGTGAATCTCGGCATTCGCCACGAAGACGAGATCATCTACGTCGAGCGAACCTCGAGCGGTAGCTCGCTGGTGCGCGTGGTTTACCTGGTCGGCGGACGCGCGCCGCTACATCTCACCTCGGTCGGCAAGCTGTTTCTGGCGGCTGACGGGCTGGCCGATGTGCGAGCCTACGCCAGGCGTACCGGCTTGCCGGGCAAGACTCCGCATTCTTTGACTCGCCTCGATGCACTCGAAAAGGAACTCGACAAGATCCGCCGCCACGAATTGGCCTACGACAACGAAGAAGCCGAGATCGGCCTGCGCTGCATCGCCGCGCCGGTCCGCAACGATGAAGGTCAGTTGGTCGCCGGGCTCTCGATATCAGCACCCAGCGATCGCCATAACCCGGACTGGGTGAGGCCGATCAAGGCGACAGCCAATGAAATATCGCAGGCTCTGGGCTTTCGCCAGCCATTGCGCACCTAACCCTGACGACCGCGACGCACCGCCGTGAGGATGCCGCGCAGGATCTCGATTGGCTCTGGCGGGCAGCCGGGTATTGCGACATCGACCGGAATCACGTTGGCCACCCGACCGCAGCTCGCGTAACCCTCACCGAAAATTCCTCCGTTGCAGCCGCAATCGCCGACGGCAACTACCAGCTTGGGTGCCGGCGTCGCCTCATAGGTGCGACGCAAAGCCAGCTCCATGTTCCGTGCAACGGGTCCGGTCACCAGCAGCATGTCGGCATGGCGAGGGCTGGCAACAAATCGGATGCCGAGGCCCTCGATGTTATAGTAGGGGTTGTTGAGGGCGTTGATTTCGAGTTCGCAAGCGTTGCAGGAACCGGCATCGACTTCGCGGATGCTCAGTGCCTGGCCGAGAATCGCGAGGATTTCGCGCTGAATCTGCTCGCCGTCGACGCGCAGGGCATCGTTGCCCGCGGGCGGGGCTTCGCTGCGGATGCCGTTGCGTGCGATCTGTCTGAGGATGCGCCACATCAGAGGTCGTGTCCTGAATAGCTGAGGTTGAAGGACTTGTTGATCAGCGGAAAGTCGGGAACGATGTTGCCGATCACCGCATGCACGAGTACCGGCCAGTTTTGCCATGAGGGATCGTGGATGTGGCAGCGACGGATGCCGTTGCTGCCGTTCTCGCCATCCCATTCGAGTGCCACGAAGACTTCGCCGCGCCAGCCTTCGACCCAGCCGGCACCGAGCGCTGCCTTCGCCGGCAAGCGTAGTTCACGGCGCGTCTCGCCCGCGCCCTCGCTAAGCCGGGAAAGAATCACGCGCAGCAAGCGCAGCGATTCGCTGATCTCCGCAAAACGCACCATCACGCGTGCAGCGACATCGCCGTCGCTGCACGTCGCGATCTTCACCTGCAATCGGTCGTAAGGTGCCCAGGGCTGGTCGCAACGCAGATCGACCGCCTGGCCGCTGGCCCGACCCGCGAGGCCGGTCAGGCCGAGTTGAGAGGCGAGTTCAGGCGTCACGCGGCCAGTGGTCATGAAGCGATCCTGCAGGCCGGAATGCTCGTCGTACACCTGCTGCAGTTGCAGTACTTCGCGCTCGACGCTGTCGCATTGACGGAAAAGCCGGTCGGCGCTGGAGCGGTCGATGTCCGAGGCGACGCCACCGGGGACGATACCGTCCATCATCAGGCGGTGGCCAAAGGCTTCTTTTGCGAGTCGCAGCCAGTCTTCCCGGAGCCGTGAGAACTGCGCGAGTCCGAAGGCGAACGCTGCGTCGTTACCGAGTGCACCGAGGTCGCCGAGGTGGTTGGCGACGCGTTCACGTTCTAGCAGCAAGGCGCGCAGCCAGCACGCACGCTCGGGAATCTCGCAGCTCGCGAGTGACTCCAGTGCCATACAGTAGCTCCAGGCGTAAGCCACCGTAGAATCGCCCGAAATCCTGCCGGCCAGGCGATTCGCTGCGAGTGGCGGCAGCTCGGTGAAACGCTTTTCAATTCCCTTGTGCTTGTAGCCCAGGCGTTGCTCCAGGCGCAGCACTTTCTCGCCGACGACCGAAAAACGGAAGTGCCCAGGTTCGATGATTCCGGCGTGCACGGGTCCTACCGGGATTTCGTGCACGCCATCGCCTGCGACGCGAACGAACGCGTAGTCGGTAACTTCCTGTGCCGCAGGCAGGCCTGGATGCGGATCCTGCCGGCGTAGCGGATGCCAGTTCGCTGGCCAGGCACCATGGTTGAGCCATGCTCGCCGGTCAGTCGCCCCTTCGGCAACGACGCCGAGCAGATCGGCAGCCGCCCGCTGCAGGTGCGCCGCGCAGGGAAAGAACGGGACCAAGTCAGGATAGCTCGGATGCTGCGGATCGATCACACTTCGCTCGCCAAGCGGCAGGTCGAGCCAGAGCAAGCCTTCGCGAACCACATAAGCCGCCGAGATCACCAGACTGCCGGATGCGCCGCGCGTGCGATCGGACCCCCACAACGACAGCAGCCTTCCTCCTGCCTCGGACACCGCCTGTGCAACCCGCCGCCAGGTATCGGCGCGAACTGTCCGGTAGTGCATCGGCAGTGGCCCCGGCAAGTGTTCAAGATCCTCGATGAATTGTGCAATCAGCATCGCATTAACCGCCAATCATCCGGGCCGCCTGGCGATACCAGGCATCCAGATACGGCGGGATATACAAGCCCAGCATCAGGCCCAGACCAAGGTGGACAAAGACCGGGATGAGCGCCGGCGGGTGCCGCAACGGCTTGACCGAGGTTTCACCGAAAACCATCGGCTGCACCCGGCTGAAAACCGAGGCGAAAGCAACGCCGAGCGCCAGCAGCAGAAACGGCGTCGCCCATGGTTGCTCACGCATGGCAGTGGTGAGAATCAGGAATTCGCTGGCGAAGACGCCGAAAGGGGGCATCCCGAGGATCGCCAGCGAGCCGAGCATCATACCCCAGCCGACCGTCGGGCTGACCTTGATGAGGCCGCGGATATCTTCCATCACCTGCGTTCCCGCCTTCTGCGTCGCATGCCCAACGGCGAAGAAAATGCCCGACTTGATCAGCGAATGCACGCTCATGTGCAGCAGGCCGGCGTAGTTGGCAATCGGTCCACCCATGCCGAAGGCGAAAGTGATCAGCCCCATGTGCTCGATCGATGAATAGGCGAACATGCGCTTGACGTCCTTCTGTCGCGACAGGAAGAATGCCGCCACGAGTACCGACAGCAGGCCGAAACCCATCATCAACTGCCCGGCAAGGGGATTCTGCAGCGCCCCGTCGGTCAGTACCTTGCAGCGCAGCAGGGCATACACGGCGACGTTCAGCAGCAGACCCGAGAGCACGGCCGAAACCGGTGTCGGTCCTTCGGCGTGGGCATCTGGCAGCCAGTTATGCATTGGCACCAGACCGACCTTGGTGCCATAGCCGATGAACAGGAAGGCGAAGGCCAAAGTGATGATGCCCGGATCGAGCTGCGCCTTGACCGCGTCGAGATTGGTCCATAACAGGGCGCCGCCCTCGGTGCCGATCACCTTTTCCGCTGCCATGTAGAGCAGCACGGTGCCGAACAGCGCCTGGGCAATGCCAACGCCGCAGAGGATGAAGTATTTCCAGGCCGCCTCGAGGCTCGCAGGCGTCCGATACACGCTGACCAGCACGACGGTGGTCAGCGTCGCTGCCTCCATGGCAACCCACAGGATCCCGAGGTTGTTGGTCATCAGCGCGATCAGCATGGTGAAGTTGAACAATTGATACATACTATGGTAGAGACGCATGCGATTCGGCGTCATCTTGCCGTGGTCACGTTCGACGCGCATGTAGGGGCGCGAGAAAATGGCGGTGGTTAGGCCGACGAAGGCGGTCAGGGTGAGCAGAAAGACATTCAGCGGATCGATATAGAACTCGCGGTTCCAGGCGAACAGCGGGCCACCTGAGATCACTTCCGCGGTCAGCGCGCAGGTGGCGAGGAAAGTCCCCAGGCTGAAGGCGACGTTGATCTCGCGCGCGCCGTCGTGCTGCCCGGTGAAGGCCAGAACGACGCTGCCGAGCAGGGGTATGGCGAGGACCAAATACAGCATTTGCAAGTCAGTCTTCCCTGAGCTTTTCGAGGTGGCTGATGTCGAGGCTATCGAACTCTTCGCGGATATGGAACATGAATACGCCGAGAATCAGGATCCCGACCAGCACGTCCAGGGCGATGCCGAGTTCGACGACCATCGGCATGCCGTAGGTCGCCGAGGTGGCGGCGAAGAACAGGCCGTTTTCCATCGACAGAAAACCGATCACCTGTGGCACCGCTTTTGAGCGGGTAATCATCATCATGAACGAGAGCAGTACGCAAGCGAGCGCGATGCCGAGCGTGCCGCGGGCGATACTGACCGACAACTTGGAAATCGGCAGTGCCAGGTTGAATGCGAAAATGACGAGCGCAATGCCGATGATCATTGTCATCGGGATGTTGATCAGCGTCTCGACGTCCCAGCGCACGTCGAGACGATTGATCACCCGATGCAGCAACAGCGGGATTAGGATCACCTTTAACACCAGCGTGATTCCTGCCGAGACGTAGAGGTGTGGCTGGTGGGTGGCGTAGCCGACCAGCAGCGTTGCGGCGACCAGGATCGCGCCCTGCGCGGTGAACAGGTGAATCAGCGACAGAATCCGCCGCTGCGATATCATCGCGAACGACAGCATCAGCAGGATTGCCGCGAGGAGATTGATCAACTGGCCGACGAGTTCGCTCATCATCTCACTGCCCCAGGAGAATCGAGACGAGCATGCCGATCACCGCCAGCAGAAAAGCGGTAGCGAGGAATTCCGGCACGCGAAAGATGCGCATTTTGGCGCTCAGCGTTTCGAGTAGCGCGAGCAGGACGCCGCCGATCGCCAGTTTGAGAATCAGCACCGGCATCGCCAGCAGCAGCGCCAGCGGCGCCTCGGCCTCGGCCACTCCCCAGGGGAGAAACAGCGCCAGCCCGATACACGAGTAGGCAAACAGCTTCAAGCTGGCGGCCCATTCGAGCAGCGCCAGATGACGGCCCGAATATTCGAGGATCAGAGCCTCGTGGATCATCGTCAGTTCGAGATGAGTCGCCGGGTTGTCCACTGGGACTCGGGCATTTTCGGCCAGTGAAACCATGGTGAAGGCCACGCCGGCCAGGGCAAGGCTCGGATAGATCGCCAGATGGCGATGTGCCAGCGTCTCGACGATGGTGGTCAGCGAGGTCGACTTCGAGATCAGCGATGCCGAGAACAGCACCATCAGCAGCGCCGGTTCGGCAAGAAAGCCGATCAGC
>RRZT010458089.1_pt1 | contig 10428 bp, 8 predicted proteins | sample 2165551 | NCBI WGS metagenome assembly RRZT01 (sample SAMN10456910, study PRJNA506462) | wastewater metagenome | biome: wastewater; feature: sludge; material: wastewater sludge; isolation source: wastewater sludge with Escherichia coli K12::gfp cells carrying plasmid... | place: USA: Moscow, Idaho ...
GATCACGGCGATGAGCGACAGCGCGATCATCAGCCAGGCCCATTCACGCGAGGCATCGGGCAGGATCGGCAGCGAGAAGCGCAGGAAACCGTAGGCACCCAGCTTCAGCATGATGGCGGCCAGCACAGCCGAGCCACCCGTAGGCGCTTCCACGTGCACGTCGGGCAGCCAGGTATGCACCGGCCACATGGGCACTTTCACGGCAAAAGCGGCAAACATGGCAAAGAACAGCAGCGTCTGCGCCGCAGCAGGCAAAGGCAAGCCGTGCCAGGTCAGGATGTCAAAGCTGCCGCCCGAACTCGTGTACAGGTAGATGAAGGCCACCAGCATCAGCAGCGAGCCCAGCAGCGTGTACAGGAAGAACTTGAACGCGGCGTAGATCTTGTTGGGCCCGCCCCAGATGCCGATGATCAGGTACATCGGGATCAGCGTGGCCTCGAAGAACACGTAGAACAGCACGCCGTCGAGCGCCGCGAACACGCCGACCATGAGGCCCGACAGGATCAGGAAGGCCGCCATGTACTGGTTGACCTTGCGCTGGATCACTTCCCAGCCGGCAATGACGACGATGATCGTGATGAAGGCCGTCAGCAGCACGAACCAGACCGAAATGCCGTCGACACCCAGGTGGTAGTTCACGTTGAAACGCTCGATCCAGGACGTCTTCTCGACGAACTGCATCTCGGCGGTGCCGAGTCTGAAACCGGTGTACAGCGGAATCGTGACCAGAAAGCTGATCACCGACCCGATGAGAGCGATCCAGCGCACGAGCTGCGCCTGACTCTCCCGGCCCAGTGCCAGCAACACGGCGCCGAAAACAATCGGCATCCAGATGGCAAGGCTCAACCAACCCATTTTGTTCTCGCTCTTCCTTACTTGTTGAGCCAGACGAAGTACGTCATCAGCACGAAGATGCCCAGAATCATCACCAGCGCATAGTGGTACAGGTAGCCAGACTGCAACCGGCGCACGATGCCCGACACCCAGCCCACCAGCTTCCAGGAACCATTGACCAGGGCGCCATCGATCAGGGCACGATCACCGCCCTGCCAGAGACCGGTGCCCAGCAGGCGTGCACCGCGCGCAATGACGTTCTCGGTGAACCAGTCCATGTAGTACTTGTTGTCGAGCACGGTGTAGACCGGCTGGAACATGTGCTTGATGGCGGCCGGCAGCGCCGGATTGATCATGTACATGTAGAACGCCGCCACCACGCCCGCCAGCGCCAACCAGAACGGCGCCGTGACAAAGCCGTGCACGCCCATCGCCGCCCAGCCGTGAATCTTCTCGGCCAGTTCCGCCATCGCCGGATGGCGGGCCGCATCGACATGGATCACGCCCTTGAAGAAGTCGCCGAACAGCATCGGCATCAGGGTCATGGCGCCGATGACCACGGACGGAATCGCCAGCAGCACCAGCGGCAGCCAGACCACCCAGGGAGATTCGTGCGGCTTCTCGTCGTGGCCATGCCCGTGGCCGTGATCGTCATGATGCGCGTCCGGGTTCTGGTCATAGCGCTCCTTCCCGTGGAACACCAGGAAGTACAGGCGGAACGAATAGAAGGCCGTCACGAACACGCCGGCCAGCACGGCAAAGTGGGCGAAGCCCGCAGCGGGAAGAGTGCTCGCGTGCACCGCTTCGATGATGGCGTCCTTGGAGTAGAACCCGGAGAAGAACGGCGTGCCGATCAGCGCCAGCGAGCCGAGCAGGAAGGTGATCCAGGTGATGGGCATGTACTTGCGCACGCCGCCCATCCAGCGGATGTCCTGGTTGTGGTGCATGCCGATGATCACCGAGCCGGCCGCCAGGAACAGCAGCGCCTTGAAGAACGCGTGCGTCATCAGGTGGAACACGGCCACCGAATAGGCCGACGCGCCCAACGCCACCGTCATGTAGCCGAGCTGCGACAGGGTCGAATACGCCACCACGCGCTTGATGTCGTTCTGGATGATGCCCAGAAAACCCATGAACAGCGCAGTGATGGCGCCAATCACCAGTATGAAATTAAGAGCAGTGTCGGACAGCTCAAACAGCGGCGACATGCGCGCCACCATGAAGATGCCGGCGGTGACCATGGTGGCAGCGTGGATCAGCGCCGAGATCGGCGTCGGGCCTTCCATCGAATCGGGCAGCCACACGTGCAGCGGAAACTGTGCCGACTTGCCCATGGCGCCGATGAACAGGCCGATGCAGATCACGGTGATGAGCATCCAGTCGGTGCCCGGAAAGCCCAGCTTGGCCAACTCGCCCGACTTGGCAAACACTTCGCCGTAGTTGAGCGAGCCGGCGTAGGCGGCAATCAGGCCGATGCCCAGGATGAAGCCGAAATCGCCCACGCGGTTGACCAGAAAGGCCTTCATGTTGGCGAAGATTGCCGTCGGCCGGTTGAACCAGAAGCCGATGAGCAGATAGGACACCAGGCCCACCGCCTCCCAGCCAAAGAACAGCTGCAGGAAGTTGTTGCTCATCACCAGCATCAACATCGAGAAGGTGAACAGCGAGATGTACGAGAAGAAGCGGTTGTAGCCGTCGTCGTCGTGCATGTAGCCGATGGTGTAGAGGTGCACCATCAGCGAGACAAAGGTCACCACGCACATCATGACGGCCGTCAGGCTGTCGATCAGAAAGCCCACTTCCATCTTCAGGCCACCAACCACCATCCAATCGTAAAGCGTCTGGTTGAACCGCGCGCCGTCGACCAGCACGCTTTTCAGCGTCAGGGCCGACAACACGAAGGCAATGAACACGCCGAGGATGGTGGCGGTGTGCGAGGCCGTGCGGCCAATGCGGTTGCCGCCGAACGCCGTGCCCAGAATGCCCGCGATCAGCGAGCCGGCCAGCGGCGCCAGGGGCACCGCTAGAAGCGTGGCAGCAGAAAGGGTCTGGCTCATTGTGGTTTCAGCCCTTCAGCGAATTGAGTTCGTCCACGTTGATGCTGGACTTGTTGCGGAACAGCAGCATCAGGATGGCCAACCCGATGGCCGACTCGGCAGCAGCCACGGTGAGGATGAAGAACACGAACACCTGGCCATGCATGTCGCCCAGGTAATGCGAGAAGGCGACGAAGTTCATGTTGATGGCGAGCAGCATCAGCTCGACCGCCATCAACAGCACGATGATGTTCTTGCGGTTCAGGAAAATCCCCACCATCGACAGCGCGAACAGGATCGCGCCCAGCGTGAGGTAGTGCGCCAGCGTCAATGTCATTTCTTGGCCTCCTCGGCGGGTGTCTCGACCGGCGGCTCGGCAGCCACCGGCGCCTGCGTTGGCGCCACCTTGACCAGTTCAAAACGGTCACGCGCGCGAACGCGTACCTGCATCGACGGATCGATCTTCTTGCTGTCCTTGCGCTCGCGCAGCGTCAGCGCGATGGCGGTGATCATGGCGATCAGCAGCAGCACCGCCGCGATCTCGATCGGGTAGAGGTAGTGCGTGTACAGCAGCGTGCCAAGGGCCTTGGTGTTCGAGTACTGCACGACTTGGCCGGCCGCGTTGGTCACCGTCTCGGGCACCACCGGCGCGTCGCCAGTGCGAAAGCCGCCAAACAGCACCACCGCCATTTCCAGCGTGATCAGCGCACCGATGGCCAGCGCCAACGGAAAGTGGCGCCAGAAGCCCTGCCGCAGGCTGTCAATGTGAATGTCCAGCATCATCACGACAAACAGAAACAGCACCATCACGGCGCCCAGGTAGACCAGCACCAGCGTGATGGCCAGGAACTCGGCCTTCAGCAGCAACCAGATGCCGGCCGCCTGCGAAAAGGTGAGCATGAGGAACAACACCGCATGCACCGGGTTGCGCGCCGTGATGACCCGGAATGCCGCAAACAGCATCACCAGGGCAAACAGATAGAAGAAGCCGGTCTTGACGTCCATGGGTTGTGTCTGTTGATGGCGTGGCCGACCCGCTCAGCGGTACTTGGCGTCTGCCGCCTTGGCAGCGGCGATTTCGGGTTCGTAGCGGTCGCCCACGGCCAGCAGCATGTCCTTGGTGAAATACAGGTCACCGCGCTTTTCGCCGTGGTATTCGAGGATCTGCGTTTCGACGATCGAATCCACCGGGCAGCTTTCTTCGCAGAAACCGCAGTAGATGCACTTGGTCAGGTCGATGTCGTAGCGCGTGGTGCGACGCGAGCCGTCGGCACGCTCGCCCGCCTCGATGGTGATGGCCACCGCCGGGCACACCGCCTCGCACAGCTTGCAGGCGATGCAACGCTCCTCGCCGTTTTCATAGCGGCGCAGCGCATGCAGGCCGCGAAAACGCGGCGACAGCGGTGTTTTTTCCTCGGGAAACTGGATCGTGACCTTGCGGCTGAACGCATAGCGCCCGGTCAAGGCCATGCCCTTGAGCAACTCCACGAGCATGAAGCTCTTGAAGAAGTCGCGGATCGAAAAAGGTGAAGCAGCTACGGAAGCCATGACGAATCCTGCGGTGTCAGTGCCAGATGTTCCACGGGCTGTGCATCCAGAAGCCCACGATGAGCAGCCAGACCAGCGTCACCGGAATGAAGATCTTCCAGCCCAGGCGCATGATCTGGTCGTAGCGAAAGCGCGGGAAGGTGGCGCGAATCCAGATGAACATCGACACCACGACGAAAGTCTTGATGCCCAACCAGATCCAGCCAGGGATGAAGTCCAGCGCCGCCACCGGAGGCAGCCAGCCGCCCAGGAACATGATCACGGCCAGGATGGACACCAGCCACATGCTGGCGTATTCGGCCAAGAAGAAGGTAGCAAAGCCCATGCCCGAATACTCAACCATGTGGCCGGCCACGATTTCCGCCTCGCCCTCGACAACGTCAAACGGGTGGCGGTTGGTCTCTGCCACGCCAGAGATCAGGTAGACCACGAAGATCGGCAGCAGGGGCAACCAGTTCCAGGACAGGAATCCAAAGCCCTTGTCCGCTGCCATGCCGCGGCCCTGCCCCATCACGATGTCGGTCAGGTTCATGCTGCCGGCCACCATCAGCACCACCAGGAAGCAAAAACCCATGGCGATTTCGTAACTCACCATCTGGGCCGATGCGCGCAGCGCGCCCAGAAACGCGTACTTGGAGTTGGACGCCCAGCCGGCAATGATGACGCCGTACACCTCGATGGACGTGATCGCCATCACCAACAGCAGCCCGGCGTTGACGTTGGCCAGCGCCATGTCGGGACCGAACGGAATCACGACCCAAGCCGCCAGCGCCGGCATGATGGCCATCAAGGGGCCGAGAAAGAACAGCCCTTTGGATGCGGCCGTGGGGCGAATGATCTCCTTGGTCAGCAGCTTGACCGCGTCGGCAATCGGCTGCAGCAAGCCCCAAGGCCCCGTGCGGTTGGGGCCATGGCGCACCTGCATGAAGCCGAGCAGCTTGCGTTCCCACAGCGTGAGGTAGGCCACCGCGCCCATCAGTGGCAGCAGCACGACGACGATCTTGATCAGGTTCCAGATCACCGGCCAAGCTACCACCGTCCACCACGCACCGCTGAACAGATGCAAGCCGCCGTTGTAGAAGGCATCGATCATGCGGACGCTCCTTCGCGCGCGTCGGCGGTCAGTTGCAGCGACGGTGCACGCCGCACGATGCCGTCCAGCTGATAAATGCCAACATACGGCACCGACCCCGCATGCGCGCGCACGTCGGCACGCGCGGACGTGCGATTGCTCAAGCGGTTCTCAGGCACGCGATCGGTGACGCCCGCGCCCAGCGCCTGCGCCAGCACTTCCGGCGAAGTCTCATACGCCGGTTGCTGCAGACCGAGCAAATCGCCCAGCACGCGCAGCACCTTCCAACCCGGGCGCGTATCGCCGAGCGGGCGCACCACCGCGTGAAAACTTTGCACACGGCCTTCGGCGTTGACGAACGAACCGGACGTTTCCGTGAATGGCGCGATGGGCAGCAACACGTCGCTGATGTCCATGTTGGCCTTGAACGGGCTGAGCGTGACGACCATTTCGCAAGCACTCAGATTGGCCGGCGCGGAATCCGCGCCCGGCTCGCAATTCAGCAGCAGAGCCGCGCGCAGACCGCCGGCCAGCATTTGCCCGGCGTTCAGGCCGCCTGAACCCGGCAAGGCGTTGACGACCTGCGCACCGACGGTATTGGCCGCTTCGGTGAGGAAGCCCACGGTGGCACCCGTCTGCTCGCCAATCCACTGGCACAGCGCCAGCAGCGTCGAGCCGCCCGGGTGGTGTGCGGCGGCATTGCCCAGCAAGATCGCTTTGCGCTCGCCAGCCAGCAAGGCCTTGGCCAGCGCTTTGGCGTTGTCGGTGGACTGGCCCTCAAAAGGCGTCGCCACACCCTTCTCAGCCGCAACGGCCGCTGCCACATCGGCGAGCGCCTGGGCCCATTCATCCGGCTCGGCCACCACGGTGGCGCGCAGCGGCATCGCCCAGGCACCTTCGTTTGCCAACAATGCTTCAGAAGTGATAGCTGTCACCGCACAACCGGCGCGCGCTGACTGCCGAATTCGTTGCGCAAACAGCGGATGATCCTTGCGCAGGTTGGAACCGACAACCAGCACCGATTGCAGATCCGACAAGGCAGCAATGGGCATGCCGAGCCAGCGTACGCCTTCCGAAGGCGAGAAGTCTTGGTGACGCAAACGATGGTCGATGTTTTCGCTACCGAGGCCACGCATCAGCGACGCGGCCAGATACAACTCTTCCAAAGTGCTGTGCGGGCTGACCAGCGCGCCAATGCCGCCGGCGCCGTATTGCGCCTTGACCTGGTTCAGCCCGTTGGCTACGTATTCCAGCGCGGTCTGCCAGTCAACCTCTGTCCACTCGCCGCCCTGCTTGAGCATGGGCTTGGTCAGGCGCTGGTCGCCATTCAGCGCTTCGTACGAAAAGCGGTCGCGATCAGCGATCCAGCATTCGTTGACCGCTTCGTTCTCAAGCGGCACCACGCGCATGACCTTGTTGTTCTTGACCTGGACAATCAGGTTGGCGCCCGTGGAATCGTGCGGGCTGATGCTCTTGCGGCGCGACAGCTCCCAGGTGCGGGCGCTGTAGCGGAAGGGCTTGCTGGTCAGCGCACCGACCGGGCAGATGTCGATCATGTTGCCCGACAGTTCGGAATCGACCGATTGACCGAGGAAGGTCTCTATCTCGGCGTGCTCGCCGCGGTTGGACATGCCGAGTTCCATGACCCCGGCGATCTCCTGCCCGAAGCGCACACAGCGGGTGCAGTGGATGCAACGCGTCATCTCTTCCATCGAGATCAGCGGCCCCACGTCCTTGTGGAACACCACGCGCTTTTCTTCTTCGTAGCGCGAGCCGGATTTGCCGTAGCCGACGGCCAGATCCTGCAACTGGCACTCGCCGCCCTGGTCACAAATGGGGCAGTCCAGTGGGTGGTTGATGAGCAAAAACTCCATTACCGACTGCTGGGCCTTGATGGCCTTGTCGCTCTTGGTGCGCACGATCATGCCCTGCGTCACCGGCGTGGCGCAGGCCGGCACGGCCTTGGGCGCCTTCTCGACATCGACCAGGCACATGCGGCAGTTGGCGGCGATGGAGAGCTTCTTGTGGTAGCAGAAATGCGGAATGTAGGTGCCCGCCTTGTCGGCCGCATGCATCACCATGCTGCCCTCGGGCACCTCAACCTTCTTGCCGTCGATTTCGATTTCAACCATGGGCTTGTTCGTCCGATTCGATGCGTTTCAGACCACCCTGCTTTTGCGCGGCATCGATCTTGGCCGCGAACTCGTGCCGATAGTGCTTGAGCATGGCGCGGACCGGCATGGCAGCTGCGTCGCCCAGGGCGCAAATGGTGCGACCCATGATGTTCTCGGCCACGCTGTCGAGCTTGTCCATGTCGTCCGGGCGGCCCTGACCGTGCTGGATGCGATCGACCATGCGCCACAACCAGCCCGTGCCTTCGCGGCACGGCGTGCATTGGCCGCAGGATTCGTGCATGTAGAAGTACGACAGGCGCAGCAGCGTCTCGACCATGTCTCGCGAATCGTCCATCACCATCACCGCGCCGGAGCCGAGCATGGAGCCGGCCTTGGCGATGGCGTCGTAATCCATCGTGGTCTGCATCATGATCTCGGCCGGCAGAATGGGCGAAGACGATCCGCCTGGGATCACCGCCTTCAGCGTCTTGCCGCCGCGCACACCACCCGCCAGCTCGAGCAGCTTGCTGAACGGCGTGCCCATCGGGATTTCGTAGTTGCCGGGGCGCTCGACATCGCCCTGGATCGAGAAAATCTTGGTGCCGCCGTTGTTGGGCTTGCCACACGCCAGATACGCGGGGCCACCGTGGCGCATGATCCACGGCGTTGCCGCAAACGTTTCGGTGTTGTTGATGGTGGTCGGCTTACCGTACAGACCAAAACTGGCCGGAAACGGTGGCTTGAAGCGGGGTTGGCCCTTCTTGCCTTCCAGCGATTCGAGCAACGCGGTTTCCTCGCCGCAGATGTAGGCACCGAAACCATGGTGCGCGTGCAGCTGAAAGTTGAAGCCGCTGCCCATCACGCCGTCACCCAGGTAGCCCGCCGCGCGCGCTTGCTCCAACGCAGCTTCAAAGCGCTCGTAGACCTGAAAAATCTCGCCGTGGATGTAGTTGTAGCCCACGCTGGCGCCCATCGCATAGGCGGCAATGGCCATGCCTTCGATCACCGCGTGCGGGTTGTACATCAGGATGTCGCGGTCCTTGAAGGTGCCCGGCTCGCCCTCATCGGAATTGCACACCAGGTACTTCTGACCCGGGAAGTTGCGCGGCATGAAGCTCCACTTCAAACCAGTCGGAAAGCCCGCGCCGCCGCGACCACGCAGCCCGGAGGCTTTCAGCTCGGCAATGACTTCGTCCTGCGTCATTCCAGCGCCGCCGTCCTGGCCCAGCACCTTGCGCAGGCCCTGGTAGCCGCCGCGCGCCTCGTAATCCTTCAGCCCCCAGTTGCTGCCATTCAAGCCCGCATAGATCTGCGGATCGATGTGGCGCCCGTGAAAGCAGGTTTCCACGCCCTTGGCCTGGAACTGCGCGAGGATGTCTTGCACACGTGCCATGGCGTCAATCCTCCGCTTGGCGCAAGCCATCGACGAGCTGGTCGAGCTTGTCGTTCGACATGAAGCTGCACATGTGACGGTCGTTCACCAACATTACCGGCGCATCGCCACAGGCGCCCAAGCATTCGGAGGGCTGCACGGTGAACTGGCCATCGGCCGTGGTGCCATAGGGCTCGACGCCCAGCTTGCCGCACAGATGCCGCAGCGCCTCGGGGCCGCCGGCGAACATGCACGGGGCGTTGGTGCACACGTTCAGCTTGAAGCGGCCCACCGGCTTCTGGTTGTACATGCTGTAGAAGGTGGTGACCTCGTGCACGGCCATGACGGGCATGCCCAGATAGTCGGCCACGGCCTGTTCGCTGGCCGGGCTGACCCAGCCTTGCTCCTGCTGCACGATGGACAGGCAGGCCATGACGGCCGACTGCGCCTGATCGGCCGGGTACTTCGCCACCTCGAGCGCAAAGCGCTCGCGCGTGGCGTCGCCCAGGGACGCCGCTGCGGGGGATGCGATGGCAGTGCTCATCGATCGATCTCTCCAAACACAATGTCCAGCGTGCCGATGATGGCCACCGCGTCGGCCAGCATGTGGCCCTTGACCAATTCGTCCAGCGCCGCCAGGTGCACGAAGCCGGGCGGCCGAATCTTCATGCGGTAAGGCTTGTTGGCGCCATCGCTCACCATGTAGATGCCGAACTCGCCCTTGGGGTGCTCGACCGCCGCGTAAGCCTCGCCTTCGGGCACGTGCATGCCTTCGGTGAACAGCTTGAAGTGGTGGATCAGCGACTCCATTTCGGTCTTCATCGCCTCACGCGAGGGCGGCGCGATCTTGTGGTTGTCGGTGATCACGGGACCGGGGTTGGCGCGCAGCCAGGCCACGCACTGCTGCACGATGCGGTTGGACTGGCGCATCTCGTTCACGCGCACCAGATAGCGGTCGTAGCTGTCGCCCGTCTTGCCGACGGGGATGTCGAAATCCATGCGGTCGTACACGTCGTACGGCTGCTTCTTGCGCAAGTCCCAGGCGATGCCCGAGCCGCGCAGCATGGGCCCGGTGAGGCCCAAATTGAGCGCGCGCTCCGGCGCCATCACGCCGATGCCCACGGTGCGCTGTTTCCAGATGCGGTTGTCGGTCAGCAGGACTTCGTATTCGTCGATCAGACCGGGGAAGCGCTTGGTGAAGTCCTCGATGAAATCGAGCAACGAGCCCTGCCGGCTCGCGTTCAAGGCCTCGAGCGCCTTGGCGTTGCGAATCTTGTTGGCGCGGTATTGCGGCATGCTGTCCGGCAGATCGCGGTACACACCGCCGGGACGGAAATACGCCGCGTGCATGCGCGCGCCCGACACCGCCTCGTACATGTCGAACAGGTCTTCACGCTCGCGGAACGTGTAGATCAGCATGGTGGACGAGCCGCAGTCGTTGCCGTGCGAACC
>RRZT011894536.1_pt1 | contig 10427 bp, 6 predicted proteins | sample 2165551 | NCBI WGS metagenome assembly RRZT01 (sample SAMN10456910, study PRJNA506462) | wastewater metagenome | biome: wastewater; feature: sludge; material: wastewater sludge; isolation source: wastewater sludge with Escherichia coli K12::gfp cells carrying plasmid... | place: USA: Moscow, Idaho ...
CGAGGTGGTCCTCGCCCCCGGTGCCTCCGGCGTCGCGCTGCGGGCCACGGTGCGCTACGTCGATGCCGGCGGCGCCACCGTCGAGCGGTCCGCGCAGTTGTCCGCGGCGCAGACGACGGCCCAACTCTCCGAGGCGCACCGACGGCTGCACCAGGCCGTGCTCATCGCCATGCTCACCGCTCGCCTGATGACCGGCCCCTGGTCGGCTCAGCTGTCCGCAGCCGATCTGCAGACCCAGGCCAATGCCGTCGCCGGGCGTCTCGACGGCGACGCCGCGGTCGGCGAGTTGCTCGGCCTCATCCGCAGGTCTCAGATCTGACCGGGCTGACGTCGCCGGCGACCGGACGGCAGCCGACGACGTCCCACCTGGTCAGCGGTTGCCGGCGGCGGGCGTGACAGGTGAGGGCGACCGGCGCCCCCGCCCGCCGCCGCACCGTGACGACCCACTGGTCGAGGTCGGCGCGGGTGGGGTTGCCGACCGTGAACCTCACCTCGACGGCGGCGGAGCCGGGCTCGTCACCGGCCACCGGCTGGCGGGCCACGAGCCGCACTCCTCCCAACGGCGTCAGCTGCAGGTGTCGGCGCAGCCCGATCTCGGCGGCCTGCACCGACATCGGCCAACAGGTGCGGCCGCGCAGGTGCTCCAGATCGAGCCGGCCCGCCCGGTGTGCGGCCACGACCCGCCGCGCGGACTGCTCGTCCAGCCCGCCGTAGTAGAGGCCGGCGCCGAGCACGAGAAGGTTCGCCGCGAAGCGGTCGCCGCCCAGATGTGAGCTGGCCCAGGCCGCCTCGGGCTCGGCCTCGGCGACGGCGAGAGCGACCGGGCGCCCTCGCTCGGCACAGCACGGGTCATGCCGCCCGTGCGTGCAGACCGCGAAGATCGGCTCCGGCCAAGGCGATAGGCCGATCGAGCGGCCCGCGCCCAAGGCGGCGAGGTCGAGATCGAGCACCTCACGTGGGTCGGTCAGCAGAGCGCTCTCCACCCAGCCGCCATCGGCCCGCACGTATGCCGCGAACACCCTCCGGCCGGGCGCCCCAGCGGAGGCTGGGTGGCCCCGGCCCGTCGCCGGGCGGCGGATGAGCAATGCCTTGACTCCCGTTGCGGCACTTCGACGGAGCACCTCCAGGCCCAGGCCGTCCGGGAGCCGAGCGTCGCGCCAGGCGTCGATGCCCCAGGGCCCGGGCTCCTCCAGGAGCAGGAAGGCCGACACCGTCGAGGCCGTGCCCGCCAGCTCGTCACCACGGCGTCCCGCGGCCACGGCGCAGCGGAACGGCCCTCCAGGGCTCGGCCCGGTCGCCCCGGTAGCGGGTGCGTTCACGACCGAATCCGCAGCAGGCCCTCACGGATCAGCCTGCGGCACAGCACGAGTCGGCTCTGTTTGTCGGGGTGCTCGGCGAGCGACGAGGGGGTGAGGGTGTCGGCGCGGCATACCTGATCCAGCGCGGGGCGCACCCAGGCGGGCACCGTGAGCACCCGGTCGCCGAGGTGCACGGCCACGTGATCGTCGGCATCGCGCAACAGGCAGGGGTGACCCGGGCGACGCTCCAGAGGTGTGTCGTCGTCGAGCCCCGCCAGCGCGGCGCGGTCGAGCAGGCCGCCGCCAAGGCGGCCCGGGCGGGTCGAGCGGATCCGGCGGATCTCCCGGTCCGTCGCGGCGGCCGGGTCGATGGCGTTGATGCGGTCGGCCAACGCGTGCAGTTGCTGCGCGAGGGCTGCTGTCAACGCGTCTGGTGCAGAAGGGAATCCGGCCGGCAGATGCTCGTCGGGGACGGCAGCGAGAGCGGCGGCGACGGTCCGGTGCACGAGCCCACGCAGGGTCAGCTGGTTGACCCCGATGGTCACGTGCAGCGAGAGCTCCTGCTGGGCCTTGGCAGCGTGGGGGGTGCCGGTGGGCAGATAGAGGCATTGGCCGGGCGTGAGCACCAATTCGTCAGGGAGACCGTCGGATGCGACGAGCCAGTGCTTGGTGCCGACGGTCTGCACCACGAAGACGTCGTGGGTGTCGGAGTGCCTGGCGAAGCCCTGCGCGCCGGCGGGGGTGAGATAGGCGTTCGCTTGGCAGGGGTGACCGAGCAGGTCCTCCAACTCAGTCACGAGCGTCGTGAGCGGCGGCCAATACCGGTGCAGCCCTTGGAGGACGAGGGTCGCCCCCGCGTCGTGCAGCGCCAACGCCTTGCGCACGTCGACGAGCCCGGTCAGGGGCCGGCCGGCGAGCGTGGCTTTCGCGGTGTATGCCGCCTCCGCCAGCACGGTGCCCTCGCGCACCACGCGCAGCGCCGGGGAGCGAATACCCGACTCGGTGAGCAGGTGGTCGACGTCAGCGAGGGTGAGCAGTCGGCACAGCGCCGGCGGGTCACCGTCGTGCAGATGCCCCCGGCGCGCCCAGACCGTCGTGGTGAAGGCCTGGGCGTCGCCGGTGAGCAGCTCGAGTGTGTTCAGCCCGCCGCTCCGTCGGAGCCGTCCGCGTCGCCGCCGTCGGTGCCGTCCGCGTCGCCGCCGTCGGTGCCATCGGCGTCTCCGCCGTCGGTGCCATCGGCGTCGCCGCCGGGCTCGACCGCGCCGGCTGCGCCGGTCGTGGTCATGTCGTCGTCGTTCAGTGGCTCGTCGGGCCTGGTCATGTGGAACCTCCGTCTGGTCCTGCGGGGGTGGCCGACCGGGGGGCCGGGCCCCTCAGTCTGCCCGGTGCACCCGGCATATGGCGGCTTAGCGCGAACCGGCTTCGACCCCAGCCGCTTTCACCGGCTGCGGGGCGACAAACTCAGCTCACGCGTTGGCGACCAGGCCCAGCTCGCTGGCGGCGGCCATGCCCTTGTGCCGGGGCAGGATCCGCACGCTGTAGCCGAAGGCACCGGTGCGGGCGAGGGTGACGGTGCCGCTGAACTGGTGGCGATCGCCCTCGAAACTCTCGGTGTGCTTCAGCTTGACGACGGTGGGGTCCTTGATGGTGTCATCGCGGTCGGAGGCCTGTCCGTAGACGAGCTGGACGCGCACCTCGTCGGGCCGCAGAGTGCCGAGATCGACGTAGGCGCGGATCGTCAGCGTGTCACCGATCTGCGGCGAGTCCGAGACGCCGGCGGACTCGACATGCTCGACGCGCACCGACGGCCAGACCGAACGGACCTTCGCCTTGTATGCCGCGAGCTCCCTCGCGCCGGTGTACTTCGGCCCGTCGAGGGCCCACCCGGCCCGGGCGGCCGGGCCGTAGAGCAGGGTCGTGTAGTCGCGCACCATCCGGGTCGCGAGCACCTTGGGGCTGAGCGTCTCGAGGGTGTGCACGACCATCGCGAGCCAGTTCAACGGCAGACCGTTGGGGTTGACGTCGTAGAAGTGCGCCCGGACCGAGTTCTCGATGAGGTCGTAGAGCGCGGCGGCCTCGATGTCGTCGCGACGCTCGTTGTCCTGCACGCCGTCGGCGGTCGGGATGGCCCAGCCGTTCTGGCCGTCGAACCATTCGTCCCACCACCCGTCGAGGATCGACAGGTTGAGTCCGCCGTTGAGGGCGGCCTTCATGCCCGACGTGCCGCACGCCTCGAAGGGGCGCAGCGGGTTGTTGAGCCACACGTCGCAGCCCGGGTAGAGCACCTGGGCCATCTCCATGTCGTAGTTGGGCAGGAAGATGATCCGGTGGCGCACCTCGGGGTCGTCGGCGAATTGCACCATCTGCTGGATGAGTTTCTTGCCGGTGTCGTCGGCGGGGTGCGACTTGCCGGCGATGACCAACTGCACGGGCCGCTTCGGGTCCAGCAGGATCTTCTTGAGCCGCTGCGGGTCACGCAGCATGAGGGTGAGCCGCTTGTAGGTGGGCACCCGGCGGGCGAAACCGATGGTGAGCACGTCGGGGTCGAGGATCTCCTCGGTCCACTTGAGCTCGGCCGGGGTCGCGCCGCGCTCCAGCCAGGAGGCCCGCACCCGGCGCCGCGCCTCGTCGACGAGTTGCTTGCGCATCTCCCGCTTGAGCGCCCACAGCTCGTCCCAGTTGATGTTGCGCAGCCGTTCCCAGGCACCCTCCTGGTCGACCTCGTCGGCGCCGACATAGCGCTCGGCCAGGTTGAGCATCCGCTGGTCGACCCAGGTGGGGGCGTGCACGCCGTTGGTGATGCTCGTGATCGGCACCTCCGGGTTGTCGAAACCGGGCCACAGCCCGTCGAACATGTCGCGGCTGACCTCACCGTGCAACAACGACACCCCGTTGGCCCGCTGCGCCAGGCGCAGCCCCATCACAGCCATGTTGAAGACGCCCGGTGCGCCGCCGTCGTAGGTCTCGGCGCCCAAGGCGAGCAGCCGATCCAGCGGGATGCCGGTCATCGCGCAATCGCCGCCGAAGTAGACGTTGATCTTGTCGGCGGAGAAGCGGTCGATCCCGGCCGGCACGGGGGTGTGCGTGGTGAAGACCGTCGACGCGCGCACCGCCTCGAGGGCCTCGTCGAAGGACAACTTGTGATCGCGGACCAGCTCGGAGATCCGCTCGACGCCGAGGAAGCCGGCGTGGCCCTCGTTGGTGTGGTAGACGTCCGGCTCGGGGGAGTTGGTGAGTCGGGCCCACAGCCGCAGCGCTCGCACCCCACCGATGCCCAGCAGCAACTCCTGCTCCAAACGCCGGTCGCCGCCGCCGCCGTAGAGCGACTCGGTGACCGCCCTGGCTGCCTCGTCGTTGCCGGGCACGTCCGAGTCCAGCAGCAGCAACGGCACCCGACCGACCTGGGCCTTCCACACGTGGGCGCGCAGGGTGCGCGAACCGGGCAGGCGCAGCTCGACGAGAGCGGGGGTGCCGTCGACCTCACGGACCAGCGACAGGGGCAGGTCGTCAGGGTCGAGCACCGGGTAGGACTCCTGCTGCCACCCCGTGGAGTTGAGGGACTGCTTGAAGTAGCCGGTCTTGTAGAAGAGGCCGACCCCGATGATCGGCACCCCGAGGTCGGAGGCCGACTTGAGGTGGTCGCCGGCGAGGATGCCCAGGCCGCCGGAGTACTGCGGCAGCACATGGGTGATGCCGAACTCGGGGCTGAAGTAGGCGATCGCCCGGGGCGCCCCGGGGGTGCCGTCGGCGCCCTCCTGGGCCTGCGCCCAGGCTTGATACCAGCGGGGCTCGTCGAGGTAGTGCTCCAGCGCTGCCTTGGCCTGTTCGACCCGCCCGACGAAGTGCCCGTCCTTGGCCAGTTCGGCCAGTTGCCCGGCGGACAGTTGGGCCAGCAACCGGAGCGGGTCCTGATGGCACTCCTGCCACAGCGTGCGATCGATGCTCTCGAACAGCTCTCGGGTGTGCGCGTGCCAGGACCAGTGCAGGTTGAGCGCGAGGTCGCCGAGCGCGGCGATCGGCTCGGGCAGCACGGTGCGGACATTGAAGCGACGGATGGCCTTCACGGCAGCCGACTATAGGTGTTACTCCGGAGTACGGTGGCACTGAGCGGAAACGCTTACATCACGCCTGGCATCGAGGCCGCGCAATCGGGCGACCGGTGCAGCGCCGGCCACCCCCGACCCGGTAGCGTCGGAGCGTGAGCCCCAAACTCCCGGCCGGCGCCGCAGACCCCTCCGACACCCCCGCGACCGCGCCTTCGGGAGGCGCTCCCGGGCCGAAGACCACCCGGGCTCGCAAGCAGGGCGCGGCTACCGAGGCCACGACACCGCCGGCTGGGGCAGGGAAGCCGTTGCGGGGCAAGGGCGCCGGTGCGACGCAGGGCTCCGGCACCGCGACCGCCGGCCGAGGCGCCAATCCCGCCGACCGCGCCCGCACCGACGATCCCGCGGCTGCGGTGAGCGCCGCGGCGGCCCCGCAGGCCACCGATGAGGTGACCGCGTCGGCGACGTCCCCGTCGGGCGCGCCGCCGCCGACCGCGCCGGGCGCAGCGGGCGCGGTCGACGCCGGGCTGTCGCTCGCCTCGGGTGGGGTGGGCCCGGCATATCCGCCCGGACCGGGTAACCCATTGCACGCCACCATCTCACCCATCGGACGGATTCCGGTGGTCAACGTGCGCCCCTGCGTCGACGACGGTCAACGGGCCGCCAAGTCGGTCGTCGACGAGGACTTCGTCGTGGCCGCCCAGGTCTTCCGCGAAGGCCACGACGCGGTGAACGCGACGGCCGTGCTCGTGGACCCCGACGGCGTGGAGCACCACTACCCCATGGTCACCGCCAACGCCGGGCTCTCCTGGTGGGAGACGACCGTGCGCGCCGACCGCGTCGGGTGGTGGAGCTACCGGGTCGAGGGCTGGTCCGACCCGTGGGGCACCTGGGTGCACGACGGCACGATCAAGGTGGGCGCCGGCGTCGACGTCGAGCTCATGCTCGAAGAGGGCGCCCGGGTCATCGAGAAGGCCCTGGCCGCACTCCCCGACGAGGCCCAGGACTATCAGCGGCACGAGCTGAGGGAGGCGATCACCGCGCTGCGCGACCCGCACCGCCCGCCCCAGGACCGGCTCGGGGCGGCGCTCGCGCCGCAGGTGCATTCGGTCTTCGCGGCATACCCGCTGCGGGAGAAGGTCTCGCCGTCGCGGTCGCTGCCGTTGCTCGTCGAGCGCGAGCTGGCCCTGTTCGGTGCCTGGTATGAGATCTTCCCCCGCTCCGAGGGCGCCGAGCGCGACCCCGAGACAGGGGTGTGGCGCTCGGGCACCTTCCGCACCGCGATGGGCCGCCTGCCGGCGATCGCCGAGATGGGCTTCGACGTCGTCTACCTCACCCCCATCCACCCGATCGGCACGACCGCGCGCAAGGGTCGCAACAACACCCTCGTCGCCGAGCCGGGCGACCCCGGCAGCCCATATGCCATCGGCTCCCCGGACGGCGGGCACGACGCGCTGCACCCCGACCTGGGCACCTTCGCCGACTTCGACGCCTTCGTCGCCGAGGCCGGGCGGCTCGGGCTCGAGGTCGCGATGGACATCGCCCTGCAGTGCTCCCCGGACCACCCCTATGTCACCGCGCACCCCGAGTGGTTCACCATGCGGGCCGACGGCACCATCGCGTATGCCGAGAACCCCCCGAAGAAGTACCAGGACATCTACCCGCTGAACTTCGACAACGACCCGGTCGGTTCCTACACCGAGATGCGCCGGATGATCCAGGTGTGGATCGACCACGGGGTCAAGCTCTTCCGGGTCGACAACCCGCACACCAAGCCGGTCGAGTTCTGGCAGTGGCTCATCGCCGACGTGGCCCGCGACCACCCGGAGGTCATCTGGCTGTCCGAGGCGTTCACGAAACCGGCGATGATGCACACCCTGGCCAAGGCCGGCTTCCAGCAGTCCTACACCTACTACGCCTGGCGCAACCTCAAGTGGGAGCTGGAGGAGTACTGCCGCGAGCTGGCCGGGGAGGCCGCGGCATACATGCGTCCGTCGTTCTGGCCCACGACGCACGACATCCTCACCCCGTTCATGCAGTACGGCGGCCCGACGGCCTGGAAACTGCGGGCCGCGCTCGCCGCCACCCTGGTGCCCACCTACGGCATCTACACCGGCTATGAGTTCATGGAGTGCATCGCCCGGCCGGGGGTCGAGGAGCAGATCGACAACGAGAAGTACGAATACAAGAACCGGCACTGGGAGGACTACGCCCCCGGCGGGCCCAAAGCGGGTCAGAATCTCGCCGGCTATCTCACGGTCATCAACCAGGCACGCCGGGACCACCCGTCGCTGCGCTGGCTGCGCAACCTGCACTTCCACCATGCCGAGGACGAGTTCATCACGTGTTTCTCGAAGACCCGGGTCTTCCCGGACGGCGGGCGCGACACGGTGATCATCGTGGCCAACCTCGACCCGCATCACACCCGGGAGACCTGGGTGCACCTCGACCTGCCGGCCCTCGGCATGCCGTGGGGTTCGCATTTCCCCGTCAACGACAAGATCACCGGGCAGTGGTGGGACTGGCGCGCGGACAACTTCGTGCGCCTGGGCCCGGACACCGAGCCGGTGCACATACTCCACGTGAGGAGCTACTGAACCGGTGCCGGCACTCAACCAGGCGCAGCCCGGCCTGCGTCATGACCCCCTCTGGTACAAGAAGGCGGTCTTCTACGAGGTGCTCGTCCGGGCGTTCGCCGATTCCTCGGGCACCGGGTCGGGCGACTTCAGCGGGCTGATCGGCAAGCTCGACTATCTGCAATGGCTGGGCGTCGACTGCCTGTGGGTGCCGCCGTTCTACACCTCGCCGCTGCGCGACGGCGGGTACGACATCGCCGATTACACCGGTGTGCTCCCCGAGTTCGGCACCCTGCCGGACTTCACCGAGCTGGTGTCGCAGGCGCACGCCCGCGGCATACGGATCATCACCGATCTGGTGATGAACCACACCAGCGATCAGCACCCGTGGTTCCAGGCCAGTCGCAGCGACCCGGAGGGGCCGTACGGCGACTACTACGTCTGGCGCGACACCGACGAGGGGTATGCCGACGCGCGGATCATCTTCGTCGACACCGAGGTGTCCAACTGGACCTTCGACCCGGTGCGCCGGCAGTTCTTCTGGCACCGCTTCTTCTCCCACCAGCCGGATCTCAACTTCGAGAACCCGAAGGTGCAGCAGGAGATCTTCGACGTCGTGCGCTTCTGGATGAAGCTGGGCATCGACGGCTTCCGGCTCGACGCCATCCCCTACCTCTTCGAGGAGGAGGGGCACAACGGCGAGAACCACCCCAAGACCCACGAGTTCATCGCCAGGGTGCGGGCCATGGTCGACGAGGAGTTCCCCGGGCGGGTGCTGCTGGCCGAGGCCAACCAGCCGCCGGCCGAGGTCGTCGACTACTTCGGCACGTCGGAAGCACCCGAGTGCCACATGTGTTTCCACTTCCCGGTCATGCCGCGGCTCTACTACGCGCTGCGCAGCGAGACCGCGGCGCCCATCGTCGACGTGCTGCACGACACCCCCGCGATCCCCGCGGGGGGCCAGTGGGGCACCTTCCTGCGCAACCACGACGAGCTCACCCTCGAGATGGTCACGCCGGAGGAGCGGGCCGCGATGTACGGCTGGTATGCCCCCGACCCGCGGATGCGGGCCAATGTCGGCATCCGCCGCCGGCTGGCCCCGCTGCTGGACAACTCCCGCCCGGAGATCGAGCTCATCCACGCCCTCGTGCTGAGCCTGCCCGGCTCGCCGTGCCTCTACTACGGCGACGAGATCGGCATGGGCGACAACATCTGGCTGCACGACCGCGACGCGGTGCGCACCCCGATGCAGTGGGGCCCGGACCGCAACGCCGGCTTCTCCTCGGCCGACCCCGGCAAGCTCTACCTGCCGGTCATCTCCTCGTTGGTCTATCACTACAACAACGTCAACGTGGAAGCGCAACTGGCACATGGCTCTTCGTTGCTGCACTGGGTGCGCGGCATGCTGCAGGTGCGGGCCCGTAACCCGGTCTTCGGGCTCGGTGACTTCACCCTGTGCGAGTCGACCAACCCGGCGGTGTTGGCCTACACCCGAGCGACCGAGGCGGTCGACACCGGTGCCCGGGTGGTGCTCTGCCTGGCCAACCTCTCCTCCCGGCCGCAGGCGACCGTGGTCCGGCTGCCGGCGGAATACGCCGGCCGATACGTGCGTGACCTCTTCGGCGGCACCGGATTCCCCCAGGTGGGCGAGGATGCGACCGTGACCTTCACCCTCGGTTCGCGCGACTTCTTCTGGTTGCGCCTGCGTAAGGAGGCCCCGGAGTGACCGATCCCGCCACCCAGAGCCCCTCGCTGGCCGATCAGCTGCCCGAGTGGGTCGCCCGGCAACGCTGGTATGCCGGTAAGCCGCGCGTCCCGGTGCTGCGCCGGGTCGGCGGGCGCCGCTACCCGGATCCGACCGGTCTGGCCGGCATCGACGTGTGGTTGGCCCGGGACGCCGGCGCACCCCAGGAGGGTGGGTCGGCGCCGGTCTATCAGATCCCGTTGACCTATCGCATCGCCCCGCTCGACGACGCACCCGAGCAGGCCCTCGTCGCCATGCTGCGCCACCCGGTGATCGGCGACCGGTGGGTCTACGACGGGGCGTACGACCCGGCATACGTCGCCGCATTGCTCGCTGATGTGCTCGACGAACCGGCCGCCTACCGCTCCCACGACGTGCTCGTCGGCGAGCAGTCGAACACCTCGATCATCGCCCGGCTCGACGGCGCCGACCCGGTCATCGTCAAGCTGCTGCGCACCCTCGCCCCCGGGCCGCACCCCGACGCCGAGATCCCCCTGGGGCTGCGCGCCCTGGACTCCCGCGATGTCGCGATCACCCGCGGCGCTGCCGAGACATCCTGGCTGGGCAGCGACGAGCCCGGCTGCGCCGCCGTTGCGCAGACCTTCCTCACCGGTGCTCGCGACGCCTGGCGGGTGGCCCTGGAGCAATGCCGGGCCGGCGCCGACTTCTCCGACACCGCCCGGGCGCTCGGGCGGCTCACCGCCCGGCTGCACGCCCAGCTCGCCTTCGCGTTCGGCTCGGTCGCCGCACCCGACGAGGCGCAGGA
>RRZT010560096.1_pt1 | contig 10425 bp, 9 predicted proteins | sample 2165551 | NCBI WGS metagenome assembly RRZT01 (sample SAMN10456910, study PRJNA506462) | wastewater metagenome | biome: wastewater; feature: sludge; material: wastewater sludge; isolation source: wastewater sludge with Escherichia coli K12::gfp cells carrying plasmid... | place: USA: Moscow, Idaho ...
CTACAATGATTAAATAATTACTTAATTAAGCCTGTCTATACTTAAATTAATTAAACTTTGTACTACTAATGACAGCTCTGCTCCGACAAACTATGACCTATCAATCAACCAAATAACTATATTTATGTCGAAAAAACTGGTATCTTAATAGTAACATTTATTTACAAAAAAATAACTGTAGGTAAGTTATCTATGAGTAAAACCAATGATAGTCATATCACTCGTCAATGGTACATCATTCAATATTTAATCGGCTTGGATAATTACGTCTCCAGCGAAACAGTTTTTCAGCATATCCAACAGCAAGGCATTGACGTCAAAGACGTTCGCACCATCCAACGAGACTTAAATAGCCTAGCCGAGATTTTCCCTATTGAATGTCGCAAAGATGATAAGCCTTATAGTTGGCGATGGCAACGTATCGATAATCATAAAAAAAATTTGATGAGTTATGAACAAGCAATGATTTTTGCTCTCGTGGATAGTGAGCTAAGGGAATTATTGCCAAACGATTTATTAAAACGCTTACATCCATTGTTTGTGAAAGCCAAAATGATGCTAGCAGGAATTGACTATCAAAATCATGCAAAGTCTTCTGACAATGATTTGTTTAATTATGATACATCAAAATCGCCTTATAATTTAATTGGCAGAAAAAATTCGCCTATTACCACTATTTTACAATCAATAGAGCAATTGACAAAACTTAACCCATTCAAAGATCAGCCAGAGGATTTTGAGCCGTGGCAATGTATGGTGGATGCAAATGATATCCACCATTTGGAAGCTGTCTTAGAGCAAAAAGGCTATGCCGATTTGGCAGATAAGTTAAAGGGTTTGGATAAGCGATTAAAAGTGATTAAGTAATCTATATTTGAGGAGAACATTATGAATTTTGCAAAACAACAATTATTAGCTGATAACTGGCAACAAATTATCGAAATCTCTCAACGCTATCAAGTGGAACAGGGTTTTACACCTTATCAAGAGCAGGTTGAAAACTTTGTGATGCGTGTTCCATTGGTTGGCTTATTTAGTGCAGGTAAATCCACGCTAATCAATAAACTCATAAATGATAATTTACTGTCTGTACAAATCACCCCTGAAACAGCAATGGCAGTTGAATTTTATTACACAGATGAAGATGAAAAATTTATTGGGCATTATGTCAATAAAGAAATTGTCTTAAATCGTGATGATATTTCCAATCAAAACTTTGAAAAATTATCAAACAATATTGATACTGGTTCACATACATGGGTTTCAGCCTATATCAAGGCTTCAGTTTTACAACAATTTCCACATATTAGCCTAGTCGATTTACCAGGACTTGAATCCAATCTGATTAGCCATAGTCAAATGATTGATAATTACATCCAAAAAAGTTTAGCGTATGCCCTTGTGGTATCAGCGGAAGACGGTGAGCTACGTTCATCAACACAGCAATTTTTGCATGAGATGAGTTTAAGCCAAACCCCCATTATTTTGATAGTGACCAAAAGCGACAGCAAGACTGAATCCGATGCACAAGATGTCTTAACTAAAGTAGAATCTTCTATTACGGCTTTATTGGGTAGAAAACCACTCAAATCTGTATTGGTCTCTGCTCGTAAAAATCGCAACTTAGATGAAGTGCTACAAGCATTTTCATTGATTGAATCAAAAGCAGAAAGTCGTTTTAACCAAGTGGTAGTTTATCCGATTGTCGAAAAAGCCAATTTTTTAACTCAAAATCTTGATAAGTTGATTAATGCCGATGATGCAACGATTGAGCAGTTACAAGCAGAAAAACAGAGCCTTAATGATGAAATGACTGCGTTCAAGAAAAAACTGGCAAAAGATACCGAACGCCTAGATATGCAAACCCAAGGTGTGGTAAAAAATGTCACCCATACCGTTGAAAGCCGTTTAAAAGCTCAATTAGATACCCTAGCCAGTAGTGTGTTAAGTCACCAAGATATCAGTCCTATGATTGAAAACACGGTGAGAATTGCGGTAACTGAAGGACTACAAACTGAGCTTGCTCCTGTTATCCAGTCTTATATCAAAACAATCAATGCTGAAATGCCAAACAGTCTCAAAGTCGATACACCAACTGTGCATTTAAACGATGTTGCAGATAATGGGTGGAATTTCTCTGATGTGGTAACAACGTTAGCACCCGTTTTAGCTCTATTAAAAATTCATCCAATCGTCGCCGTGGTTTCGACAATCGTGTTGCCTGTGGTTGCCAAATTAGCCGATATGTTCATGTCTAGCAGTAAACGAGAAGCCCAACTTGAAGCTCAACGTGAATCTGCTCGTCAGTCGGTACTTAATCAAGTTATTCCTCAAGTCATTATCAATGTCAATCAAGCACTCACTACAATTGTGCGTGACAATATTAACCAAGCCAAATCAACAATGGAAACATTGATGAATGAGCGTGCTAGTCTAGTACAGCAACAACTTGACCAAAAAGAGCAAGATATCCAAGCCAGCCAAGCCGAACAAGAAAAACGTAAACAAGTGTATAAATCTGACCAAGCATTTTTTACCCAACTGATTGCTCAATTAGCCGATTAATCGATCATTTAAATAAAAGGAATAACCATGTTAGACGATATGGATTACCAGTCTCGTTATAACTTTATCTGTCGTGCGATTGCCAAAGACAATGAAGTCCAAACGATTTCTACTACACTTAATAACAATTTAAACCAGTTAAGCCACTACCTATCCCATGACTTAGCAGAACTTGCTAGACGTGGTTCACCCGATAACTTTGCGGATATCTTCACAGAATTGCAAACTGAAATGGTGCGTTTTCGTGAGTTTTGTGAATTTCCTGATTTAGCACAAAAAGTAGTAATTGGTATTGGCGGTAAGTTTAGTGCGGGCAAATCTACGCTAATTAATACATTACTTGGCAAAAAACAATTGGTGACTGAGATTGATCCCACTACGTCATTGCCAACCTATCTATTACAAGGTAGCGAATCAAGCGTAACAGCTCTCAATTTGTTTAACAAAAAAGTTAATTTATCGATGGAAGAGTTCCAAACGCTCACCCATGATGAAAAGCAAAATTACGGTAGCCAAATCGGTAGTCTTTTGACATCGGCATTTATTAGCGACCCAGAGTTTCAATGGCAGAATTTAGCGTTGCTTGATACCCCTGGTTACACCAAGCCAGAAGATAATGACCATAGTGCTCGCACGGATGAGAGCGTGGCTCGCTCACAGTTGAATGCGGCACAGTTTATCGTGTGGCTCGTGTCGGCAGAAGATGGCACGATTAAAGAAGATGATTTGCTGTTTTTGGCAAGCCTAAATGCCGATATTCCACGCCTTGTTCTGATTAATAAGTCGGATACCAAAACGCCCGATGATGTGGCAACTATTGTGGCGTTAGTGAAAAAGACGTTAGCAGATAGAAATTTACCTGCGGTAGATGTGATTCCTGTGTCTCGTAAAAAACGGGATTATCCGATTGAGCCTGTGTTGGCGTGGTTTGATAAATGGAATGATGCACCAAGAGAAGTGACGTTTGCCAAAAACTTTAAACGCAAATTCCGTATTTATGAGCAGTTTCTTGACAATGAAGAGCGTAAAGCTCATATGCAACTCAATCGATTAAACCGAATTTTGACCTTATCTGATGATGAAGATATCTCGGCAAATGCTAAAGAATTACAAGCAGATGTGAAATCTCATCTTGACTATCTACAAACGATTAAATCCGATTTAACCGCATTACAGCAATTATTTTTCGATAAATTACGCCAAATCGGTGATGACGTTGGTATTGAAATTCCTTCGTTATCAGCGATAGAAGATTTTGATTTTTCTACGGTTAATTTACTTGATTTATTGGTGGAAGTGCGTGAGAGTAAAGGCAAATCTTTAATTGATTATACGCATATTTTGCGTGAATTGACCAAACCTGCGGTAGCCAAAAATGTTGATTTATTGCTAAGACGTACCAGCAAAAACTATTTTGCAACACTCCAAGATTTGCAAGGGTCAGCCGACCAACAGACTTTGGATAAGCTGTTACGCCAAGATAGTAACGCCAAGTTTTTTATGGATTTATAAATAACGGATAATAAAGAGAAAAGTCATGAGTAATAATCAACAACCTGACAGTATTTTGAATCGTTTATTAAACGATATGGACGAAATGCAGACATCACGCCATCCCTTGCAACCGCATGGCATTGTCAGTTTGCAGGAAGATGAGAAACGCCTATATGCGACTTTTTTGGCGACATTATTAATTGACCAACCCATTAGTACATCGCAATCACGATTATTGATGATGTTATTAGACAGTATGAAGTTGTCGATTCAGTTACCTGATTTGTACGTTAGTGTGGCAGAAGTCGATAAGACGAAGTTACAGGCATTTTTGAAGTTGGCGGATGAAAAAGCTTTGTCACCCGTGTTTTTGATGGATGCGTTGGTGTTATGCCGTTTGGATAAATCTTTGACTGAGAATCAAGCGAAAAGTTTGGCAGAGTTTGTGAATTTGATGTCTGTTGATGATGCGATGTTGGCGGATGTCGTGCATTTATCAAATAAGGTATTGCGTTATCAAGAGAATAATGAGAATGCTGTGGCTGATGCGATTAATGATAAAGCGTCTTTGACGATTGATTTTGATTATGAGTTGCTAAAGCATTGGTATGAGTTTAGTTATCAAGTTTTGACAGTTGAAGATTTAAAGATAGGAATTGGTGGGAAAAGTTGGTTAGTTTTGGACACAATAGATATCAACTATAACTGTGAAATAAAAAATGCAAATTTTATTTTCGTTGGAAATGGATTAATTATAGCCAACAGTCAAAATTTTTCATTGAAAAATTGTGTTTTTCATAAGGCAAAACTGGATTTAGGGCAATTAAATATTTCTTTTTATGAAACCTGTTTTTTTGATTCAACATTAAATATTAGTGGCAAGCATAGTGTAAGTTTTGAGAAGTGTATGTTTGATAATCAGAATGAAAACGAAAATAAAGACTTTGTTAGCTTTATTTCAAGATGTGATTCAATCAAGATTTGTGAATGCTCATTTACGACCAAAAACCGTACTGCTTTAAATTTTAAAGAGGAAATCCCTTCTTTAGAAGTTGTTAATTGTTATTTTGAAAACTGTGGCAATGACAAAACCAATTTTATTAAATCAGCGGTTATCATTAATAAATATAGCGCCTTCGTTTTCCAAAATACTGTATTTAAAGATAATGTATCAAAGAATGGTAAAGATATATACGTAATGTCAGGTGCATCTCAAGGTAAGAAAATATTTAATTCTTGTCAATTTGTTCAATCCAATAAAAAAGATATTAGTTGGGAAGAATTTTCTAAAAATGAAAGTTCACTATGCCTTACAAAAATTTATCAAGGCTCAGATATAAAATTTAATGACAGTATTTTCATCAATAGTGCAACTCACATGGTTTTAGAAAACAACGGTTACGAAAGTATTTTTTCAAACTGTATTTTTAAATATAGTCCTGTTTATTTTCCAAATTACTATAGAGAAGACAATTTCGTCAACTGTAGCTATGAAAATAGTGGTAACTCGAATGTAATAAGGGGATAATCTGTGACTAATTCAAATCCAAAAATTCCGTCAAATATAGCTACCAAGCTAAAAACAAAACTATCCAACGTCAAACCCTTACTTGACCCACTACCAACAAGTTATCTAGCCGACAAACTAGATGACCATAACAAAAATATCTATGCCACGTTACTAAGTGCCGTGGTACTCAGTAAAGGCTCGATTACGGATAACGAAAGCCGAATGTTATCCATGCTGTTAAGTCGTCTAGGATTAGATGGTGACATTAGCCGATACTTTAGTCAAATCGATGACATCAGCGAAAATCAGATTTTGGAATTTGCCAAAGTCTTGAATAATGATGACGAACGGCTCAGTTTTATATTTGATTGTTTGCTCGCTTCACGCTGTGATAAGCCATTAACCAATGAACAAGTTGAAGTGATTAACGATTTATGTAATCTTTGGAAATTTTCAGAAAATGACATCCATTTAATGGTTTTTTGGGTGAGCGAGATTCTTGGAATTACAAATAACCTTTCAGCAAATAATGATGACATTGTAGATTCACCACTGTCTACTTATATTGAAAAGAAAGATCAGCCCTTAAAGAATATTAAATTTAAAGTCAGGGTTGGCGAGTTTTGTTCTGAAAACACTACGATAGCAACTGGTAACAAAAAGATTTCAGAAAAGAATACTATTGCTCAGCTAACTATTGCTCAGCTAATTGGAGAAGCACAAGGTAGAAAAATCGAAGAAAAAATCATTGAAATTAGACTATCTGGAGTAGGATTGTTAAGCGATCATGGCGTTATAAACAAGTATTTTGTGTATTACAGATTTATTCCGCTACCGTCCTATTTATTTGATTGGCAGGATTGCTTAAAAGAACTACAAAAAAATTCATCAGATAAGGACTAACGCCATGAACCAACAACCCAATCCAAACCTTGCTCGTATCTTAGACGAATTACAAGTTAAAACAAATCCATTACCGACTAGCTTTATCGCCGATAAAGTAGATAATCATATCAAAACCACTTATGCCACGCTGATGGCTTCTATTCTGCTATACAAGCCAGTTGGCGAAACTGAAAGCCGATTGTTTGCTATGCAATTGACGGCATTGGGGCTAGATTATGATATCAGTAAATATTTTAATTTGGTCAAGGACTTAAACACAAAGCAAGTATTAGAGTTTTGTCAAACTTTGGATGCCGCAGAAAAGCAACTCACTTTTTTATTTGATTGTTTAATGCTGTGCCGTGCAGGGTCGCCACTCAATGAACAGCAAATTTTTCTGTTTAATGAATTTGTGAATATCTGGCATTTGGAAACCAAATATATTGCTTCACTAATTTTTTGGGTGAAAATCGTTCTTGGGATTGATATTGATTATGATAATTTACCATCCGATTTAGTCGCTCTTAAAATAAAAGTCGATGATTCAAAAGCTATTTTTGGTTTAGAACAATTGGTAGAAAAAAATATTTTTGTGACAGCGAATTTAACAAAATTGGCTAAGTTGAAAGATGGTTTTAATCACCAAAATAATTCATCATTAGGAAGTATTATTAGAGCAATGCATAGCAACTCTGGTAGCCAAAATAGCAATAATTATGTTTATCCCAAAAAGACAGGTTTTTTCTTGAATTTCCAAAATGAGGATTACAATTGGAGCTATTACATTATAGCTTTACCAAGCTATTTAGATAAATGGACTGATTTAATTAGGAGTTTAACACTTAAAAATCAGTGATATAAATTATCGAAATTTAGGAAAATCAAAATGACTAATCCAACCCAAAACCACCTAGACAATCTAAAACAACTCATCACCAACATCGAACCTTGGCAAAACAAATTCACCACCGAACTTGACCAACTCAAACACATCAAAACCCTATACAGCGATAAACTTGAGCGTTTTTCTCAAGAAGAACAAACCCTAAATATCGCCATCATGGGGCAAGTCAAAGCAGGCAAAAGTAGCTTTCTCAACGCCTTACTCTTTGACGGTAACCCAATTTTACCCGAAGCCGCCACCCCAAAAACCGCCAATCTAACTCGTATCAGCCATGGCGACACACACCGCCTAGAAGTCGAATTTTACGATGAATCTGACTGGCAACGGATTGAAGCGGTAGCTAACAGTGAAGCGACCCATCAAGAAGCCAAGATGGCCCGTGAACAAATTGACATGGTCAAAAAAGCAGGTATTGACCCAATCGCTAACATTCGGCAAGGCACATTTGTCAAAGAAGCTGATAGCACCGAGGACATCATGAATATTCTCAATGACTATGCAGGTAATGATGGCAAATACACAGGCTTGGTCAAAATGATACGCCTATATCTACCCATGCCAGAACTCAAAGGCTATAACGTCATTGACACCCCTGGTATGAATGACCCAGTCGTCAGCCGTACCCAACGTACTAAAGACGAAATGGCAAATAGTGATGTGGTATTTTTCTTATCTCGAGCCAGTAACTTTTTGGACGCATCAGACATTGACTTACTTGGGCAACAACTGCCAGAAGCAGGGATAAAACGCTTGGTGCTTGTGGCAGGGCAATATGATTCTGCGATTGAGCAAGATGGCTATAATAGAGTTAATCTAGCAGTAACTGAACAAAATATCACAAAACGCATTAACGAACGAGCTAACAATGACTTGGGCAAACTTGCAGACACCAAAGAAAAAGCAGGGCAAGAACAGGTCGCCAAACTATTACGCAGTATCACCCAACCTGTACTCTCTAGTACCTATGCTTATGGCTTTGCCAATTGGGATAAAGTTAAATGGAATGCAGGAATGCGACATCTTCATCAACAACTGACCGAAATGGCAGAAGATGAATGGGATGGTTACGAATTTACCCAACAAGACTGGCAACGTATTGCAGGATTTGAACCTTTAATCAAAGCCTACCAACAAGCCAAAACCGATAAAGCTACTATTATTGAAGAACAAAAACAAGGCTTATTACCCGAAGCCCAAAGCAACCTAAAAAATTGGTTAGACGGATTTAAGCAACAAGTTCATGAACGTATTCTAACCTTAGAAACAGGCGATATGGCACAGCTTGAAAAACGCCAAAAACAATATCAAGCTCGCATTACCAATGTCGCCAATCAACTCGAAGATGTGATGGAACAAGCTATCCACAATGCCAACCAACGCCAACAGGAAATTACTCGTGAATTGAAAAAGGGTATTCAACAAAATAGCCAATTAAAAACTCGCACGGGTACAGAGACCCATGAAGAGTCTTATACCGTCAGCACATCCACATGGTATAAACCTTGGACTTGGGGTGACACGGAAACTCGCTATCGGACAAGAAGTGTCAATTACGAATACCTATCACCAACCGATGCGATTGAGCAAGCGACTAATTTTGCTCATCATTGTGTTAGCGATATTGAATACCATTTCTCGCAACTGGTCAATCCCAATGACATCAAAAATAAACTGCGTAAAGCCTTACTCGATGTACTAGATACCCAAAGTAGTGATTTTGACCCTGCTCACTTTCGTACTCTTTTGAATCAAAGTATTAGCTATATGCAGATTCCAGAGCTTCGCCTTGAAATTGGTGATGTTGGACGAGATATTAGCCGTAATTTTTCTGGAGAAGTGCGTGGTGAAAGTGACAAAGCAAGATTACAATCTCAGCTTCGAGATGCCCTATATCAAGTATTTAACAAGCTAAGTATTGAGTTTAACCAAGCGGTTTCAGCAATCACCCAAGAGCTAAAAGCGACCAAAGACAATTTGGAAGCAACTTTGACCGAAAATATCAATGTTGAATTGCAACAACTAAAAAACGACTTGAATAATCAACAGCAAGCTGTCAGAGAATATCAAAAGCTTAAGACTATTTTGAATGACACCACCGTGTAGTGTTCAAATTTTTCAAATATACAATAACGAGGATTTTTAATAATGAGTAATGTAACTGCTAGAGAAGAGTTGATTCATCGTATTACCAAACAAAAACCTACCCATAATCAACCAGTCAAAAAACATTTGGATAAAATGAATGAGTTGGTAAATCAAGATTTAACCAAAATCTGTGATGAGAACACAACGGCTATTAGTAAGTCGATACAAACTCGTTCTGTGAGATTAATAAAATTATGAAGCAATCAATACCATTAATAGGGCAGTTTAGACACTCAAAAAGCCAACATTCTGACGAACTCAATTTACGGCTACACCGTGCATTAAGTTGGCTGGAAAAAGCCGAAAACAGTCAAGACGATATAGATATTCAGTTCATTACGCTTTGGATATCTTTTAATGCTATTTATGCCAAAGAATTTGCGAAAGAACGTACTGCAGACCGTGAAACATTTAATCAGTTTATTGCAGAGATTTGTCGATTGGATAAAGAAAAAAGCATTTATCAAATAATTTGGCAGCGTTTTCCGCAGAATATCCGTGTCATGCTTGATAATCGTTATGTTTTTCAGCCATTTTGGGATTTTCAAAATGGCACAATAACTGAAAAAGCTTGGCGTGAAGACTTTGAAAAAGCCAATAAAAAAGCCTTTATCGCCTTAGCCAGTCAAGATACCTATGATATTTTGTTGGTTATTTTTGGTAGGCTCTATACCTTACGCAATCAGTTGGTGCATGGTGGAGCGACTTATGATAGCCAAATCAATCGTTCTCAGATAAAAGATGGTTGCCAAATTTTACTCGCTTTGATTCCTGCGATTATCCAAATTATTTTGGACAATCCAAAGAATGACTGGGGTAAACCATTTTATCCAGTTGTAGATTAAATTGATTCATAACATGACAAAATCACTTAATGTTGAATAAGCTATTGATTAGCAAATAGGAAAATTTTCACTAAAAA
>RRZT010826349.1_pt1 | contig 10424 bp, 6 predicted proteins | sample 2165551 | NCBI WGS metagenome assembly RRZT01 (sample SAMN10456910, study PRJNA506462) | wastewater metagenome | biome: wastewater; feature: sludge; material: wastewater sludge; isolation source: wastewater sludge with Escherichia coli K12::gfp cells carrying plasmid... | place: USA: Moscow, Idaho ...
GAGCAAAGCTAAAATCCAAGAAGAACTAAAAGCCTTAACAGGTCTTGAAAATCCAAACTCTGTTCTGCAGATGATTGGCTGGTTACGAGAACACGGAGTATCAACAGATTCTCTAGACAAAAAAGCTGTGAAAGAACTTCTTAAAACGGTTGATAAAACAACTGCTCAAGTTCTCAAACTTCGTCAGCAAGTTGCCAAATCAAGTGTGTCTAAATACCAGGCTATGATGAACTGTGTGTGTAAAGACGGTCGAGCAAGAGGTATGTTTCAATTTTACGGAGCTAACCGTACAGGTCGATGGGCTGGTCGCTTGGTGCAACTTCAGAACTTACCGCAGAACCATCTTCCTGACCTAGAGGAAGCTAGAGAACTTTTCAGAACCGGTGACTTAGAACCTACTGAACTCCTATACAACACTCAAAATACCCTATCGCAACTAATACGTACTGCTTTTGTTCCAAGCGAAGGAAAGAAATTCATTGTTTGCGACTTTTCAGCTATCGAAGCTCGTGTACTCTCCCACTTAGCTGGAGAGAGATGGCGGAATAAGGTATTTGAACAAGGGAGAGATATCTACTGTATGTCCGCTTCTCAGATGTTTGGAGTACCAGTTGAAAAACATGGACAAAATTCTGAATTAAGACAAAAAGGAAAAATTGCAGAGCTTGCTTGCGGATATGGTGGTTCAGTCGGTGCATTGAAAGCCATGGGAGCACTTGATATGGGACTAACTGAGGAAGAACTCCAACCATTAGTAAACTCTTGGCGTCAGGCAAATCCCAATATCGTTCTCTTCTGGCGGGATGTGGACAGAGCGGTTAAAACTGCAGTTAAAGAACTAATTCCAACATCTACTCACGGTATTCAATTTGAAGTAAGTAGTGGCATTTTATTCATTACACTTCCATCTATTCGTAAACTAGCGTATATCAAGCCAAGAATTGGCGAGAACCAGTTTGGTGGAGAGTCTGTCACATACGAAGGAACTGGAACTTCCAAACGTTGGGAGAGGATAGAAAGTTACGGTCCAAAATTTGTAGAAAACATTGTACAAGCTATCAGCCGTGACATTCTTGCATACTCTTTGAAACAACTAAAAGATTTTAGGATAGTCGGACACGTACATGATGAAGTTATTATAGAATGCCCAATGGAACAAAAACTTGAGGAGATTGCATCATTAATGGGAATTGCACCAGAATGGATGCCTCACATCAATCTGCGTGCAGATGGATACGAGTGTTCCTTTTATCAAAAAGACTAGACTAAAAAATCGCCACCTCAGAAATTGAGATGGCGTTTTTAAATTATTGATTTAGTTCTTTATATACCTCCTTTGCGAGTGCATGTGCTTTCTTGATTGCATCATAACCTTGGGTCTTTTTCAGACCAAGTTTTTCAATGATCTCTTGTTTGCTAATTGTGACATCTTGGTAGATTAGCTTTAGGATATTACCGTACTTTTCATTACGTTGATAAACCATATCAATCAATTCTACTAGTGTTTCAATAAGCATCAGTTTCTCCTCATGAGAAGGGATTCCAGTTGGATCGTAGCCCTTTTTATTATTCTCATTATTCTTATTTTCCATCATCTCTTCCAAAGATAAAACAGCTGAATCACTTTTATATTGATTTAGATAGATATTGACATCTTTGTAATATATCTTCAAAGCATTATCAAAATGTTCAAGTTTGACTGGAGCATAAGCAACTGGAACTCGTGAACCATTTTTCATACGAGCAGTTTTCATATTTGAACGATTAATACCCATCGATTTGATCATATCGTTATTCATTACTACGATTGGCACAAGAACTTCCCCTTCTTCACAAGAGATATCATTGTAGGGTTTCTCACCACGATAGCTTTCGGGAGTGTATTTTGAATTTCGATTTTGTTCATTAATTGACACGTCTTGTCACCTTTTCCTTCGTTCACAAAGGAATTGGACATGCCAAAAAAACTATTTAATTTTGTTTCTGACCACATCAGCAGTTCCTTTGCTAAATCATGGTCAGCTGGCTTTATAGCTGAACTGCTATTTCTTAAAGACACAGTTAAAGCCTATAACGTAGGATAATTTCCCCATTACAAAGTATCTTTAAGAAGTCAATAAAATGTAGGATTAATCTTTACAACATAAGTATAGAGCTTTGTAACCCCAAAAAACAGGTAGTCTAGACTTCCGTATTTAAACCCTATTGGCTATAATGTTCTTGATAAGATAAAGCCTCGAAATAATCAATTAATGAGCAAAAAGCGGAAATTGAATTTCCGCTTTTTGGATTAAAAAAAGACCATCAAAAATTTGATAGTCTATAGTGTCTTCATTTGAGCTGCTTGTAATATCGTATTTATTTCAGCTAATGGTTTGTAATAACTTGTCGATAGTAACAGTTTATAAACTTGATGCTGGTGAATTTTAGTTAATTTGTGTCCCGCCTTTTCAAGCATATCTTCGCTTATAGGTGGCATAAGTTTTAAAGCAAAACAAAATGCCAATGCTAACTCAAGCTTAGGTAGATTATCCTCTTTGGTTTCATAGCCTCTAAGAGTTTTTTCCGTAATGCCAACAATATTCGCTAATAATGGTTGAGAGCATTTTTTCCTCTTTCTGTGACTACGTAATGTCCCAGAGAATTCAAAAGGTAATTCCTTTAATAAATCAGAAATATTTTTTGAAAGTTTCAACATTTCTAAAGGTGGTAACTGATCCATTAAGCTCGGATTCTGTAAAATCTCCACAAAGTCAGCTTTTATTTCGCTCTCTCTTGTGACCCCACGGTTCAACACATAGTCATAATAGTCTTCATCAGAGATGGTAGTATATTTCTTCGACTTTACCTTGAAAAGGAGACAACATTCATCCATATGTTCATAAGCATAATCAGTCATCACTGGTCCATCTTTTGTCATGGAAATATATTTTTTATCTTTTAAACAAAGGTGGTTATCAATGTAAAGAAACTTATTTCCATCAATGATTTGTCTGAATGACTCATTAAAACAATATTCAAAACATAAATCATTCGATGTGATTGTATAGCTACTTCCATTATCAAAAGCCTCAAGCTCAAAAGCGAAATTATGCATATACCGATCATCTAAGTAATTGTAAACGCCATTTGCTTCTTTAAAGCCCAAGTCAATCATTCTAATTTTTGCTGCCTGCTTGGATACATTAAAGAATTCAGCAAGTTCATCAACCACTTCACGTACAAGTTCAGAGCGACTGATGTCAGGATTCACTAAGGTTAAAGTTTGAAATAACTCTCTAATCTTAATTTTCGTTTGAACTTTTGGCATAAGGATTCGAGGAGCAATCCCATTAGCATGCCACTCCATCCAATCAAGAGGAGACCACATGCTAGAATCAGCGAGGTTATCCTCAGTCCAACTACTAGCTACCGAGTATTTATTATCAAGTATCATTCTTACTTCGTGAAATACTTTATGTAATTCCCAATGCACGCACTCATGAATGACAGTATTATTAAAAGAACCAACATTTCTTTTATAGACAACATCTTTATCTACCAAAATACTTCCTTTGCTAAAGGGCTTCGAGACAAGTTGATCATTTTCTATCACCTCTACTTTAGTATCTTTAAAAACCATTTTACCAAAAACTGAATCGTCTAATGTTAACTTCTCTCGATGTATCGAAAGTCCCATCTCAGCGACAATTAACTCTACTGGTATAGGAGTTGGCTGCCTAAGTGCTACAGGATAATATTTTTTTAGAAATGATTCTGCAATGTTATCAAATTCTTTCTTAGGGATGTACGGAACCCAATCCCTACTAAGCATCAAATTTTTAGTTTTTTTATATTGGTCAGATTTGAACTCTGCGTTGTAAATATTAAAAACTTTAATACCTGAATCAAGCTCCATATCTACATAGACTGAAACATACTTCGATTTCGTATCTAGTTCCATTTCACCTTTGATGTACTGACGAACAATAACATCCGCAATCACAATAACTTCAAGTTTCAGTTTAGAATTATCAACTACTTCATAGTAAATCTTATATAGTTCGAAATCATCAAACTCAATATATCCATTTGGTTTGGGGACCATGTATGTAGATAAATCAGTATTATCCTTGTTATTGAAAATGAATTCTCTAACTGTTTTTATGATTAAATCCTGGTAAGTATCAAAAATATATTTATCGAACATCACTGAACCTCACTTGAATATAGTAATATTATATCACATTTTGTAAACGCTTCGAATATGTGATATAATTTTTCTACTGAAGGTTTGAACATGACAACAATTACTGACATTTTTGATGAAATAAAAGCATATATAATGCGACAAGAATTTGTAAAAAAGTATTTTAAAAGTAACGGTAATTCGAATGGATGTGAAAAATTATTTGATGAAGAACTAATCAGTAATCTAAAATCAAAATATAAACATGAATACATGGAATTTAATCTAATTACAGGCCAGCACTTCCCAACCATGGATATATTAATTGATGGAAATAAGTACAGAGTCGAATTAAAGAGTTCACAAAAAGGAGAGTTGTCTATTCCTGGTAACTCCACTTTAGAGAGTCAAACTGACGATGATTGTTATATTATTTGGACTGGTTCTGAATAAAAAAGTACTTATACTTTTTGACTTAGCAATGCTACAGAATACTTAGCTCCTTATTAATTGCCATGACTCATTCTTACTAAAAAAAATTCAAGATGTAGGACTAAGGGAGAGCTTACATTGTTATCTTGAATAAGAATAGCAAGGCTATAATATTTTTAATGAAGAATAATTATTTTCCAAAAATGTCATGAAAATCTAAGACAAACTGAAATACTTACCTTGTTATTTGGCGGTTAAAATCAATTATCTAAATATACTCATAATAGATAAAAAGGTTGGCAACTCACTTCAGAGTTACCAACCTTTTTATCTAAAATTTTGATAGTAGTTCTTGATCCAATTCATCGTTCAAATATTTATGATAAATATTGGGTGCATTCAACTTCGCAACCTTAATTGATGAAAGTCCTAGATTATTTAGCAATTGCATCTCAACTTGAGCAAAATTAAGATCAGTTCCTGTTTCCGTAGGCATTAAAAAATAATTTTCTATAACTAAATTATTTTTTTTAGCAAATTCTCTATAGGCTAAAGCATATAAGAATTGTTTCGTGACATCTCCAACACCCGGATTTCCTGCTATTGTGTTTGTATCAAATTTTAAATTATAATATTTACCATCAAGGATGAGTAATTTATTGTTAAAAACAGTGATAATATCAGGAATTAGTGTAGCAGTTTCGATGCACTTATCTTTATTCTGTATCCACTGTGGCTTATCAATAATATTCTTGATTGTAGTATGTTTAGTGTTTGTACCTGTTGGTTCTAAACTTACATCATATATTGAAACATCAAGTTTATCATTTAAAACCTTTGCACATACTGTTTCCCAAATAACACGGTATGAATTAGTTCCAAATAGAGTCACAAACTCAGCTTTCTCAGCAACATATTTTTGGGATATATAGCTATACAATGCTTTCAAAAGTAATTGTTTCCTAGTATTGAACTCTTGACTTAGTTCGGACTCTATTACATACAAAATATAATCTAAATCACCTAAGTCAATTAAATTAGCATCCGTAAAATTAATTTGAGTCAGATCTAATAATTCAAGAAGACCATTTTCTTCCAATGTTCTTGAAATACGACTAAGTACAATCTCATGAAGTTTTTTGATTAAATTATCATCCTCAACAACACTTCTTCTATTGAAATAATCAAGATAAATAGGTCGATTATCAGTAAAAAAAGCAAAACATTCGTTTACAGTTTTATCCCACAGTATTTCCCCCTCCCCATTATTTTCAATTATACTTTGTTGATGAGAGTATAAACCATTAAGAAAAAAGTCTTCAAGTAAAAATAGGCTAACAGACATATCACTATATGCAAAGGATTCATCTATATCATATAAACTATAAATCTCTTGTTCTCGGTTACTTTTTGAATATTTCTCAATAACCTTGATAACCTGTTTAAACTCAGCAAATTGAATATCACTAGGAATATGGGAATAATCTATTTCAATATATTTAGGAAAACAATATATAATAAAGGATTTAACAACAATCAATCCAACAAATTTAAATTTATAAAGAGTTTCTTTTGCACTAGAATCAATCTCTAATACATCAGCTACATCATCATCAATATCTGATAAATCTGATTTATGGTTTTTAACATCACTTGTACCTTTTACTTTTGAAATAACATTAACTCTTTTTAGTCGAGTTAGGATATCTGTAACTTCATCAGCATTTGTTTCATCATTAGGAAAGAGGAGACAAGCAAATTCTTCGAAATTATAGCCGAACTCCTCTCTACAATAAACTACCTTCATTAATCTTTACCATTTTAATATGAATTATAAGAAAGCAACAATGTATCCTTCTCTTGGAAAATATCGAATAAGTCACCAATTTCTCTGCCGGCTTTAAGAGAACCATCATCTTCGAAATTTGAATCAAACTTGGTACAAATTTGAGAGTATCTTGTTAGACCGCTAGCAAAAAGTTGTCCTCTTCGTTGTTTTACGGCATCATCAAATAAGTACATTATGACTTTATTTTTAAATACTTCATTGAATTTTTTGTTATCCATATTATAACTATTATTCGAAGTTATTTTTTCAGGGTTAACAAAAAACGGACCCATTAATTTATCTTCATTAATTTTAAATTTATCAGTTGATAGTAATTCGTTAATAGCTTTACGTAACTTATTCCAATTTAAGCCGTATGAAGTTTCATAAGATGAAACTTTTTGTTCTTCTTCATCAATACCAAAATATTTGAAATCCCAGCGACGTTTAAAGGCTGTATCCATTGGAAACACCCCTTGGTCCGCACTATTCATCGTAGACCAAATGAATAGATTATCAGGAAGCTTAATGTCAGTCAGACTTGCTACATCAAGAGAAATTCCAGAGGCATCAAACTCTTTAACAATATACTTTTTCATATCTTCAGATAGAGTTATCGCATACTCACTAATTCCATCTTTCCTATCCAATAATTGAAATACTTCTCCAAAAACAGCCGCTACATTTGCCCTATTGATTTCTTCTATAACCAACAGATAAGGATTCGATGTTTCAGAGTTTAATAGAGCTTTAACAAGAATGCGCATAAATGGTCCCGGTACATATTCATATGTAATTTTCTCCTCACCATCCTTAACTATTGGCACAGGCTTATATGAGCCCACAAATTGGCTGTATGAATAATCAGGGTGGAAGGTTACACGCTCATAGTCCCCACCATTTTCTAATAATTCTTTTCTCTCTATATCTAATTTGAAACTTTTTCCAGTTCCAGGTGCACCAAAAAATATACGATTATAGTTGTAGGAATTTTTTACACCACATTTTGTAAGATAAAGCTGTTCTATATCCACTGCATTAACTTGCAAAACTTGAGAGGTATCTTTAGCAGTTTTATCAATTTTATCAACTAATGGCCAAAAATAATCTGTAGGTATTTGTGCTAATTCAGAAAGTTTTGACAACCGAAAAACATTTTTAATCTCATCTGTCTCCGGTACTAACCTTAACTTATTGAAAATACTTTTTTTATTTTCTTCACTTAATTGAGAGACAAAAATTTCAGGATACAAAATATGTAAGTACTTCCTTACCCAGATCCTTTGTGAGTAATAATTGTTAGGTTGATCACTCATAAATGTCCATAATTCTTCGTATTCATCCCAAGTTGATATTGTCCCTACTGACTGAATATAGTCATCGATATTTTTTATATACTGAACAAAGTCTGAGCCATTCCAACTAACTCTAGTTGTATTTCCCTGTCTTGCACTTCCAAACAGGTTAAAATCAACATTATCACATAGATGGTAAGCAAGAGAATCATCATCTTTTTTCCCAAATAACTTATTATCTAAATCGTGAGTGGGAATCGCCTTTAATGACTGAACTGAAAATTTTGAAAGAAAACTATTCCGCTTATCATCAAGTTCAGAGTTGAAATCATCGATTTCTTGATGTAAATCCAACTCATCAACTTTATATCTAATATAACTTGCAATATTAAAAATACTATCTGAAAAATAGTAATCATCAATAATGAGTGTTGTATTTTGTCTAAGTTGAATCAGACTTGATATACCCATATATTCTGGATCATTTTGATTGATAATTTCAACCTGATTTATTTGTCCGTTGTTAGTTATTTTTAAAATATCATTAGCTCTGTAAGCGGCAACGTTATTCTGTAAAAAAGTCCCTAGAGAACTTCCACCTGAAGTAGCATTAGCAAATCTATAAGAATTGGCACTTCCATTTGCTAACGAGACTCTAAATGTATCTGATGCACCATTGGGAGCTGTTAACGAAAAATTAACATCCTGTCCTGTTTGTCCACCAAAAAAAGCAATAAAAGCTTCTTTAGTCGTTTCTATTTGTCTATTAGTGTCATTAGGTGTAAGTTTACGAAGATAGACTTTCATATGATACCTCAATCTTTATTTTGAATAATATCTGTTAAGTGTCTTATTGCATTCTTTTGCAATAGCTTGTGCTAATTTTGGTGGAACAGCATTACCTACTTGCTCACAGCGCTTACTGTGGGTTCCAAAAAATTTATAATCATTTGGAAAACCAGTAATTGCTGCTGCTTCCCTTACTGTGATGGAACGATGTTCTTTCGGATGCACAGGAAAATTACTATGTCCAGGAACCAATGTAGGACTTGGCTTATTTCCAGCTAAACGCATAGTGCTTCCTCTTGAATAGAATTTACTAATTTTTAGATCACTAGGTAGCTCCTCAATATGGTTAGCAATCGAGTCCCCCTCCGGAATATACTTAAACCGTTCTATTGTCTTAGGAGCATGGTTCATTGGAAGATTATCCTCATCCTCTTTGTTACTATAATCAATAGTTGATAATGCATCATTCACAGTAACTGGATTTTTTAGTTCTAGATATTCCACTGGAAACTCTTTTTTCATTAGTGAGGAATCCATATGTGTTGGCTTTGGAAATTCAAACTCTAAATTCAATTCTCGCTTTGTAGCAACTATTATCACACGCTCCCTTTTCGTTGCTGCACCATACCAAGCTGAATTTAAAACCTTATACTCAACATCATAGCCTAAGGTATTATAGATATCAAATATATCTTCCATTACAGAAACAAGATAACCTTCTTTTTCAAGCATTTTTAAGATACTATCTTTTTTCTTCCGAAGTTCATTTCCTTCCTCTAAAACCTCTGGTGTTAGTTGGCCAACCTTCCTTAATTGTGCTTTTTTCCCCTTAAAATTTTCTAATTGCTTCCACAAATCATCAACAGTATCTTTAACTTCCATTGGAACAGTACGGCTCAATACTTTAGCGCTAAGAATACCCACTACATTTTCAATAATGCTTATCTTAGGTTCAAATTCACCGACTAGTTCTAGTTGCTTATGATAAAAATAATTTCTTTCATCATTTGGAGACTTCTCACCAGCGAGACTAAAGCCTTTGCAGACAACTCCACCAAACAACACATCAATCTCACCTTTTTCACATCCTAGTTCTTTACGAAGCGCTCGAGGATCTATCTCAATTATACTAGTGTTATCTAGAAATGTTCCTTCAAGCGCAAGATTAGGATTATTATAGCTTAATGTCTTTAAGCACTCATCAACAAAATCATTCACATATACCGAAACAAAGTTCTCTTTCATAAATCCTATGTGAGATCCACCTGCACCAACAAAAGTCTCAAAAAGTTTATAACCTGTATTTGCTTTAACCAATTTATTACTCCAAAATATATAATTTATCACATTTCATTATATCACATTTCCCACTATCCAAGTCCTATCCAATTTTGCACAATGAAATTCTTGAAGTTTGTAAGAAATCTGATATAATTGAGTTGTTTTATAAAACAACTCAGGAGTATTATACCATGTTTTCTGGATTACGTCTCAAACAAAGAAGAGAAAATCAAAACTTATCTCAAGTCGAAGTCGCAAACATACTTAAGATTAATCGTTCCTCTTACAATAGTTGGGAGTCTGGTCGTGCTAAACCTAACAAAAAAAACCTCACCGCTCTCGCTGCTATTCTTGATGTCCCTGTCACTTATTTTGAATCTGAGTACAATATCGTTAATAATTATCTTCAGTTATCTCCTAACAACCAAGTAAAGGCAGAGGAATATGTTGAGGAACTTCTTCTTTCTGAACAAACCTCTAACGTAACTCACCTCTTCTCAGTACAAGTGCTAGCAGATGTTCAACTCTCAGCTGGTCTTGGAGAAGGATTCTTTGACGAGTTTGAAACTGAAACTGTCTACTCAGATGAGGAACAATACGGTTACGACATTGCTGCTTGGATTGAGGGAGA
>RRZT010758197.1_pt1 | contig 10423 bp, 8 predicted proteins | sample 2165551 | NCBI WGS metagenome assembly RRZT01 (sample SAMN10456910, study PRJNA506462) | wastewater metagenome | biome: wastewater; feature: sludge; material: wastewater sludge; isolation source: wastewater sludge with Escherichia coli K12::gfp cells carrying plasmid... | place: USA: Moscow, Idaho ...
AGCCAAAAGTGTTTCGCGCCAAAGCGCAACAATTCCTTTTGCATCGAGATATTTCGGATGAACAGACCAAATTCGCATTTGTTAGATTATTTATCTTTCTTGATGTCTTCTACATTTTTTACACCACGTAATCTGCAAAACTCTTCGATAACATTGTGATGAGAAACCGTTTTATCTTTAAAATAATTGACAAAATATTTCTTTTCTTCTTCAGTTGCTTCTAACTGATTCAAGATATTCATTAAGTGCATTTTCATGTGACCTTTCTGAATTCCAGTTGTAACCAAAGAACGCAATGCACCAAAGTTTTGCGCTAATCCAGCAACAGCAACAAATCCCATCAATTCTTTAGCATTCGGTTTCCCAAGAATTCCCATTGCTAATTTTACTAACGGATGCAAAGCTGTCAATCCACCAATTGTACCAAGAGCAGTTGGTAAATCAATCCAAAAACGAAAAACTCCATCTTTCACTTCACAGTGTGTTAACGAAGAATACTGCCCATCTTTCGCCGCATATGTATGCGCACAAGCTTCTACAGCACGGAAATCGTTACCTGTTGCAATCACAACCGCATCAATTCCGTTCATAATTCCTTTGTTATGTGTTGTTGCACGATATGGTTCTATTTCTGCAATGCGAACAGCGCGCAAAAACTTTTCTACAAACTCTTCTGAGGTTACATTTCCTTCTGCCAATTGCTCAACAGGACAAGAAACCTCTGCACGAACAATACAATCTGGCGTATAATTCGATAAAATACACATCACGATTTGAACTGAATCTTTTTCATCATCTGTAAAAGTAGAATCAGCTTCTATCTCGTTGCGTAATGTTTTGGCAAATTGTTCTAAACAAGAATTGATAAAGTTTGCACCCATCGAATCCATTGTTTCGAAAGACGCTTTTATTTGATAATAGTTTTCTAAATCAGCAGTTTTATCAATTAATTCCAAAGCTAAAATACCACCACCACGCGCACGCATGTTTTTGGTGATATCATTTGTCGTTTCGATTAATTGATTTTTAATCGTTGTTTCAAATGCATTTTGTAACTTTTCTTTGTCGCCTTCGTACATAAAATGAACGTGACCCAATTTTGTTGTGGATAAAATAGTTGTTTTGAAACCACCACGTGTTTGCCAAAACTTCGCAGCTTTAGAAGCCGCAGCAACAACAGACGACTCTTCAACAGCCATTGGAATGGCATATAATTCGTCGTTGATTAAAAAGTTTGGTGCTAAACCAAACGGCATATAGAAATTAGAAACTGTATTTTCTGAAAATTCGTCGTGCAGTTTTTGTAAATCTGCATCATCATTCCAATATTGTTTCATGATTTGAATTGCTTTTTCATCGCCATTCAAATATTCATTGACAACCCATTCAATTTTTCCTTCTTTCGATAATTTCGAAAAACCTTCTACTGCTTGATGCTTCATATTGGATATTTTTTTATAAGACAAAAGTACAAACGTTTTGAATGTTATAAGATACTTCTTCTGTTTTTTGATTAATTTTTAACGATTTAGTAGAGTAGTGGATTTGGTTAAACACAATAAATGTAGAATTAGTTATTGTACTATAACTTTTTGAAGAAAATATCCACTTGAAAATTGATATTCTAAAATATAAAAAATACCTTTTACTTAACATAAAAGGTGTTATAAGATATTTCAACTCTAATGTAAAAAACTTCATTTTTAAATATTTCTTAAATTAAGTATTTAAAATTTTTTGTTTTTTAAAAAAAATATTAATTTAGAAATATTAACAACAATATTTAAACTAAAAAAAATGGAAAAATCTTATTAGCAAGTGCTTTTGCACTTATCGGAACTTTTGCTATGGCAAACGAAACAGAAACAAAAATTACAAATGAAGTTAAAGAATTATCATCAGTTATAAATTATAATACTTCTGAAGATGTTAATAATTGTGAAATAACAATTCGTGATGGTAATGGTAAATTACTTGCTTATACAATAGTTTATGCTACTTCAGAGTTATATTGTAATTATCAAGCTGATAAGTATTTAGAGCAATATATTGCAGATCATTCATAATTGAATTAACTAATATCAACTACATTAATATAGCCTGATTATAATTAATCAGGCTATTATAAAATAAATAATAAATGAAATTAAAGCCACTATTATTAATAGTTTTATTTTGTATTGCTAATTCTATTTATGCGCAAATCTATAAACTTGATTATCAGTTCAATAATCATGTTTCAATATTGAATAGAACAAATACATATAACACAACATTAGTATATGACGTTCCTAATAAGGTAAGTTTATATACGGTAATAAAACTAAAAGAAAAAGCAAAGAGTGAAAAAAACAGCACTTCATTAGTTATAGATGAAAAGGTGATTGATAATGAATTAATTTATAGTAATTTCAAAAAATTAGAAATGGTCATTCAAGAACAGATTGATATTGAAATGATGAATTTTACAGAAAAAATACCAACTATCAAATGGGAATTATCAAATGAAACAAAAGTAGAAAATGATTATAATCTTAAAAAAGCGACTGCTACTTTCAGAGGGCGAAACTATACAGCTTGGTACACATTAGATATTCCTGTAAATGTTGGACCATGGAAATTGCATGGACTTCCTGGCGCAATAGTAAGTGTTAATGAAGACAGCGGGAGATATTCTTGGCAATTAAAGGACGTGAAAAAGATAGAAGTAAGTACAATAAAAAATCCTTTAGAAAATAAAACGTATGCTGTAAAAAGCATCAAAGAATATCCACAATTAAAATTTGAAACGCCAGAAAGAGTTAAAGAAAAATTAAGAAAAATAGACAGTAATTTTATATTCCCAAAAGGAGAAAGAATAGATATAGAATTATTATTTGAATGGGAAAATAATTTATGATTCAATTAACTATCCAAAGCCACAGAAATTAGAAAAAAATAAGAATCTATATGAAAAATATACTTTCATTTGTAATGTTATTGTGTTTTGTAAATACATTTTGTCAAGAAAAAATACAAATAGAATACGAATTTCGAAATGAATTTGATATTGAAAATGCAAAAGATGCTGTTGTCAAAGAACGATTAAAAAACAGTAACGAAAATAGATTGTATTTTGAGTTTTTAAGTTCTGATAAAGAATCGCTTTTCCAAAGAATAGATAGAATTGATAACTCTCAGGGTAGATCAGGAGTCTCAATTTCCTTTATAAGTGGACCAGGAGGAATTTATTATAAAAATTTAGTTGACAAATCAACTCTTTCTGAAGTGAACTATAACGGAAAAAAAATGTTAATAACCGATTCTATAACAACCAAAAATTGGATATTAGCAAAAGATAAAGATAAAATTTTAGGGTTCGATGTTAAAAAAGCAACTTTACAAGTTTCTGAAAATTCATTTGTTGAAGCTTGGTATGCGTCAACAATTAAAATAAAAAATGGACCTTCTAATTATGAAGGATTACCAGGAATTATTCTAAAATTAATTTTGACGAATAAAGAAGAAAATTCCGTAAACAAACAAATTTATTTAGCAACAAAAGTTGAAGTGAGTGATAAATTAAAAATAAATAAACCAACAAAAGGTAAATCGATAACTCAAGTAGAATTTGATGAAATGATGAAAGAGGAGGAGAGAAAATTTAATGAATTATTTAAACAATAATTAAAAAACATATAAAAAGACACTGTCCAAAATTTTGTGTAAATATATTTCAGGTGGGTTTGACTTTTTTATAGTTGAACCCTTTTTTCAAATATAGTTAAAAATTGATTTAAAATTATTCCCCAATTATGAATTGGTTGTGTCCATTTTTTTGAGATTTGCATTAACGATAGATAAACTGACTTTTTGAGCGCGTCATCTGTTGGGAATACTAGTTTATTTTTGGTATATTTTCGGACTTTTCCATTCAAATTTTCGATAAGGTTGGTGGTGTAAATAATTTTTCTGATTTCAATAGGAAAGTCAAAAAATACAGTTAATTCGTCCCAATTATTTCTCCAAGATTGCATTGCGTAGGGATATTTTTGAATCCATTTTTCTGCAAAACGATCTAATTCTAAAGCAGCCATCTCTCTGTTTGGCGCATTGTAAATGAGTTTCATGTCTGAGGTAAATTCTTTTTTATCCTTCCAGACTACGTATCGAGCAGAGTTTCTAATCTGGTGAACCACGCAAATTTGTGTGTTCGCTTGAGGGAAAATATTGGTTATAGATTGTGTAAATCCGTTTAAATTATCAGTTACTGTAACCAAAATATCTTCTACGCCACGCGCTTTTAAATCCGTCATCACACCTTGCCAAAAAGCAGCAGATTCGTTCTCTCCAAGCCACATTCCAAGGATTTCTTTGTGACCTTCACGGTTTAAACCAACAGCTAGATAAATCGTTTTATTGATTACTTTTCCGCCTTGATGAACTTTAAACACAATGCCATCCATCCAAACAATGCAATAAATAGATTCTAGAGGACGATTTTGCCAATCCAAAACTTGACTATTTACTTTATCAGTAATGATGGATATTGCTGATGTAGAGAGTTTATAGCCGTATAATTCGTAAAGTTCCTGCTCAATATCCGAAACACTTAGACCTTTAGCGTATAACGAAATAACCATATTTTCAACAGAAACTGATTTGGATTGATGTTTTGGGACAATAATTGGATCAAAACTTCCTTCTCGATCTCGAGGAACCTCTATTGTAGATTCCCCATATTCGCTTTTTAAACGTTTTGAAGTTGTGCCATTACGTGCATTGGAATTGTCACTTTTCTCATTTTTTGAGTAACCTAAATGGGCTTCAAGTTCGCCTTGTAGCATGGCTTCTAATAAATCAGAATGCAATTCTTTTAATAATTTACTTAGATCTTCTTGGGTTTTGATCCCTTCTAAATGACCTTGATCTTGGATGAATTGGGCTACAGATTTTTTCATAATAAACTGTGTTTTATAAATTTAATAAAATAAATAAGGTGAGTTACTAAACCCACCTTAATTTATGTTTACACAGTTTTTTGGATATTGCCTATAAAAAGGATTTTGTTTTAAAAATCCTTTTTTTATATCTATCAAATTGATAAAATTAGTTTATTAATCGACCCTATTACGTGTTGAATAAAAGTATTGGCAACTGTGTTCGTTTGTCAATTCATTCTTCTTCCATCATTTGTTTCATCTTGATTTGGAAATCCTAAAAAAATACAGTATAAGAAAAGGTATAAGACTTATTTATCTTAACATGATGAAAGGAATAAGAAATCATTTTTCAAATAGAAAATAAACAATATTTACATTATTAAGGTCTATTAAACATAATCATTATTATACACCTAAGATTTTTAGGTTAAAACACTGATTGCGTGAGAGTGCAGTTTTGAATAAACAAATTTGTAATTTAAAATGCTCTGAAAGACGCATTTTATCGTTGAGTGAAGGTATTCATATCAGACAAAATTATTTTTCTTTCGTACTAATTTTTTACTGCAACATTATTATTTTTTTTTATAAATCTCTACAGAGTTTATTCGTGTTTTCTTCGACCGTTCTTCGACCATTGTCCTCGCAAAGGTGCATTTTTCCGCAAGTTTGTCGAACGATGGTCGAACAAGAGTAAAATGAGCTATTTTTCGAGATGATGTGAAACATAGATATACAGAGGTTTGTATAGGAGTTTCAATTAACTAAAACATATTGTTGATAAAAATACTGGAGGACAGAAGTGGACAAAACCGGACATTTGTGGTCACTTTTTGTAAAAAATGTAATTTGTATTGTTTAAATGATTAAATTACAAATATTTGATTAATTTAAGTATTTTTTTTTTGAATAAAAAATATTTTTGATAAGAATGATGAAATACGATTATCTGTAAATTGTTTAAAATATAAAATAGTGAAGAGTTTTTCGTTTATATGAACGATTATAATGGATTATTCGAGGAAATGTGTTATTTGAGAAAATAGAATTGTTTATATTTGATTGTTTGAACTCACATGATTAGAAAATTAATATGAAAAAATTTATTTTAAGTTTGGCTGTCCTTGCGATGGGCGCTTATTCTTATGCACAACAAATAACCATTGAAGGGATATATGGCGGAAAATACCGCGAAAATTCATTGTACGGTGTGAACTCATTGAACGATGGAGAAAATTATACTATTCTGACAAAAGACGGATTGGTAAAACGTTCGTACGAATCGACATTGAAAAAAGGTCAGACTTCTGATATTGTTGTCGTTCCAGGAAAGTTTGAAGGTTATGAATTTAGTTCTGATGAGCGTTACGTTTTATTGCAAACTAATCCGCACCAAATTTATCGTCATTCGTTTACAGCAAAGTTTGAGGTGTATGATACGCAAACAAAATCGAAAGTATTGTTATTTGATGGAAAAGGAATTCAAGAGCCTTTGTTTTCGCCAGATGCTTCTAAGGTAGCTTTTGCTTTTGAGAATAATTTATACATTCAAGACTTAAAATCGAACAAGGTAACGCAAGTTACGACTGATGGTAAAAAGAATAATATTATCAACGGGATTAATGATTGGGTTTATGAAGAAGAATTTGGTTTCGTAAGAAATTTTGATTGGAATGCTGATGGAACATCTTTGGCTTATGTTCGTTTTGACGAATCGAAAGTGAAAGAAATTAATATTCCGATTTACCACAACAATCTTTATCCACAAGAATTACGTTACAAATATCCAAAGGCAGGGCAAGATAATTCGGAAGTTTCGTTACATGTTTTTGATACGAAGAATAACTCAACTGCAAATGTTAATTTAGGAGGAGTTCAGAATTATTACATTCCGAAAATTAAGTTCTCTACAAAAGCGAATTTATTAACGGTTGTAACGTCTAACCGTCATCAAAATAATGTAGATGTTTCGTTTTATGATATCAACACGAAAAAAGTAAATAAATTATTTACAGAAACAAATAAAGCGTGGATAGAAACGGATAATTTAACGTTAGAATTTTTAGCAGATAATTCGTTCTTATGGACTTCTGAGCACGATGGAAATAATCATATTTACCATTATGCAGATAGCGGAAAGTTAATCAATCAAGTGACAAAAGGAGATTGGGAAGTAACGAATTACTATGGATATAATCCTGGAAATAAAACACTTTATTATCAATCAAACTCAAATAACGGAAAACGTATTTCGACTGAAAGACAAATTTCATCAGTTAGTTTAGATGGTAAGAAAACAACAATGTTGACGAAAAATAATGGAACAAATTCGGCTGCTTTTAGTAAGAATTTCACGTATTTCATTAATACTTTTTCGAATACAACAACTCCAAAAACAATTAGTTTAGTAGAATCTAAATCTGGAAAAGATTTGGGTGTTATCGTTGACAATACTTCTTTAAAAGATAAATTGACTACAGATAATATTGGAACAAAAGAATTATTTGTGTTGAAAACTGCAGCAGGAAATGAATTGAATGCGTATGTAATCAAACCAAAAAACTTTGATCCGAACAAAAAATATCCAGTTTTGATGTATCAATATTCTGGACCAGGTTCTCAGAATGTAAACAATGCTTATTTCAACTCGAATGATTATTGGCACATGATGTTGGCGCAAGAAGGTTACATTGTTTTTTGTGTTGACGGTCGTGGAACGGGATACAAAGGAGAAGCTTTCAAGAAACAAACATATTTACAATTAGGAAAATATGAGGTAGAAGATCAAATTGCTGCGGCAAAAGAGATTGGTAACTTACCTTATGTGGACAAATCTCGTATCGGAATTTGGGGTTGGTCTTACGGAGGATTTATGGCTTCGAATGTATTATTCAAAGGGAATGATGTGTTCAAAGCTGCGATTGCAGTTGCTCCTGTAACGAATTGGCGTTATTATGATTCTGTTTATACAGAGCGTTTTATGCGTACACCAGAAGAAAATGCGGCTGGTTATGATGACAATTCACCAATTAATTATGCAAATGACTTAAAAGGTAATTTCTTATTAATTTCTGGTTCTGCTGATGATAATGTGCATCCACAAAACACATTCGAATTATCGGAAGCGTTGGTACAAGCGAACAAAGATTTTGATATGGCAATTTATACCGATAAAGATCACGGGATTTATGGTGGAAACACGCGTATTCAGCTTTACCGTAAAATGACAAACTTTATCAAGAAGAATTTGTAAGAAAAAAGCTGTATTTATTAGAATACGCCAATGAATAAGATGAAACATTATTCAAATTGACAAAAATCATACATTAAACAAAAAAAACCTCTGTATTGTCGGAGGTTTTTTTTATTTTCGTTGATTGCTAATAAAATCTAAATGATATATTAGCGCTTAGTTAAAGAAATTATGAGTCAAAAATTAACTTTAGAGCAAATTCAAAACTTTGAAGGGAAATACCCAAAACAGCTTTGGTATTTATTTACAATTGAAATGTGGGAGCGATTTTGCTTCTACGGAATGAGAGGAGTTTTAGTAATTTTTATGACAGACCAATTAGGTCTTTTAGAAAAAGATGCTAATTTAAAATACGGAGCGATACAGGCTTTTATATATGCTTTTACTTTTATAGGAGGTATCTTTGCAGATAAAATTCTAGGATTTAAAAAATCATTGGTTTTTGGAGGACTTATTATGGTTTTAGGTAATTTAATTATTGCCTATGATCCACATTCAATGTTTTACATTGGTATTACGTGTACCATTATTGGTACAGGATTTTTTAAACCTAATATTTCTTCAATGGTAGGAGAGCTCTATAAGGAAGGTGATGTTAGGCGAGATGCTGGTTATGGGATGTTCTATGCAGGTATTAATATAGGAGGTCTTCTTGGAGGAGCGTTATGTGTATATTTAGGAAAGTATTATTCTTGGAATTTATGTTTCTTGGCTGCTGCAATAGTTATGGTAATAGGATTAATAACTTATTTCGTTACAAAGAAAAGCTTAGAACCTATTGGTAACACTCCTTTAGAAAAGGATACTTCGAAGAAAAGAACATTTAAAGAAATAGCAGTATATGTTGGTGCTGTGGTTATATTACCTTTAATATATTTCTTAATTCATAGAAGTGATTTGACTGACTATTTTATGTATGGAATAGGAATTGTAGCTTTAACATACTTAGGTTATGAAATATTAAAATTAGATTATAATTATAAGAAAAAAGTTTTTGCAGCTTTTATTTTCATTTTTATGTATTTAGTTTTTAATACAATATATGAACAGAGTGGTGGGTCTTTATCACTCTTTGCAAAAGATAATTTAGTTCATAATTTGCTTTTCTTTAATATAGATCCAAATATAATAAACAATAGCGCAAACTCATTTTTCATTATTTTAGTTAGCCCTTTAGCGGGGTTGTTATGGATTTGGTTAGCCAAAAAGAAAATTGAACCAAATACGGTAATTAAATTTGGAATAGGTTTCTTATTCTTGTCTTTAGGATTCTTTTTGTTCTATTCTCTACGATTTTTTGCGAACGATGCAGGTCAATCATCTCTTAATTTATTCACTTTTACTTGGTTAGTTATTACTTTAGGAGAGTTGTGTTTAGGACCTATTGGAATGTCAATCATTACTAAATTATCTCCTCAAAAATTATTTGGAATGATGATGGGGATGTGGTTTTTAGCATCAGCTTTTGGTCAATTTTTTGCTGGAAAAATTGGAGCAGAAATGTCTGAAGCAAATACAGGAGGGACATTAATGTCAAAATTGATTGCTTACACAGAGGGTTATAAAGATTTAGGGATTTATGCTTTAATCGCAGGAGTATTATTAATTGCTCTTTCTCCATTTATTCGCAAATTAATGCAAGACGTAAAATAACTTTTAAGATATACTTTTAACAAACAAACATGAGTTCAAAATCGGAAAATTTCTTTGATTCAAAAGTACTAGGACATCCGTCGGGATTGTTCGTGCTTTTCTTTACAGAGATGTGGGAGCGTTTTTCATTCTACGGAATGCGCGTTTTATTAATTCAGTTTTTAACAGCTGCAGTTATTGGGTTAAATCCAGGTTGGGAATGGTCTATAGAAAAAGCAACCGCTTTATATGGAACATACGCAATGTTACTTTACATTACGCCCATCTTTGGAGGTATTATTGCTGATAAATACATAGGCTATCGTTGGGCAGTTGTAATTGGTGCGATTATTATGACTCTTGGTCACGCATTCATGGCTTTTGATACACCTATCTTTTTATATTTAGGATTGGCGTGTTTGGTTATCGGAACAGGATTCTTTAAACCAAATATGACATCTATCTTATCAGAAATGTACAAAGACTTTCCTGAGAAAAAGGATGGTGCTTATACAATTTTCTACATGGGAGTTAACGCTGGTGCATTCTTCGGAATGATGTTGTGTGGATTCTTAGCAGAAAAAGTAGGATGGCACTGGGGATTCGGTTTAGCTGG
>RRZT012496710.1_pt1 | contig 10423 bp, 9 predicted proteins | sample 2165551 | NCBI WGS metagenome assembly RRZT01 (sample SAMN10456910, study PRJNA506462) | wastewater metagenome | biome: wastewater; feature: sludge; material: wastewater sludge; isolation source: wastewater sludge with Escherichia coli K12::gfp cells carrying plasmid... | place: USA: Moscow, Idaho ...
GCGCAAATTGGCTTTGTTGCTTTTAACCAACTCATCTAAAAATATCAGCTCTTTACTGAACAGCAAGTCATCCACATAGGAGACAAAGCGGTGCTCACGCAACTGTTCGCGTTGCTTGATTGGCGGATGCGCTGCCAAATAATCAGCACTGGCGTAGAGGTGCAACGCATAATCTGTCAAACGGGTGATAATAAACGGCCCGCGCTCGGGACGTTCGAGGGTAATCACAATATCAGCCTCATTGCGCGATAATTGCACCGCTCGCGGCAACGCCAACAAATCCACCTGCAAATGTGGAAAACGCTGTCCCAACTCAACCAACTGTTCAGCCAGCAACAAGGTGCTGTAACCTTCGGTGGCGCCAATGCGCACATGCCCAGAAATTTGCTCACCTAAGTTGGGCAGCGAATCAGAGATGCCAACAAAAGCACTTTCCATGGCCTCCACCTGCGGCAGCAACGCACGTCCCGCCTCCGTTAGCTTGTAACCTTCCGGTTCACGCAAAAATAACGGCCGACCGAGGTCTTTTTCTAAGGCCTGAACTTTACGCGACACCGTGGTGTGGTCAACACCCATGCGTCGCGCGGCAATCACTAAACGCCCTGCCCGCGCCAACTCTAGAAAAAACCGTAACTGTTCCCAATCCATAGCGTCCTCACCTCGACCCAATTAGCTGTGTGCATTTTTGCACAGCGTATCTGCAAGCAGCAGGGTTGTTGCGAGTAAAAATGCACTGCTAGGATGAAAGCATACATAGCCAATCAAACACAAAAACAATTTCATCCTGAGGCATGCCCATGACAACAGTTCAAGTCCCTACCATTAAGCTCGTGATTGACGGTCAATTTGTTGAATCAAAAACTGACCAGTGGCGCGATGTTATCAACCCTGCCACGCAAGAAGTATTAGCCAAAGTACCCTTTGCTACGGCAGATGAAATCAATGCTGCTGTGGCCAGCGCCAAAAATGCTTTCAAAACTTGGCGCAAAACACCGATCGGCAGCCGTGCGCGTATTTTCTTAAAATACCAACAGCTGATTCGCGAAAACATGCAAGAGCTGGCCGCTTTATTGACCGCCGAACAAGGTAAAACCCTCGCAGACGCCGAGGGCGATGTGTTTCGCGGCTTAGAAGTGGTCGAACATGCTGCCTCAATTGGCAACTTACAGCTGGGCGAACTGGCCAATAACGTCGCCAATGGCGTGGATACCTACACCTTACTGCAGCCCATTGGTGTCTGTGCCGGTATTACCCCGTTTAACTTCCCAGCGATGATTCCACTGTGGATGTTCCCTATGGCCATTGTCACAGGTAACACCTTTGTCCTGAAACCGTCAGAGCAGGATCCAATGGTGACCATGCGTTTGGTGGAGCTGGCTTTAGAGGCTGGGATTCCAGCGGGCGTACTTAACGTGATCCATGGTGGCCCAGAGGCAGTCAATGGCATTTGTGATCATCCAGACATTAAAGCGGTGTCCTTTGTTGGTTCCACCCATGTTGGCACCCATGTGTACAACCGTTCATCACTGGCCGGTAAGCGTGTGCAGTGCATGATGGGTGCGAAAAACCACGGCATCGTCATGCCCGATGCCAATAAAGAACAAACCCTCAATGCCATTGTCGGTGCCGCCTTTGGTGCCGCCGGTCAACGTTGCATGGCGCTGCCAGTGGTGGTCTTAGTGGGCGAAGCACAAAGCTGGCTACCTGATTTAGTTGCAAAAGCACAAACACTGAAAGTCAACGCCGGCTGCCAAGCGGGCACCGATGTCGGACCTGTGATCTCTAAGCAAGCCTTAGCGCGTATTACTGACTTGATTGAGAGCGGTGTCAACGAAGGCGCTACACTGAACCTTGACGGCCGCAACCCAAGAGTACCAGGTTTTGAAAACGGTAACTTTATTGGCCCAACCCTGTTTTCTGGCGTCAAGACCTCGATGCGCATTTACCAAGAAGAAATCTTTGGTCCAGTGCTCTGTGTGATGCATGCCGACACGATCGAACACGCCATTGAACTTGTCAATGCCAATCCAAACGGCAACGGCACGGCCATCTTCACCCGCTCGGGCGCCACTGCCCGTCGCTTCCAAGAAGACATTGATGTCGGCCAAGTCGGTATTAACGTCCCCATCCCAGTACCGGTGCCAATCTTCTCTTTCACCGGTTCACGTGCGTCGAAACTGGGAGACTTGGGGCCATACGGCAAACAAGTGGTGCAATTTTATACGCAAACCAAAACGGTTACCGCACGCTGGTTTGATGATGACGAAGAAGTCGGCGCACTCAATACCACCATCAGCTTAAAGTAAAACGCTTGCCCGCTCGAACCTTGGTTTAGGCGGGCCGCCTTCACTGCAACATACCATGATTAGCAACCTATTTAGCATCGGCACGCGCAACAATCATAAGAAGCGGAGATCAACCATGCACATTGGATTTTTAGGACTCGGTAATATGGGCAGCCCCATGGCCAGCAACCTCGTTAAAGCAGGTCATGCCCTCAGCGTTTTCGACCTGTCGCAACCAGCGGTTGCGGAACTTGCCAAACAAGGCGCACAAGGATTCAACTCAATCGCTGATTTAGTCGCCAGCGCCCCTGATGTCATCATCAGCATGCTGCCAGCAGCGGCCCAGGTGAAAGCGGTCTATCTGGGTGATGAGGGTTTAATTGCCCAGCTTCGCAAGCCCACTTATTTAATTGATTGCTCCACCATCGATCCGCACAGCGCCCGCGAAGTGGCGCAAGTGGCGCAAGCGGCTGGACACTGCATGCTCGATGCACCAGTTTCTGGCGGCACGGCTGGTGCCCACGCCGCTACTCTGACTTTTATGGTGGGTGGCGCGGCTGCCGATGTGGATAAAATCCGGCCGATCTTGCAAGCCATGGGCAAAAACATCACCCACTGCGGTGATAACGGTAATGGCCAAGTGGCGAAAGTGGCCAACAATATGCTGCTGGGGATTTCCATGATTGGTGTCGCCGAAGCGATGGCGCTAGGCGTTGCCCTCGGCATGGACGCTAAGGTTCTGGCGGGCATTATTAACACCTCCAGTGGACGCTGCTGGAGCTCAGAAATCAACAATCCTTATCCAGATGTACTAGAGAATGCGCCGGCCAGTCGTGGTTATAGTGGTGGCTTTGGCAGTGATTTAATGTTGAAAGATTTAGGACTGGCCACTGAAGCCGCACGTTTAGCCAAGCAACCGGTTATGCTCGGGGCCGCCGCGCAACAGCTGTATCAGGCCTTCAGCTTACAAGGCAACGGCAGCCTCGACTTTTCGGCCATTATTAAATTGTATTTAAAGGAGTAGCAGCATGCCCGATCATCAAGCACTGGTATTGAGCGAGGTTCGCAATAAGGTTGGTCATCTGACACTCAACCGTGTCGCGGCGTTTAATGCCATCAATCTAGACATGGTACGCCGCATTGCCCAACAACTGAACGATTGGGCCACTGATGACACTGTCGTCGCCGTGGTGTTACGCGCCAACGGTGACAAAGCGTTTTGCGCCGGCGGTGATATTCGTGAGCTGTACAATAATGCTAAAGAAGGTAACGACCTCAATCAAACCTTCTTCAGTGAAGAATATGCCCTCGACCAGCACATTCACGCCTACCCTAAGCCTGTTATCGCGTTGATCAATGGCTTAACTTTGGGTGGCGGTATGGGTTTGGTGCAAGGTGCAAGTTTTCGTATTGTCACCGAAAAAGCCCGCTTAGGGATGCCCGAAGTGAGTATTGGTTTTTTCCCTGATGTGGGCGGCAGCTACTTTTTATCGCGTTTGCCGAGTGAAATCGGTACTTATATGGGCGTCAGCGGTAATCCCATTGGTGCAGCAGACGCCTTACAAGTCGGTTTGGCCGATTGGTTTTTATATGCCGAGCAAATCACTGAGTTGGATCGCTGCTTAGACAATATGCAGTGGGGCCACTCCTCACAAGAAGCCATCCGCAGCCTATTGAATACCTTGGCCAGCAAGCGTGCCAGCGGTTCCAAGTTAGCTCCGCTACGGGCTGCCATCGAGCAGCATTTCAGCAAAGATTCAGTGGCGCAAATTATCGCCTCCTTAGCCAGCGAAACCGATACCAGTATCAAACCCTGGTGTGAAGAGCTGATCAGCGCCCTGCGCACCCGCTCGCCCATCGCCATGGCCACCACTTTAATGATGCTACGTCGCGCTAAAAACCTGACACTGGCCGATTGTTTCCGCTTGGAATACCACCTTGGCAGCCAGTGGTTTACTAAAGGCGACTTTATGGAAGGCGTGCGCGCACTGATCATTGATAAAGACAAAAACCCACGCTGGCAGCCAGCCAGCATCGAAGCGCTTGATCCGGCCAAGCTTGATGAGCTGTTCGCCGGTTTTCAAGCGCAGTCTATTTAAGCCGATGGGTGTATGAAAGGAATTTCACCATGAATGATATCGAACTCTCCGAAGAACAACGCATGATCCGTGATATGGCACGGGACTTTGCCAAAACCGAATTAGCCCCCAACGCAGAGCAATGGGAAAAGGCTGGCTGGCTCGATGAGAACATGCTCAAACAGATGGGTGAGCTGGGCTTCTTAGGCATGGTGGTGCCCGAAGAATGGGGCGGCTCCTACATCGACTACACTTGCTACGCCCTTGCCGTGGAAGAAATCTCAGCCGGCTGCGCCGCCACCGGCGCGGTGATGAGCATTCATAACTCAGTGGGTTGCACGCCCATCCTGAACTGGGGCACTGAACAGCAAAAGAAAGAGTGGGTTGCGCAATTAGCCTCTGGCCAAACACTGGCTTGCTTTTGCTTGACCGAGCCACAAGCGGGCTCTGAAGCCAACAACCTGCGCACCAAGGCAGTGGAAGATGGCGACCATTGGGTACTTAACGGCAGTAAACAATTTATCAGTAACGCCAAGCGCGCCGGCTTAGCCATTGTTTTCGCCGTGACCGACCCTGAGCTGGGTAAAAAAGGTTTATCGGCGTTTTTAGTGCCCACCGATACACCGGGCTTTATAGTGGAACGTATGGAGCAAAAAATGGGCTTGCGTGCATCGGACACCTGCGCGATCAGCTTGGTCAACTGTCGCATTCCTAAAGAAAACATGCTCGGCCCTCGTGGTAAAGGCTTAGCTTTAGCATTGTCAGGTTTAGAAGGTGGTCGTTTAGGTATTGCAGCACAAGCACTCGGGATTGCTCGTGCAGCTTTTGAAGCAGCGCTATTGTATGCCCGCGAGCGCGTGCAGTTTGGTAAGCCGATTGCCGAACACCAAAGCATTGCGAATATGCTGGCTGATATGCACACCCAGATTAACGCGGCACGACACATGATTCTCTATGCGGCGCGCTTGCGTACCGCTGGCCTGCCCTGCTTATCTGAAGCGTCACAAGCCAAGCTTTTTGCCTCAGAAATGGCAGAAAAAGTCTGCTCCATGGCCATTCAAGTACACGGTGGTTATGGCTATTTAGAAGACTATGCCGTAGAGCGTCATTACCGCGATGCGCGCATTACGCAGATTTATGAAGGTACCAGCGAAGTGCAGCGCATGTTAATTGCCCGCCAACTGGCCGACTACCCTCTATAAGTTCACTGCACTTTTATTTGGTCCAATAAAAAACGGCTACCCATCACTGAGTAGCCGTTTTTCTGATGCTTTAGAGCGAAACAGTAAGGTAAAAAACCTTACATCATGCCGCCCATACCACCCATGCCGCCCATGCCGCCCATATCAGGCATTGCAGGTGCGGCGCTGTCATCTTTGATGTCAGCGATCATCGCTTCAGTGGTGACCATCAAGCCTGCGATGGACGCTGCGGCTTGTAGCGCTGAACGAGTCACTTTTGCAGGGTCCAAAATACCCATAGCAATCATGTCGCCGTACTCGCTCGTTGCCGCGTTGTAACCGAAGTTACCTTCGCCTTGCTTAACTTTATCAACCACCACACTTGGCTCATCACCTGCGTTAGCAACGATCTGACGCAGTGGTGCTTCAACCGCGCGACGCAGCAGAGCAATACCCACGTTCTGATCGTCGTTGTCGCCTTTGAGCTCACTGATGGCTTGCAGTGCACGCACAAGTGCTACACCACCGCCAGGTACCACGCCTTCTTCAACGGCAGCACGGGTTGCGTGCAGCGCGTCTTCAACGCGAGCTTTCTTCTCTTTCATTTCAACTTCAGTGGCCGCACCCACTTTAATCACCGCAACACCGCCAGCTAATTTAGCCAGACGCTCTTGCAGTTTTTCTTTGTCGTAGTCTGAAGTTGTTTCTTCAATTTGCTTACGGATCTGCAGCACACGTGCTTCGATATCCGCTTGGTTACCTGAACCATCAATAATAGTGGTGTTGTCTTTGTTCAAGATCACACGCTTAGCGTTACCTAGATGCTCTAAAGTTGTAGTGTCTAAGCTTAGACCCACTTCTTCAGAAATCACTGTACCGCCGGTCAAGATTGCGATGTCTTGCAGCATCGCTTTACGACGATCACCAAAGCCTGGCGCTTTAACTGCAGCCACTTTAACGATGCCGCGCATGTTGTTAACAACCAATGTTGCTAAAGCTTCGCCTTCAACATCTTCAGCCACGATCAACAATGGACGACCGGCTTTTGCCACCGCTTCCAGAACAGGCAGCAGCTCGCGGATGTTAGAGATTTTCTTATCCACTAACAGCAACAGCGGGCTTTCCAGCTCAGCAACCATGGTGTCGGGTTTGTTGATGAAGTAAGGCGACAGGTAACCGCGGTCAAACTGCATACCTTCAACCACAGACAACTCGTTGTCCAGGCCTGAACCTTCTTCAACGGTGATAACACCTTCTTTACCAACCTTGTCCATTGCTTCAGCAATGATGTCACCGATTGAGGCGTCAGCGTTGGCAGAAATAGTACCCACTTGAGCAATGGCTTTGTTATCCGCACATGGCTTAGCCATTTGCTTGATTTGCTCAACAATCGCGATGGTGGCTTTATCAATACCGCGCTTGAGATCCATTGGATTCATGCCGGCGGCAACTGCTTTCAAGCCTTCGTTAACAATGGCTTGGGCTAGAACTGTCGCAGTTGTAGTACCGTCACCGGCTTCGTCGTTGGCTTTAGAAGCAACGTCTTTAACCAGTTGCGCACCCATGTTCTCAAAGCGATCTTTGAGCTCAATTTCTTTTGCTACAGAAACACCATCTTTAGTGATTGACGGCGCGCCATAGCTTCTTTCCAAAACAACGTGACGGCCTTTAGGGCCTAAGGTTGCTTTTACTGCGTCAGCCAAAACGTTGACGCCAGCTAACATTTTTTTGCGGCCTGAATCGCCGAATTTTACTTCTTTAGCAGCCATGAATTGTGCTCCTCAATTTTGTGTCATTTACGCAAAGGGGATAAATTAAGCTTCAACAACCGCGAGAATTTCGCTTTCGCTCATTACCAACAACTCTTCACCATCAACCTTGATAGCGTTACTGCCGGAATAAGGGCCAAATACAACTTTATCACCGACTTTTACCGCGAGTGCACGCACATCGCCATTGTCTAAAACACGACCCGTACCCACAGCAACAATTTCGCCTTGGTTTGGTTTTTCAGCTGCTGAACCCGGTAGCACAATGCCACCAGCGGTTTTTGTTTCTTCTTCGCTGCGGCGGATTACCACACGGTCATGCAGAGGACGAAGCTTCATTGTCGATCTCTCCCAACAGGTTAATTACATCAACCGATGACACTCATCGGCACGTTTATTAAGTCCGGCAAGCCGGGGCGCGCTGAGCAATATGCACAGCGCGCGGAATGATCTGCTAGTGCAGAATCTCTTGGTGACTTGTATATGGAGACAGGATTGAATATTTCAAGGCCCAGACAAGAAATTTTCAATAATAGTGGTGGCGGACGCCTTTAAGGATCTTTACGCTCGAATTCGCCTTCAATAATCTGCACACGAGTGCGCTGCGTTGGCGTGTCGTGTTGACTATAGGTCTGCTTCGCGGAATAAAATCCTGCTGTATGCCCAGTGCTTTGAGCCATGTACGAAGCAATGCGTTTAATTAACCAAGAACGCGTCAGCGGGAGCAAACACACAAGACCCATCACATCACTGATAAAGCCTGGCAAAAATAACAAAGCACCCGCCACCACTAACAATAGGCCATTGAGCATTTCGCGATTTGGCACCTCGCCCTGCGCCATACGCTGGCGAACATTGAGTGCAGTGGTCAAACCCGCCAAGCGCATACACACAACACCGAAAATACCACTGGCTAATACCAGTAACAAAGTGGCCGAGGCACCAATGCTGGAACCGACACGAATCAGTACAAAAAGCTCAAGCAGCGGAAACACCAAAAACAACAAGAAAAAAACACGCATCAGGTACACCTTAACAATCTCAATGGTTATTTAATGCGCCCGAGCAGAGTAAATCTCAAGGACAGCATCCTTTGCACTGTGTAACAAAATACCTCAGAAGCCAATTAACTTTCTGTTTCCATCGGCGCCTGACCCGCTTTACGCCGATCGTTACGCCACTGCCAAACAATCAACACAAGCGTCGGCACGCCCAGCAAAGCGGTGATTAAAAAGAACTGCTCATAGCCAAATTTATCCACCAGCACACCAGAGTAACCACCAATCAGACGTGGCAAAAGCAGCATAATTGAGCTCAGTAAAGCGTATTGTGTCGCGGAAAACCTAAGATTGGTCAGACTCGATAGATAGGCAACAAAGGCTGCCGTTGCGAGGCCGGCACTGAAGTTGTCGCAGGAAATGGTGACGATCAACATCGTCAAATCAGCGCCCATCCCGGCCAGCATGACAAACATTAAGTTGGTCGCTGCCGAAGCAATACCACCAATCAATAAAATTGGCATAATGCCAAAACGTACGATCAGCAAGCCGCCGATGCCCGCACCTAATAAGGTCATAATCAAGCCAAAAACCTTACTGACACCAGCAATCTGATCTTTACTGAAACCTTGATCGATATAAAACACGTTGGCCATTACCCCCATCACTGTATCTGACATACGATAGGTGGCGACTAAACCAAGCAACAACAACGCCTGCCAACGATAGCGCACAACAAAGTCACTGACCGGCGTGAGTACCGGAGCCAGTCCTTTACGGCCAATGGCAGACAAACAGAACAGCGTCAAAATGGTATAGAGCAAGGCGCGTAAAAACGCACGATCACTGTAAAACAGATCATCCAACCCCGACTGGCCTGAGACTAAGGATTGGAAATCGGTTTGGTAAAATTGCGTCATCATCGCCGGCACCGACACCAACAGCACCATCAGCACCACCACAGAAATCAATTGATGACTGAGTTTGTAGCGGTTGAGTGCATCGGCCGCTTGGACAACCACTTGCGGCTCTTTCATCCACAAGGTGGTCAACAAACCTGGCAGCATCAATAAAGCAAACAACAGATAAGTGCTGGCCCAAGCCGCGTGTCGATACTCCACACCTGTGGAACCAAACCACTCGGCAAAATACAACGCACCGGCTGTGGCTAACAGTGCAGCAACGCGATAACCCGCCATATAACTGGCTGCCAGCGCGGCTTGACGGCTGTTATCAACAATTTCTAAGCGATAGGCATCCACGGCGATATCTTGCGTTGCGGAAGCAAAGGCAACCAATACGGCCAAGGCAATTAAGATGGCCAGATGACTTTGCGGATTACTCAACGCCATCCCGGCAAGTCCAATCGCCACCAGTATTTGCGAAAACACCAACCAAGAACGGCGGCGGCCTAAGCGCCCTAAGAGCGGCAAGCGCCATTGATCAAGCAGCGGCGACCACACCCATTTAAAGGCATAGGCCAAGCCAATCAAACTGGCATAACCAATGGTTTCCCGAGCCACCCCGGCTTCGCGCAACCACACCGATAAGGTGGAGAACACCAGCATGTAAGGTAAGCCGGCAGCAAAGCCTAATAACAAAAGCGCTAAGGTGGCTGGACTGGAATAAGCCTGTAGCGCTGTGCGCCAACTGTTATCAGACATATTTTACAAATTTCATTTTAAAAACATACCTTGTTCTAGCTAACAGCTGCAGGCTGCCATTGATAATTGCCTAATTTAACACGATCGCCCTGCACGAAGATGCCCTCATCGCGCAAACGTTGGCGTTGCTCATCACCGGCGGGGGTATTGGCCGGCACACTTAAACGACCACCCGCCGCGACAACACGATGCCAAGGCAGCTGTGTATCCGCGGGTAACTGACTCAGCGTGCGCCCCACCCAACGCGCAGCGCCAGGGTAGCCCATCAACTTTGCCAGCTGTCCATAGGTCGCTAAACGACCTTGCGGGATGTTGGACAGCAACATATACAGGATGATCCGTCTTTGCTGCTGATTCTCTGTATCCAATGTGGAACCCTATTTAGCACTATGAGTCTGTTACTGCATGGCGGTAAACTGCGCCCCTAAATATGCCTCAATCCATTTAC
>RRZT010019452.1_pt1 | contig 10422 bp, 9 predicted proteins | sample 2165551 | NCBI WGS metagenome assembly RRZT01 (sample SAMN10456910, study PRJNA506462) | wastewater metagenome | biome: wastewater; feature: sludge; material: wastewater sludge; isolation source: wastewater sludge with Escherichia coli K12::gfp cells carrying plasmid... | place: USA: Moscow, Idaho ...
GGCGCCATTTGGGGGTGTTCCACCAACCTGTGTTTATCCAGCCGTGGTTTGGAGCCATTGCGAAGAGATGGATTCTTGCAAAAATCTGATGCATAGGGGCGTTATCAGGCTCTAGAATGTGGCTCCATATGAATTCTGCGCACAGGCGGTTTTGCCGCCTGTGCGCCATTGGTACGCGGCCCTATCCATAACAAGCAAGTTCGCGTTCTGTCAACGATTTTTTTACCCTTGGAGCATGTCATGACAGCATTGTTTGCACCGACCGATCTGGTCGTTCCTTTTGAAAAACTCCGCATGAGCGATGTGGACACCGTCGGCGGCAAAAACGCCAGCCTAGGCGAGATGATCTCGCAACTGCCGCAAGGCGTGCGGGTGCCCACCGGATTTGCCACCACGGCGCATGCGTTTCGAGAATTTCTCAAGCACGATGGGCTGGATGCGCGCATTCAGGCCAAGCTGGCGGCATTGGATATCGAAGACGTGAATGCCCTGGCTGCCGCCGGTGCGGAAATTCGCGCCATGGTCGAGCAACAGCCGTTCCCGGCCGATCTGGAAAAAGCCATTCGCGAAGCCTTTGCCACCTTGTGCGCAGGCAACGATCAGGCCAGTTTTGCCGTGCGTTCGTCCGCCACTGCCGAAGATTTGCCCGAGGCCTCGTTCGCCGGCCAGCAGGAAACGTTCCTGAACGTGGTCGGCATCGAGCAGGTGCTGCACAAAACGAAAGAGGTATTTGCCAGCCTGTACAACGACCGTGCCATCAGCTACCGCGTGCACAAGGGTTTTGCGCACGATGTGGTGGCGTTGTCGGCAGGGGTGCAGCGCATGGTGCGCTCCGACAAGGGCGCGGCGGGCGTGATGTTTACCATGGATACCGAAAGCGGTTTCCGCGATGTGGTCTTTATCACCAGCAGCTACGGCCTGGGCGAAACCGTGGTGCAAGGCGCGGTCAACCCCGATGAGTTTTATGTGCACAAACCCATGTTGCAGGCAGGCAAAAAAGCCATCATTCGCCGCAATCTGGGCAGCAAGCTGATCCAGATGGTGTTTGCCACACCGGAAGAAAAAGCCGCTCAAGGCAAACTGGTCAAAACCGAAGATGTGCCTGCCGAGTTGCGCAACCGCTACTCTCTCACCGATGAAGATGTGGCGCAGTTGGCGCAGTATGCCTTGGTGATTGAAAAACATTACGGTCGCCCGATGGATATCGAATGGGGCAAAGACGGCACCGACGGCCAGCTCTACATTCTGCAAGCGCGGCCGGAAACGGTCAAAAGCCAGGCAGAAGGCAAGGTCGAGCATCGCTACAAGCTTAAAGGCCAGGGCACTGTGCTGGCCGAAGGCCGAGCCATCGGCCAGAAAATCGGCACCGGCCCGGTGCGGCTGGTGACAGATGTGAGCCAGATGGACACGGTACAAGCGGGCGATGTGCTCGTGACCGACATGACCGACCCCAACTGGGAACCGGTGATGAAGCGCGCCAGCGCCATTGTTACCAACCGGGGCGGGCGCACTTGCCATGCCGCCATCATTGCGCGCGAACTGGGCATTCCGGCTGTGGTGGGCTGTGGCGATGCAACCGACAAACTCAAGAATGGCACGCTGGTTACGGTCAGTTGCGCTGAGGGCGATACCGGCCGTATCTACGACGGCCTGCTGGATATGGAAGTCACCGAGGTCGAGCGTGGCGCCATGCCTGAAATTGCTACCAAAATCATGATGAACGTGGGCAACCCGCAACTGGCTTTCGACTTCTGCCAACTGCCCAACAGCGGTGTGGGCTTGGCACGTCTGGAGTTCATCATCAACAACAACATCGGCGTGCACCCCAAAGCCATTCTGGACTACCCCCAGGTTGATGCCGGCCTGAAAAAAGCCGTGGAAAGCGTGGCCCGCGGCCATGCCAGCCCACGCGCCTTTTATGTGGACAAAGTGGCCGAAGGCGTGGCCACCATCGCTGCGGCCTTCTGGCCCAAGCCCGTCATCGTGCGCATGAGCGACTTCAAGAGCAACGAATACCGCAAGCTCATTGGCGGCAGCCGCTACGAGCCTGAGGAAGAAAACCCCATGCTGGGCTTTCGTGGCGCGGCGCGTTACATCAGCGCCGACTTTGCCGAAGCCTTTGCCATGGAGTGCGAAGCCATCAAGCGCGTGCGCGATGACATGGGGCTGACCAATGTCGAAATCATGATTCCGTTCGTGCGCACGCTGGAGCAAGCGCGCAAGGTCAGCGAGCTGCTGGCCAGCAAGAGGCTCAAGCGTGGCGAAAACGGCCTGCGCCACATCATGATGTGCGAAATCCCGAGCAACGCCATTCTGGCGGAGCAGTTCCTCGAATACTTCGATGGCTTCAGCGTGGGCTCCAACGATTTGACCCAGCTCACGCTGGGGCTGGATCGCGACAGCGGCATGGAGTTGCTGGCTGCCGACTTCGACGAACGCGACCCGGCCGTGCAGGCGCTGTTGAGCCGTGCCATCGCCGCGTGCAAGGCGCAAGGCAAATACGTGGGCATTTGCGGCCAAGGCCCCAGCGATCACCCCGACTTTGCCCAGTGGCTGGCGAAAGAAGGCATCGTGTCCATTTCGCTCAACCCCGACACAGTGATCGACACCTGGAAAAAGTTGGCTGGTCAGTAAGTATTTGGCAAACGCCGCATAATACGCTGGTCTACTCGCGCTGCCCTGTCCGTTTGACGGGGCAGCCTTTTGTTAGGTATTTTCAGGAAACGGCTTTATGAAACTGAAACAGTCTTTGCATTATCTGGCTTTGTTGGCCGCGCTGTCGGTTGCTGCCTGTTCACAATCGGCGCCTGGAGTTGGTACGGCGGCCAGCGCTGCGGCGCAGACAGCTTCTACCGTCGCAGGAGGCGCTGCTTCTGCCGCGGCAGCGGCATCGGCTACGTCGGTATCAGCATCTTCCACTTCGGAAGCGGTTGCTGCAACGCCCGAAGCAGCCATTCGCAAAAATCTGGCCGAGCGCTTGCCGCAAATGCCCGCCATTCAGGAAGTGCGCCCGACACCGGTGGCTGGGCTGTATGAGGTGCGCATTGGCAACACCGATATCCTGTATGCCGATTCCCAAGGTGATTTCCTGTTTCAGGGCGTATTGGTTGATACCAAAAACCGAAAAAACCTGACGGAAGAGCGTTTGCATGCCTTGAACAGCATCGATTTCAAAACATTGCCTTTGCAAGATGCCATGGTGAGCAAAAAAGGTAATGGCAGCCGCAAGCTGGCGGTTTTTGCTGATCCCAATTGCGGTTACTGCAAGCGCTTCGAGGCAGAGCTGGAAAAAGTCAACAACGTCACGATCTACACCTTTCTGTACCCTATTCTGGGGCCGGATTCCACGGCCAAATCGCAGCACATCTGGTGTGCAAAGAATCGTGACAAAGTCTGGCACGACTGGATGGTCAACAAAGTGCCACCGCCAGAAGCGCAATGCGATGCAGAGGTGATCAACCGCAACTTGGCGTTTGGCCAGCAACACAAAATCAATGGCACGCCCGCCATCATTCTCGAAAATGGCCAACGTTTGGCCGGTGCGGTAGAGGCCCAGGCGCTTGAAGAGATGCTGACAGCGGCCAAGACGCAGCCTTGAGGGCATGTTGCGCACAATAGACAAGGACAGCGAAGCAGGTTTCTTCTTTGACCAGCGCCCTTGCCGTTGAGCCAGCCGTTCAACCAGCCGACCTGGCAACAGGGGGCTGGTTTTTTCATGGAGTAAACCCCAGCGCTCGACGCACCGCATCATTCGTCGAAGCGTTTCCTTGCTTTTGCCGAATATTGCTGCATTTCGCTGAATCCAAGGCGCACTCTGCTTTGCCGCATACTTTTACTTTGTTTTTGGATTGATCATCATGACACCAACACCTGCCATCTGCTACACCGTGACTGCGCCCAATCCGCACACGCATCTGTTTCATGTCACGCTGCGCATCCAAAAACCGGCAGCCGGGCAGGAGCTGATTCTGCCCACATGGATTCCCGGCAGCTACCTGATCCGCGAATTTTCCGGGCAATTGCAAGGCTGGCAGGCGCAGCAGGGCAAAAAAGTTTGCGCAGTGCAGCAGCTCGACAAGCACCGCTGGCAAATCGATTGCGCGCCAGGCAAGCCGCTGATGGTGCGTTATCAGGTGCATGCTTACGACAACTCGGTGCGCACGGCCTGGCTGGATGCCGAGCGGGGCTTTTTCAATGCCACCAGTTTGTGCTGCATGGTGCAAGGGCAGACGGACGAAGCCCAGCATATCGCCATTGCATCGCCCTGCAAGCATTGGCAGTTGGCCACGGGCTTGCAGGCCGTGCAGGTGGATAAACAAGGCTTTGGCCTGTATGTGGCTGCCAGCTACGATGAACTGGCCGACTGCCCGGTGGAGATGGGCGCTTTCTGGAGCGCCGAATTCGAGGTTTGCGGGGTGTCGCATCGCTTCGTGATTGCGCATCCTTTGCCTTCTTTGGATGGCGAGCGCCTGCTGCAAGACACGCGCCGTATTTGCGAAACCGTTATCCGCTTTTGGCACGGCCAGCGCGCTGGCGCCAAGCAGGTGCCGTTCAAGCGCTATGTGTTCATGCTCAACGCGGTTGGCGAGGGCTATGGCGGGCTGGAACACCGCAACAGCACAGCCTTGATTGCCAGCCGCAAAATGCTGCCGCAGGCGGGGCAAGAGTTGGGTCAAAAACCGGGACAGACGCCGGGGGCGGATTACGTCACGCTGCTGGGGTTGATCAGCCATGAATATTTCCACACCTGGAATGTCAAACGCCTCAAGCCGGCCGAGTTTGTGCCTTATGACTACACGCGCGAGAACTACACCCGGCTGCTGTGGTTCTTCGAGGGGTTGACCAGCTATTACGACGATTTGCTGTTGCTGCGTGCGGGTTGTGTGGATCTGAATGGTTATCTGCGGCAGTTGCAAAAAACCGTGGACAACGTCAGCAACAGTCCGGGCAGACAGGTGCACAGTGTGGCGCAAGCCAGCTTTGAAGCGTGGACCAAATACTATCGGCCTGATGCCAACACGCCTAACAGCACGGTGAGTTATTACGCCAAGGGCGCGTTGGTGGGGTTGTGCCTCGATCTGGCATTGCGTCGCACGGGCAAAACCACGCTGGATGCTGTGATGCGCACGCTGTACGAGCGCTGCTACGCCAACCCGCGTGGCAAACGGGTCTGTGGCGGCATGACGGAGCAGGACGTGCGCACTGTCTTGCGCGAACTGGGCGGCCGCAGCTTCGATCAGGAGATGGACGCCTGGGTGCATGGCACCGATGAACTGCCTGTGCACGCCCTGCTCAAAGGCAGCGGCGTTCAACTGACGCCGCAAGCAAGCGATCTGGCGCGGCAGTGGGGCTTGCGTTGCAAAGAAGGCAGCAGCATTCTGGTGCAGAGCGTGTTGCGCGGCAGCCTGGCCGAGGCGGCAGGGTTTGCGCCGGGGGACGAGTGGATAGGGGTCGAGGTGGCCAACATGCCGCCGCCAGCCACAGGCTGGCGCGTAGGCAGCTTGGCAGAGGTCCAGGCCAGTTTGGCGTTGGCTTGCCAAACGGTGGGCACAGGCAAACGGCAATCGGGCAAAGCGCAAAAACTGCAAACGCTACAGACCGTTGTTGCCATCGTGGCGCGTGATTGCCGCCTGCTGCGTTTGCAGATGCGCTTGCCGACAGAGGCTGCGCAGCACGGGGTGTTGCAGGTGGTATCCGGCAAGCACGACAAAAAACAGTGGCCGTGGGTTTAAGAACCAGCTTGTCCTTTTTCACGTGGCGCGTTGTGTTCAAAAAAATTGTGAGGCAAGCAAGGAGCAAACCGTAGTCATGCTGGGCGCACAGGCGAGGGAGTATGGCGGCTTTTTGAACACAACCCAAAGGGCATACGTCAAAACCGCGCCAACCGTTGTTGTGCTCCTTGCCAAGCCCTCAGGGTTGGTTATGTCGCCCGTTTAGGCTGACGTGGTTTTGGCCGTATGCGCATCACATGAAAACGAGCGAGCAGAGTCTCTAAACCAATCTCTGCGTGCACCGTCCGTGTGATGTTTTTGCCCTTCAAGGAAGGTGTAGAGGCTGGCGGTGATCTGCCCAAGCGTGGTTCGCGCAAAAGGTGCAAATATAAAAAGGGACAAACCGGATGGTTTGTCCCTTTTTGTTGGAGTCGCGGCCATAGGTACAGGCCGCCGTGTGGAAAAGGCTTTTCAGGATAGTGATATCAAGCCTTGGCGGTCTTGCTGTCTATCTGCTTGTTGATCAGCCATTGCTGGGCGATGGACAGCAGGTTGTTGGTCAGCCAGTACAACACCAGCCCAGACGGGAAGAAGAAGAACATGAAGGCAAAGCTCAAGGGCATGAGCCACATCATCTTGGCCTGTGTCGGGTCGGCGGGTTTGGGGTTGAGCCAAACCTGCAACAGGCTGGAGGCCGTCATCAGAATCGGCAGGATGTACAGCGGATCAGGTGCGGACAAGTCTTTGACCCACAGGATCCAGGGTGCGCCGCGCATTTCTACCGTGGCCGACAGCACCGAATACAGGGCAAAAAACACGGGCATCTGGATCAGCACAGGCAAGCAACCGCCCAGCGGATTGACCTTCTCCTCGCGGTAAAGGCGCATGGTTTCTTGTTGCAGGGCTTGCGGGTCGTCTTTGAAACGCGCTTTGGCCTGCTCCAGCTTGGGGCTGAGACTGCGCATCTTGGCCATGCTGGTATAGGCCTTGTGGTTGAACCAGTAGAAAGCGATTTTGAGCAGCACAACCAGCGCCACAATCGCCCAGCCCCAGTTGCCCAGCAGGTGGTACAGCTGGGTCAGCAGCCAGTACAGCGGGCGTGCAATGATGGTGAGCCAGCCGTAGTCTTTGACTGCTTGCAGGTCGGGAGACAGCGCATCCATGATGTCTTCTTGCTGTGGGCCTGCAAACAGTGTGGTGTTGCTGACATGGCTGGCGCCAGGCTGCACTTCGCCCAGCTTGAAGATCTGGCCGGCAGCGTACAGGCCGTCTTGTTTGCGTACGTAGTTTTCACGTTCGGTGCCGGCCTCTGGCAACAAGGCCGAAGCGAAGTAACGCTGCACCATGGCAACATAGCCGCTGCGCGCGTCTTTCTGGAGGGTTACGTTGCTCTTGTCGATTTCAGAGAACTTGATCTTCTGGTACTTGCTTTCGTCGCTGTAGAACGCAGGCCCTGTGAACGAGGAATAGAACTGATGCGAATCGGGGCCGCTGCTGCCATCGCGCACCAGTTGGTTGTAAAGCTGCACCGAAACGGGTGCATCTCCCGTATTGATCACTTCGTGGCGCACGCCAATGGCGTAGCTGCCGCGTTTGAGGGTATAGGTTTTGACGAGTTTGACGTTGCCGACAGGCGCCGACTCGAAGCGCACTTCCAGCGCATCCTGGCCATCGGCCAGAGCGCGTTCGGTTGATGTCAGCGTCATGGGGGTGAGGTGATTGGGGTAGTTGCCGCCAATCAGCCCCGTTTGCATCATGTAGTGCAACTGGGCATTGTCGGCCATGAGCGTAAAAGGCTCATCCGACTTGTTTTGCTTGTACTTCAGTAGTTTTGCACCAACCAAATTGCCGCCCGTGGTGTCGAACGTCAGGTTGAAAATGTCGGTCGCCACCTGGATTTTTTCGCCACTGGGCGCTGGTGCGTTGCCTGCGTCGGCAATGTCGGTCGGTGCAGCGCCGCCACTGGCTGCCACTTGTGCCTGCGTCTGGGCAGCCAGCGATGCCGCCGAAGCGGGCGCTGATGCCGTCGCCGCAGTATTTTGTGCGGGCTGGCCAAAGGACAGGAAGGGTTTTTGTCCGGTGTGGATCAACCACTGGTTCCACAGCATGAAGCAGGAGAAGAAGAAGGTGGCACCCAGGATGGTGCGGCGTAACTCTTTGTTCATGGATGATGCAACAATCGGAAAAAATGATGGATTACTGATCACCGGATGCGGAATGGGGCATCAGGCGGGAAAACAGGCGTGGCGCTTGCTCGGGAACCGGATCGCATCCCCCTTGACAGAAGGGATGGCAGCGCAGCAGGCGTTTGGTCGTCAGATAACTGCCGGCCAATGCACCATGCCGCTCAATGGCGCCCAGTGCGTACACCGAACAGGTCGGCTCGAAGCGACAGGCATTGCCCAACCAGGGGCTGAGCAAAAGCCGGTAGGCTTTGATCAACAGGGTGAGCAGTTGCTGGGAAAAATTCATGGTGAGGACCGCGGATATCAAACGTGTTGCTTATTTCGGCGCAGTCGCCAACGAGTGAGCCATTTTTTCAGGCGGAGCAGGCAAGCAGGCCAGCGCCTGCCAATCGGCTTTTGCCAGCAGCTCGGCCAACTCCTGGCGCACGGCGGCGCGTAGCATGCTGGAACTGGCGCTGACAAAGCGGCTGGGATCAAAAGCGGCACGCTGGCGCACCAAAACAGCCAGTCCGTCGGATAAGGCAGGAGGGTGTGCCAGCATGGCTTGCCTGATTTGTCGTTTGATCAGATTGCGCGTCACTGCGCGGTGCGCCCAACGTTTGGGCACAATGGCGCCGCTGTATGCGGGCACAGCCTGCCCAGAGGGGAAGATCGCGGTAGAGCGCATGCGCTGTCGCGGCGGTTGCTCTGCTTTGGTCGCTGCCGCCATATCAAGCGCGTGCTGATGCCAGCGTAAAACATGGAGCATGAAATGCCTGCTACGCGCAATCACCTGCCCCTGCTGCATCACGGTGCCAAACTGCTGCGCATTTCGCAGCACAAGCCAGCGAGCAGAAGCGGAATGCATGTGCAAAGAGCTGCCAGCTCAAGTGCACATTGCTGCAACACCGGCCAGCCGCACGGGCAGTGACGAAAAAAGCAATCGCGATTAAACAGCCAGACGCTTGCGGCCTTTGGCGCGGCGAGCGTTGATAACGGCGCGGCCGCCGCGGGTTTTCATGCGAACCAGAAAGCCGTGCGTGCGTGCGCGACGGATTTTGGACGGTTGATAAGTACGTTTCATGGCCATGAGGAATACCTTTTGGGATTATTGAATGTTGCAGAAGTGGCCCGAAGGCCCTTGCTGCGCCTGTTGAAAAACATTCGGCGCAGCCTTGCACTTTCCGTGAGATTTCGGAAAAGACTGCCATTATCCCAAAAAAAACAGCAAAACAGAAGTTTTTCTGTCTGCAAGCATGCGCGCAAACGCCAGGATGTTGCGTGCGTGCCCGATTTTGGGGCGGGTGGTGCAGCTTTGGTGGTGAAACAGAGCCCGTATGGCTGCTGCGAAGCAGCCCGGCAAAGACAACCCGCAGACCCCGTAGCGTCAGCCGACGCAATGCCCTCTATTTCGATTCAGTAAGGTGCGGATGGCTCTCAGGTGGTGCTTAGCGCACCAGTAGTACGGGTACCTTGCAGCTGGCCAGCACCTTGGTCGCGACAGAGCCAATGATCAGATTGCCCAATGCGCCGTGTCCGTGCGAGCCCATGATGAGCAGGTCGTATTTGCCTTCATCGGCAAATTCCGCAATGGTTTCACCGGCAGGGCCGACACGGAATGCACTATCTATCTGCAGGTCGTGCCGTTTCAGGAAGGTGGTCACGGGTTCCAGCACTTTGGTGGCGCTTTCTATGTGGAAGTTTTCGGCGACTTCGGCGCCGACGATGGCGCGTGCCCGTGGGGGCAGCGGCGGTTCTACTGTCAATGCAGTGAAAGTGCTGTCGCTGCCAAACGTTTCCATATGGGTGGCCAGATAAGCCAGCATTTTTTTCGTATGGGGGCTGCCATCTACCGCGAGCAGGATTTTCATGAGAGGCTCCTTTTTAAAAAACGAGAAAACAATTACCCGAAAGTGTAGGGCGGGGGCAGCAGTGCGTCAATCTGCAGGCGGATTGGGTGCAGACGGCGCTGTGGCGCTGTGCGCATACATGGGGCTTGCGAGTTGGGCGGTTGGCATCGGTAGCCGCCAGGAAAGCAGTAGCCACCCGATGAGCAAGGCCGCAGTCCCCATAAACAAAACGCTGCCACCTGCCGTGTGGGCGAGCAAGCCGCCGATGGCGCCACCGGCAAACAGGCCCAGAGATTGCGCGGTGTTGTACAGGCCCAGTGCCATGCCCCGTGCCGGTGGTGGCGCATAGCGCGATACCAGACTGGGCTGGCTGGCTTCCAGCACATTGAAGCCCGTAAAAAACAGCAGCAGCATGAGGCCGATCTGCCAGACGGATACGGTTGTGCCCTGGGCGGCATGCCATGCGCTGCCTGCCAGGGCGATCTGCACGATCAGCAGCAGGGCGATGGCGAACAAGAACGCCAAGCGCAATTTGCCGCGGCGTTCCAGCGGGAACAGCGTCACCAGCATCAGCACCAAAGCGGCGCCTACGGCGGGCAGATAGACCTGCCCATGCTGTTGCCGTGGCAGGCCCGCTTGCTCCAGTAGTCGCGGAATGACCATCCACATGGCGATTTGCACGGCGTGCAGAATGCA
>RRZT010127446.1_pt1 | contig 10422 bp, 8 predicted proteins | sample 2165551 | NCBI WGS metagenome assembly RRZT01 (sample SAMN10456910, study PRJNA506462) | wastewater metagenome | biome: wastewater; feature: sludge; material: wastewater sludge; isolation source: wastewater sludge with Escherichia coli K12::gfp cells carrying plasmid... | place: USA: Moscow, Idaho ...
CATGGTTTGCTCCTTCATGTACTTTCCTTTCAGGGTGTGAATGTGCACGTAGTCGCCATCGGCCTGAAGACAAAGTATTTCCTGCACAGGAATCATGTTGATTTTAGAACCGGATTTTACTGCAATTCGTTCCAGAATTTCAGTATTTTGTAATGTTGGCGCATCTTCATCTTCTTCATCTGTTTCCTGAAATTGTTCAGGCAGTTCATTTACATTATTTTTATTATTCCTGATAATAAACGACTGAATAATAAGAATAAATACCAGTAAATGAATAAAAGTACGGGCAGGCAAATAAGGTAGAAATTCGTCAGACACGTTTAAAAGGTATTCAAACCCATAACCGGCTCCGGCAGTAATTGCAAGCGTAAGCAATCCGAGTGCAGTATAGTTGATAATGCGTTGGAGCGCAGGCAGCGCACCGAAATTTCCATAGCGCAATGCATTCCAAAGCAACATTCCTAACAGCGCATAAAGCAAGGAGTGAAACACAGCATCGGCCAGAATAATGTAGAAAGGCAACGAAAAAATGCTGTGGAACGACAGCGTTTGCAGAACTGCAAAACCTGTCCACCACAGCATATATTGAATTACTTTTGCCTTATTGCCCGAAAACTTCATTCTTTGCTTTGTGCTTTAATCAGTTACAGTGGCAAAAATAGCATTTTATTGTTAATCAATTGCAAAGTCAGCTCAAAAAAAAGGTTGCATTTTCAATAATCTTAATCAATACTATAGAGCAAAGATCAAAGAACAAATACAAAAGACTGTTGGGTACGTGATTTATTGAGAATCATTTCCGAAGCCCGAAATCTTTAAATTTCGAATTTCGAATTTTCAAATCCGAAACCCTGAACCCTGAACTCTGAAACTCTTGAACTCAAAACTAAATACTATTATTCGTCTCTCCATCGTTTTGTAATGTCGCTGAAAGCATCGATGCGACGATCGCGAAAAAATGGCCACCAGCGACGCACATTTTCAGAACGTTGCAGGTCGATGTCGATAATGATGTTTTCCTCTTTGTCATTTGATGCCTGCGCCAGAAATTCGCCCTGCGGACCAGCCACAAAACTATTTCCCCAAAACTGAATGCCGTTTGTAACGCCCGAAGGATCGGCTTCGTGACCGGTTCGGTTGCACGAAAGTACATGCAAGCCGTTGGCTACTGCATGACCACGTTGCACGGTAATCCATGCATTGAGTTGACGGGTTTTTTCTTCGTCGGTGTCGGAACTTTCCCAACCAATGGCGGTAGGATAAATAAGCAATTCTGCTCCGGCCATAGCCATTAGTCTTGCTGCTTCGGGGTACCATTGATCCCAACAAACAAGTACGCCGAGTTTCCCAACCGAAGTCTGAATGGGTTCAAAACCCAGATCACCTGGTGTGAAATAGAACTTTTCGTAATAAGCAGGATCATCCGGAATATGCATTTTGCGGTATTTCCCGGCTATGCTTCCATCTTTTTCGAGCACCACAGCGGTATTGTGATAAAGCCCGGCAGCACGTTTTTCAAAGAGCGAAAGCACAATGACTACGCCCAGTTCGGCTGCGAGTTGTCCGAATGATTCTGTCGAAGGGCCCGGAATAGTTTCGGCCTGTTCGAATACATTGGTGTCTTCGGTCTGGCAAAAATACAGTCCATTGTGAAGTTCCTGCAGTACAATAAGTTCAGCGCCTTCAGCTGCTGCTTTACGTATATTCGATTCCAGTTTGGCCACATTTTCGTGGCGGTTGGCTGTATTTGTTTGTTGTATTAAAGCTATTTTCATATGTTTTTTGGATATTGCATGGTGACGCAATGCAGCGAGCCATGTTGTTTGATCAGGGCATTGCAGTCGATGGGTACAATTTCGTGTTCGGGAAATGCTTTTTGCATTTGAGCAATAGCAATCGCATCTTTTTCGGAATTATAAACCGGCAAAAGTACAGCTCCGTTGATAATCAGAAAATTGGCATAGGTGGCGGGAAGACGTTCTTCATCTTCATCGTATACCGCATCAGCCATTGGCAGCGGAATAAGATTGTAAGAACCACCATCCTTTAAAGTGGAGAAAGATTGCAATTCTTCTTCCATTTTTTTCAATGCCTCGTAATGTTCATCCGTTTCGTCGTCGCACTTTACGTAGGCAATCGTATTGTTTGGGCAAAGGCGGGCCAGTGTGTCCACATGACTGTCGGTATCGTCGCCGGCAAGGTAGCCATGATCGAGCCACAGAACTTGTTTGGCACCAAAATAATCTTTCAGTTTTTGCTCAATCACTTCGCGTGAACTGTTGTTGCGGTTGTCCGAAAGCAGACATTCGGCAGTGGTAAGAATAGTTCCTTCTCCGTCAGATTCTATGCTTCCGCCTTCGAGAACAAAGTCCATACAGTTTTTGTAGCCGTATGCTTCAAAAATGCCCGATTGATATAGTTTTCGTGTGATCTGATTGTCGTGATTGGCTACAAACTTCATTCCCCAGCCATTGAATGTAAAATCACACACAACCGGTCGGCCATCCTCAAAAACGGTGATTCCACCATGATCCCGCGCCCAGGTATCGTTCGTTGCCATAGATACAAAATGAATCTTTGACAGATCGGCATCATTCAACAATTTCCTGACCTCATCAGGTTCAGGCGTTACTATGAGGAGTTTCTCGCGCTGAGCTATTTCTTTGGCAATTGCGATAAAACAATTGTTCACTTCATCGAGCATGTAAGCCCAATCAGTTTGTGCATGCGGCCACGCAAGCTGAACAAACTCTTGTTCAGCCCATTCGGCAGGTAAATATATTTGTTTTTCAGTCATTTCTGTTTTCAAAAAAGAGCTTACAAAAATACAAAAAATACTTATTTGCCCAATTTACAACAGAAATAGCTAACTTTGCAGCATCAATAACAAGATAAAAAATGAAAGACATTGTTATTTTGTATTCCGGAGGAATGGATAGTTCTGTTGCGCTATACAAATATGCCGATCGTATTCGTCTTGCCGTATCATTTAATTATGGCTCCAAGCATAACGATATGGAAATACGTTATGCGAAACTAAACTGTCAGAAACTGGGAATCGAACACCGCGTCATTGAGATGGACCTGAATAAAATGGGTTTTGTTTCTGACCTGTTACAATCCGGAGGTGAAATTCCGGATGGACACTACAAAGATGAAAACATGAAAAAAACCGTCGTTCCTTTTCGTAACGGCATCATGTTGAGCATTGCAGCCGGCATAGCCGAAAGCATTGACTGCAAATATCTTCTGATTTCCAATCACGCCGGCGACCATGCTATTTATCCCGACTGCAGGGAAAACTTCATTCAAAGCATGAGTCAGGCCATTTCCTTTGGCACCTATAATCAGGTAGAAATTCTTGCCCCGTTTACACTTATCAGCAAACGGGAAATTGCGCTTGAAGGAAAGAAAATAGAAGTTCCTTTTGAAAACACATATTCCTGTTATAACGGACACGAAACTCATTGTGGAACCTGCGGCACCTGTACCGAAAGGAAGGAAGCACTGGAAGGTTTCGATCCAACCCGTTATCAAAAATAAGCTGAAAAGAATATATCAAAATGAAAGTTGTAGCCCGTTAAAGCAGCGGGAAAAAATCTTGTCTGAGTGATAATTTTAATTTTTTCTCAGAAAAGGAAACTCAATTTTCCAAATAATTATTCAAAAAAGTTTAAACCGATTGACATAATTGTGAAATTATTGTAACTTTGCACCGAAAAACGAATTCGGTCGAAAAATGTTTACAGAAGTAACATCAAAAGAGGATAAAATAAAATGTGAGGTCATTTCCGTAGCCCAAACGCTTTTTCAGCAATACGGCTTCCAAAAAACAACGATGGAAGATATTGCCAAAAACATGGGACGTGGGAAAAGCACACTTTATTATTATTACAAAAGCAAAGATAAAATTTTTGAAGATGTACTTGAAAAAGAAGCTTCGGAAATTCTAAAAGCTGTCAGACAAGCTGTTGACCAGGAAACACTGGCTTCTGACAAGCTCCGTGCTTACTTTGCAGTATCTTTTGACAAAATAAAAAGCAAAATAAACCTGTACAGATTGCTGAAACAGGAAATTTTTGAAAATAATAATTTTTCTTTCTACAGGCCTATGGAGGCTATAAGGAAGTTTGATGCCTCAGAGAAAGAAATTATCAGAGAAATTGTACATTACGGAATAGAGAAAAACGAATTCAGCAGTGACATTTCGAAAGATGTTGAAATGGTTGTTTATATCATCATCATTGCCCAGCGAGGTATAGTTATTGATCTGGCCATAAACGACCCGATGATTGACACAACCCGAATCAACACCATCATTTCGATACTAATGAACGGACTCTGTGCAAAACAATAAAAACAAAAGACATTAATTGAGAATTAAAATAAAATGAAAGACAAAGACAATAACGTTCATAAGCTGATCTCTGCCGACAGAGAAAGAACAAATATTTTACGCAAATGGGAACAAAATGCGTTGGCATATCTTGTACAGAGAATTCCTTCATGGATTAGTTCCGACATGCTGACAGCCATTGGATTTACAGGTGGAGTCATTACTTTCTTAAGCTTTGTACTGGCAGCTTATGTCAACCGCTACTTGCTGCTTTTAGGAATATTGGGATATTTTATTAGCTGGTTTGGCGATTCTCTTGACGGACGTATTGCCTATTACCGCCACACAGAACGTAAATGGTACGGCTTTTCGCTTGATATAACTGTGGACTGGCTCGGTGTTATTCTGATGGGCTTTGGTTACATCATATACATTGATGGTCCCGCAGAAATAATCGGATTCGGATTCGTTGTCCTTTACGGATGGGAAATGCTGACTGCACTATTACGATATAAAATAACAGGAAAATATTCTATCGACTCAGGAATTCTCGGCCCAACGGAAGTACGTATTATTATTTCATTATTGCTGGCTTTAGAAGTTATTTTCCCTGGATCAATTCTGTATGTTTCTGCGGCTATCACCATCTTCCTTTTCTTTGCTAATCTGGCAGATACACGTAAAGTTTTAAAAATTGCTGCTGAACGTGACGCTGTAGAACGAAAAGAAAAAGAAGAAGCTAAGAATGCTGAGAAAAAAGAAACAGTATCGCTTTAAATCTATAAACAAACTATAATTTCATTATTAGTAGTCCCATTAAAGAACGAGACGAGGAATAGAGATGTTAGAGAATTATAAACCTACGAAAACAGAAGTTTTTTGGAGAAGAACCAAGATATTTGCAAAAGCACAAATATCAGCTTTCGTCGGAGGCATAGTCGATTACGGTATCATGATTTTATGTACCGAGTTGTTTCATGTGTATTACGTATTTTCCATCGGTATCAGTGGTGTAATCGGAGCTATCATTAATTTCACCCTGAACAAAAAATGGACTTTCCATTCGAAAGACAGACTATATAAAAACACTGTAAACACACAACTTTTTCGTTTTGTGGTAGTAGTTGCCGGAAGTATTTTTATGAAATCAAGTGGTACATACTGCGTCACCACTTACATTGGCATCGACTATAAAATAAGTCGTTTGATTGTAGATTTAATTGTATCCGTATTATTCAACTTCAATATGCAGAAATACTGGGTCTTTATCAAAAAAGCCGAACCGGTATAATGCCGGATAAACTCTGAAAAATCAGGGATTTTACCCGGAAATGTAACCGCACACAATGAATTTAAAGAAATCATTGATTATAGGAATTTCATTTTGCGTTCCTGTATCTGTAAGCATATATCCTAACACAAGAAGCAACTATAGCGCTGAATATAAAACCGATAAGCTCAACAAGTCGGAAACAGCACAGGTTGACATCAACGATAATGCCACTAAAGATATAGAATATGCTCCCATCATTACATTTCCGGCAAGCTCCAAAGACTCTGTAAACAAAGCTCTTTCTCTTATTCATCTTGTCAGAATCAATAAATTTAAAAATGACATTCGACAAGACAAGCATATACATCTGACTCAGCAGGGCGAAAATCTGCTTCTTGTTTCAAATCTCACTGAACAGGGGCTTCAAAAGAAATTTTTCAGACAATTCTCAGGAAGTTCAGTTCTTCTTCCCGATTCCAATCTGGTCATTCCTGTTTCAATTGGGAAAAACAGCTATACACTTCATGGTTACAAACGTCATGTAACGAATACTGAAAATTTTGACTCATCCCCAATTCTGAAAGAAGTATCTATCATGTTATTGGGCGAAATTCAACCCGACATCAATATTTATAGCAACAAATTCAATTTGTTAGGCAAAAACATACAAAGTCCACTAACCGAGAATGCCGAAACATTTTATCACTTTGAACTGACAGACAGCATTTTCAACGGGCAAAGGAAAGAATATGTTGTAACTTTCCGGTCAAGAAACAATACATCACCAGCCTTCAACGGAGAAATAACCATCGACTCAGCCACATACGCCATTACCAGCTTTACTGCGGAAATTCCAAAACAAACCGGAAGTATCTACCATCTGAATCTGAAACAAACATTCTTACAAGACAACCAACAGCGTTGGGTTCCGGATTTTCAGGATTTCAAAGCAGAAATGAGCTACAATCTCACCACCGATAGTTTGAAAAAGCAACCACTGATTCTTATCAGACAAACGCTTACAAACAGTGCAGTACCAGACAATACTTTTGCCGGATTTTCAGAAAAAGAAGCTTTGTTAGCTCAGAAAAACAACATTCTGAACAACACGCCTTTGGTAGAACTGGGAAGTCGCGTTGCCGATGCCATTATCACAGGTTATATTCCCGTAGGCATTTTTGATCTGGGAAAAATTCAAACCATAGCCAGACTGACCGACATAGAGGGATTAAGATTTACCTTACCGCTACAAACCAACGAATCTTTCAACAAATATTTTTCTATCGGCGGGCATATTGGTTACGGTCTGAAAAATAAAGAATGGAAATACAAAACGCTGGCTGAAGTGATTGTTCCAACTCAAAACAGAACAGTTCTGAGTTTTCAGTACCTCAATGATTATCGACGCGTTGATTATAATTACAACGACTATATTGTCAGAGAAAATCCTCTGGCAACAGGAGATATAGACATTGGCGGCTCAATTTTTGCCTTTCATTCCGTTGGATACATGAATTTAAGACATGAAACGGAAGTCAGCTTAGCTCACGATTGGAACCCGGATATTGAAAGTACCTTGTACTACAGAAATAATAATTTGTATTCAACTGATATTCTTCCATTTACCAGAAACTACATAACATACGACAAAATAAACCAGCAAACAATAACGTTTGCAACGCGTTTTTCTGTAGGCCAAAGAGTGTACGATCATTATACACACAGGGTGCATATTGGAAATAGCAATCCGGTAATTTATGCAATTTTAGAAGCAGGAAAGTTTCATTTTGGAGCAAATAATGGTAATTTTGGAAAAGTTTCAACTTATGTCCGACAACATGTAGATTTTGGATTCGGACATTGGGATTATCTTATATCCGGAGGAGTCATATTCGGTTCCGTTCCGTACACATTACTCGAAATTCCGTACGGCAGGGAAACAAGCGGATACAACATGTATCAGTTTAGCCTGCTCAACTTTATGGAATATGCAACCGATAAATATATATCGATGCACAACGAAATCACATTGAATGGTGTGGTCATGAACAAAATTCCGCTGATTAAAAAGCTGAACTTAAGGGAAATGATCACATTTAAAACTTTCTACGGAACCTTAGATGCCAAACATTATCTAACATTGGATATTCCTGCTTCCGTAGACAGAATGACAAAACCTTATTCCGAAATAGGTGTAGGTTTCAGCAATATCTTTCACCTTTTTACGCTTCAATCGGTTTGGCGACTTACCGACAGAGAAAAGAACGGAGTCAGTCCGTGGGGTATCAAAGGCAGCGTAAGAATTACATTTTAAAAAAACAGATTTACAAATAAATATGAACAAGAACATTCTAAAACACAGTGCTGTATATTCCCTCGTGAAAAGCCATGTTATGTTTACATTCAAGCGCTTTTACGGAGAATACATAGTCAATGGGAAAGAGAATATTCCGACTGATGTGCCTGTTATTTTTGCAGCCAATCATACCAACGCCCTGATGGATCCGTTGGCCGTTATTTCAGCTTTACCCAAAGAAACCCAGATCGTGTATCTGGCTCGTTCCGATTATTTCCGGAACAAGAAAATGAAAAATATACTGTTGTATTTTAAAATTCTTCCCGCTTTCAGAATGCGTGAAGGTATTGAAAACATCGACAAAAATTATGAAGTATTCGACGCTTGTGTAGAAGTATTGAACAACCGCAAACCTCTGGGTATCATGCCTGAGGGCAACCAGGGACCTCAACACCGCATCCGTACGCTGATGAAAGGAATTTTTCGGATTGCATTTTCGGCTCAGGAAAAATACAAACTGAAAGATGGAGTTAAGATTGTGCCTGTTGGCGTTGATTACGGAAGTCTGGAAAATTTTGGCGATCATATCATCATCAACATTGGCAAACCCATCGAAGTTTCTGAATACATGGAAACTTACGAAGAAAATCAGGTAAAAGCCATCAATGAGTTACGCGACCGCCTGACTGAAGACATGAAAAACCTGACCATTCATTTTTCCAGCTCGGAGTATTTTAATTGCTACGAAGCGGTTTCGAAAGCTGCCGATGCACAGTCGAGAAGCAAAACCAGCATGATGAATGTTTTCAGAAGAAGACAAAAAATCGCTACCAAACTGTCGGAACTTGAAGAACAAAAACCACAGCTTCTGGAGAAACTGAGTAAACTGACCACACGATACAACAAAAATCTGGACAAACTGCAGCTTAAACCATGGGTTTTCAACCAGAAAGACCATAGTGCTGGAAAAATTCTGCTGACAGCACTCATGCTGGCATTTACATTTCCGGTATTCCTGATCGGATTGATTTGCAACTTTTTGCCATTCTTTTCACCCGATTTCATACTGAAAATATTTAAAATCAATCCTCCGGGAGCCAAAGGATCATTACGTTTTGGTTTGAGTTTACTTACTTTTCCGGTATTTTATCTCATTCAGGCCCTTATTTTCTTTAAAAAACTAAAATACAATTTTCTATATCTCATATTGTTGATTCCTATGCAATATATTTTTGGAAAGCTCTCGTTCTTTTGGTTCAGACATTTCAAAACCTGCATGATGAAAGTACGATACAGAATTCTGAAATACAACAATTCAGATCTGCTGAAAGAAACCGAATCCATACACAGAGAGGTGTTTGACCTGATTCAGGCATAAAGCGCAAGACTGAGATAAGCTTATTTTCATTTTCAAGCAAAAAGACTTATTTTTGCAGGCTAATAATTTTTTCAACTATTCAACTTTTAACTCAAAACATAAAATGGGAAAAGTATTGATTATCGGTGCCGGAGGTGTTGGAGCTGTAGTAGTTCATAAGGTAGCACAAAATCCGGATGTTTTTACTGAAATCATGTTGGCCAGTCGCACCAAATCAAAATGCGACATCATTGCTGCCGACGTCAAAAAACGTTATGGTGTAGATATCAAAACTGCACAGGTAGATGCAGATGTTGTAGCTGATCTGGTTAAACTTTTCAACGACTATAAACCGGAACTTGTCATCAATGTAGCACTTCCTTATCAGGATTTGACTATTATGGATGCTTGTCTCGAAGCCGGTGTAAACTATATGGACACAGCTAATTATGAGCCGAAAGACGAAGCTCATTTCGAATATAGCTGGCAGTGGGCTTACAAAGAAAAATTTGAAAAGGCAGGTCTGACTGCGATTCTTGGTTGTGGTTTCGACCCGGGTGTGACCAGCATTTTTACTGCTTATGCAGCCAAACATCATTTCGACGAAATTCATTATCTCGATATTGTAGACTGTAATGCCGGTGACCATGGAAAAGCATTTGCTACCAATTTCAATCCTGAAATCAATATCCGTGAAGTTTCGCAACGTGGAAAATACTGGGAAAACGGACAATGGGTGGAAACTGAACCACACGAAATTCATAAACCACTGAATTATCCCGAAATTGGTCCAAAGGAATCGTATGTGATTTATCACGAAGAACTTGAATCGTTGGTAAAAAACTTCCCAACCATCAAACGTGCACGTTTCTGGATGACTTTTGGTCAGGAATATCTGACGCACCTGCGTGTGATTCAGAATATCGGAATGGCCCGTATCGACGAAGTGGAATACAACGGTGTGAAAATCGTTCCTATTCAGTTCCTGAAAGCGGTACTTCCAAATCCGGGCGACCTTGGCGAAAACTACACCGGCTGGACTTCAATCGGTTGTCGCATCAAAGGTATCAAAGATGGTAAGGAAAAAACTTACTATGTGTACAACAATTGCAGTCACGAAGCAGCTTTTAAGGAAACCGGAACTCAGGGTGTAAGCTACA
>RRZT010524693.1_pt1 | contig 10422 bp, 6 predicted proteins | sample 2165551 | NCBI WGS metagenome assembly RRZT01 (sample SAMN10456910, study PRJNA506462) | wastewater metagenome | biome: wastewater; feature: sludge; material: wastewater sludge; isolation source: wastewater sludge with Escherichia coli K12::gfp cells carrying plasmid... | place: USA: Moscow, Idaho ...
CCGGCACTCGCCTTCATCGGCCTCGCATTGCGCTTCACCTCGACGCTCTCCGCCATTACGGAATCCGCGATGGCGGCAGAATCCCGCCGCCCGCTTCTCGACGCCATCGACGAAGTGCTAACTGCCGAGTCACTGCCGGAGCCGGAATCGCCCGCTGAACTGACAGCTCCCGGAACCGTGCAGTTTGAAAACGTCACTTTCTCCTACGGCCCGGATACTGAGCCGGTGCTCCGAAACGTTTCGATCACCGCCCCAGCTGGGAAGATGGTGGCGTTGGTTGGTCCCTCGGGTTCCGGAAAGACGACGATGGCCCGCCTGGTCAGCCGTTTCTATGACGCCGATTCCGGAACTGTTCGTGTGGGCGGCGCGCCCGTCACCGAGCAGACCACCGAACAACTTATGGGTCAGCTTTCCATGGTGTTCCAGGACGTCTACCTGTTTGACGACACCTTGGAGGCGAACGTCGCCGTCGGCCGTCCGGATGCGAGTCGCGAGGAAGTGATGGAGGCGGCCAAGCTCGCCGGTGTCACTGAGATCGCTGAACGGCTAGCCGACGGCTGGCAAGCACGCGTTGGTGAAGGCGGCCGTGCGCTCTCGGGAGGCGAACGCCAGCGCGTCGCCATCGCTCGCGCCCTGCTCAAGCGCTCGCCGATCGTCCTCTTTGACGAGGCCACCTCCGCGCTTGATGTGGAGAACGAGGCGAACATTGTGGCGGCCATTGAAGAACTGCGTCAGCACGCCACGGTGCTCATCATTGCGCACCGGCTCCACACCATTGCAGCGGCGGACCTCATCGTCTCGCTCACGGACGATGGCCGCGTCGAGGCGCAGGGCACGCACGAAGAGTTGATTGCTGCGGGCGGCACCTACGCCCGCTTCTGGGAGCGCCTGCACAGCGCTCAAGGTTGGCAACTCACTGCGACTCAGTGAGGAAGCTGATGATCATCACGTCATGATTCGATGCATCGGATACCCTGAGTACGTGGGAGAGCAGATGGGAACAGGAAGTCGGACGGTGCAGGGAGCGCGCATGGCGCCCGCTAGTCGGGTTGCCGCAGGGAGCCGGGCCGTAGCGAGTGGAGCCGCGCGCTCCGACGACGCGGCGAGCTCCAGCGGAAACAAACCGTCGGCACCATCTGGCACGAACACGTTGACCGGCGGCCCGAAATTGGGGCGCAAACCCGCCTTCTCCGCGGCTGACGCAGTGGCGGCAGCGATCGCCGAGGGCGTTGACAAGTTCACGCTCTCGGCGGTGGCTCGCCGGTTGGGGGTTGTGACAGCCGCGATCTACCGAGTTTTCCCCTCACGAGACGATCTGGTGATCGCATGCCTCGATACCGCGGGCGCCTCTATCGTGCTTCCCGAGCCTGGGCAGGACTGGCGAGAGAGCTTGCGCCTCTGGGCGGACGAATGCTGGCGGCTTTGCGAGGAATACCCGGGTCTCAGCCGCCTGGTGTTTGCCTTCCCGGCGGCGCCCACTCGCATCGCGCATGTTATGACGGCATACTCGGATAACCTGGCCGTCCAGGGTAAGACGCGGCGGCAGGCCATGTTCGCTCTCGACTTCATCGGTGACACGGTGTTTGCCTGTCACCTTGGTGTCGAGGCCATGCGCTCGGTGGATGCCCAAGGTAAAACTGGTCTCGACGTGGTCCGCGAAGCTGTTGGCGAGACGGATACCCTCTTCCAGCCGGAGCTGTCATGGACGGGACGGAAGACAATGGACACCAAGGTCGAGTTCATCCTCATGGGACTCGACCAGCACTGGCCCGAGTTCTGAGCTTTGATTCTTAAGTGGGCGCGTGGCAGCTGTATCAAAAGTTTCCACCAAGTGAGGGGTTTTGACACAAAGTCGCGGTTATTTGCCGGGGTGTCGTGTACAAACCCTGTACTTCGCTGATCGTGAGAGCTGGATTCGTTGTAGGTCTCTACTCCGACAGACTTTTGATACAGCTCCATCGCTGTGATGCCCACTGAGAATGACACTGCCTACAGCGCAGCCAGATCGAGACTGAAGCTGGTGCCGTTGTTGTCGATCGTCACCCGCTGCTCATTCTCCGTTCCGTCATGAACGACGATCACAAAGCGCTTGCGTGCGAACTCGGGGAACCCGTCACCGCTGGTCTCGGCGCGCAGCGTGATAGCGGAGCCATTCTTGGTGACGACGAAGCGGGTATGCAAGTGAGCGCCGTGGGTGGCCGCGAGGCTCTGGCCGTCGTCTTCCTGGAGGAAGGACTCGTATTCGCCGTTTTCGATGGGAGCAAAGACGTGCAGCTCAATCTCCTCGGGGCGGTATCCGGCGGTTGTTAACGGAGCCTGGGACCACATGGGGACAACTGAACCGGCGCGGGCGTAGAGCGGGATACGGTCGAGAGGTGCGTCGGCGGCAAGGAAACGCTGTCCGGCCAACGACTCACCCGTGTGCCAGTCGTACCAGGTGCCGCGTGGGAGGTAGACCGAGCGCTGCGTGGCGCCCGGCTCCAGGACCGGGGCAACCAGCAGGTTCGGACCGAACAGGTACTGGTCGTCGATGTCCGTGGCGACATCGTCGTACTGATTTTCCAGGATGAGCGGGCGCTGAATCGGGGTGCCGGTCTTGGACGCCTCGATGAAGGCCGTGTAGACGTAGGGCATCAGCCGGTAGCGCAGCTGCAGCGCCTCGCGTGCGATGTTGAGGATGGCGGGGCCAAAGGACCAGGGGTATTGGTCGCGCTGGCCGATGACAGAGTGGTTGCGGCAGAACGGAGTGAGCGCGCCGTACTGAATCCAGCGAATGAACAGCTCGGGATCGCAGGAGCCGATGAAACCGCCGATGTCCGCTCCAACGAATGGCTGGCCGGATAGGCCCAGGCCCGTGGCCATCGGGATGCTGACGGCGAGGTGATCCCAATTCGAGACATTGTCGCCCATCCAGTTGGCGGCGTAGCGCTGGATGCCGGGGGAGCCAGCGCGTGACAGCACGAAGGTGCGGTCGTCAGGGCGTTCCTTGAGCAGTCCCTGCACGGTGCCCATGGCCATGAGCATGGCGTACTGGTTGTGGTAGCGCTCATGGGAGGCACGGCCCTTGTCGAAGCGCATGCCGAGCGGCGAGATGTTGCCGGTTGCGGGCTCGTTCATGTCGTTCCAGATACCCGCGATGCCGGAGGCGACGTGTGCGGCGTTGAGTTCGCCCCACCATGCGCGGCCCTCGTCGGTGGCGAAGTCCGGGAAGGCGGTGTTACCGGGCCAGACCTGGCCGATGTAGGTATCCCCGCCGTCGGTGCGGCACAGCACGTCGCGTTCCTTTGCCTGGTCGTAGACCCAGTAGCCGGGGTCCCATTTGACGCCGGGGTCCACGATGGTCGTGAGGCGGAAGCCGTCGTCGGCAAGTTCGGAGATCATCGCGTGCGGATCGGGGAAGAGTTCGTTGTTCCAGGTGAAGACCCGGTAGCCATCCATGTACTCAATGTCCAGCCACAGCCCATCGCATGGGATCTCATTGCTGCGTACGCAGTCCGCGATCGCCAGGACATCATCCTGGTTGTACTTGTGCCAACGGCACTGCTGGTAGCCGAGCGACCACAGCGGCGGCAGATTCATCCGGCCCGTCAACCAGGTGTAGGCCTCCAAGATTTGCTGCGCCGTGGGGCCAGCAAATACGTATTCGGTGTACTGACCGCCGGAGAAATGGACCTGGAAATGGTCCCCGGGAGAGAAGTCGTAGGCGGCGCGGTAGCTGTTGTCCACGAACGAGCCGCTCATCGCTCCGCTGGCGGCGTCGCGATGATAGAAGAAGGGGATGGACACGTAGTACGGATCGAACTCTGTGCCTCTGTTGTCCGCGCGTGGATCATCGGCTGCCCGTACGGAGGAAAATTCGCCCGATGCGGTGGGATTGAGGACGTCGACGTTCCACAACGTGAAATCGCGGCCACTGCGGTTACCGGTTCCCGTCTTTTCGCCGAGGCCAAAGAAGGCGTCACCCGGGGTGCGGCGGCGGGAGAAGGTGAAGGCATCATTCAACGTGGCGTAGGTGTTGAATCCGTCCGTCATGGTCTCCGCAGTGTCGGCCATCGTGAGTCCGTGCAGGGTGATTTTTCGCGGGGCGGTTTCGAAGATGGGGGTCCCGTCCGTGCGATGCACGTTGATACAGAATGGATCCAGACCGACGGAGACGATCAGCGACGACGTCGTCACGAGTGCCCGTTCGTCTGAAATATCGGTGGAGAAGTCAGCGGAAAGTTCGCTGAGATCCGCGGAAATGGCATGCGAAGGTGTCTCGTCAAAGGTTCCGCCGCGGCTGATCTTGAAGCGGACGACGTCGTCGCGAATCACGTCAACCCGGAAGAACTCGCCGTGAAGTTCACCGATGATGCCCGCGGGCGTTTCGTGGACGGAATGGAGCCGTGTGTAGCGGATGTAGTTGTCGTAGCTGGCCAAGAGGTGCCTCGGTTTCTGTGGATGAATGGCTGCGCGGGTGCGATTGCGGAGAATACGGTTGTGGAGTGCTGGCCATGGGTTGCGACGGTGCGACGATGCGTAACCTTTGGCAACACGGCGTTGCTTTAGAGTCCATACTAACTAGGCGTTATGGCGCGCGTCCATCACATCGGAGGACGAATTGATGGGAAGCCGTCAGTGGTACAAACTCATCCTCTGTAGCTTATCGGGTGAAGTTCCCTGCGGTACGTGAGCGCCGTGCTAGATTCGTGAGAGAGCTGGCCCTCGTTGTGGAGGATTCAGCTGGTACATCACAAGGAAGTGAGTGGAGTATGTCGGATTTCCTTGTCACTCAGGGTGAGGTGCGCAGCCCCTGGTGGCGCGATGCTGTTATCTATCAGGTCTATCTGCCGAGTTTCGCAGACGGCAACGGAGATGGTCACGGTGACCTTGCTGGCCTGCGCTCGCGGCTTCCCTACCTGCATGATCTGGGGGTTGACGCCCTATGGATTACGCCGTGGTATCCCTCTCCGATGAAGGATCACGGTTACGATGTGGCCGATTATCGCGATATCAACCCGCTCTTTGGAACGCTTGCCGAGGCCGAGGAACTCATCACCGAAGCGCACGAGTTTGGGATTCGTATCATTCCCGATATCGTTCCAAACCACACCTCCGACCAGCACCCGTGGTTCCAGGAAGCGCTCGCTGCAGGGCCCGGCAGCCCGGAGCGTGCACGCTATATCTTCCGTCCGGGAAGTGGAGAGAACGGGGAACTACCTCCCAACAAGTGGCCCTCCCGTTTCGGTGGCATCGCCTGGGAGCGCGTTATTGAGTCCGACGGCGAGCCGGGTGAGTGGTACCTGCACCTGTACACGGTTGAACAGCCTGACCTGAACTGGGACAACCCGGAGGTGCGCGAGGAGTTTGAGAGCATCCTGCGTTTTTGGTTCGACCGAGGTATCGACGGCTTCCGTATCGACGTGGCGCACGGCAACGTTAAGGACCCGGAGTTGCCGGATGTTGCTTCCGCTCTCCTTACTCAGACAGATGGGAGCCACCCCTACTACGATCGCGACGCCGTGCACAACATCTATACGCGGTGGCGCGCCATTGCCGATGAGTACGACGGCGACCGCACCTTCGTTGCCGAAGCATGGGTTCCGTCCAGCGAGCGCCTCGCCCAATACGTGCGCCCCGGTCAGCTGCACACCGCATTTAACTTCAACTTTCTGCGCACCGCATGGGAGCCGGTGGGCCTGCGTGCCGCCATTGACGACACCTTGGAGTCGCTGGGGAAGGTGGGCGCGCCACCCACGTGGGTGCTGTCGAATCACGACGTTGTGCGCCACGTCAGCAGGTTTGGGCGTCCAGCAAAGGGATGGGAGAACGGAACGAGGTATCAGGTTGAAGGACCACTGGACCTGGAGTTGGGGCAGAAGCGCGCCCGCTGTGCAGCTCTGCTGACGCTCTCGTTGCCGGGAGGGTGTTACGTCTACCAGGGCGAGGAACTTGGGCTCGCGGAGGTCGAAGATATTCCCGAGGATCAGCTGCAGGATCCGATCTGGGAGAATTCCGGGCACACGGAACGCGGCCGCGACGGCTGCCGCGTTCCGCTGCCGTGGTCGGGAGGGGAACCGCCGTATGGGTTTAGCCGCCAGGCCGGTGGGGTATCGTCTGGCGGGGTGTCGTCGTCGGCTCGGAGTTCGTCGTCGCCCCAGTCTCCAAGCGAACCGTGGCTTCCCCAGCCCGCCTGCTGGGCCGGGCACACGGCTGCCGATCAGGCCGAGGATCCGGACTCGATGTTGACTTTCTACCGCAATGCTTTGCGAATCCGCAGGCAGCAGAAGGCGCTCGGCGACGGCGCGCTGACCTGGAACGATTCGCCCGACGGCGTCCTGGACTTCAGCCGCGAACCCGGCTTCCGCTGCGTCCTCAACTTCTCGGATCATGACGTGCCGCTGCCAGCGGGAGGGCAGGTGTTGATCTCCACCGCGGAGCTGGATGGGAGAACGCTACCGCCGGATGCTGCGGTGTGGCTCGCCGACTGACACTCGCCCGTTCGCAATCACCCACTCACACTCACTGACTAGGATGGAATCCATGACGACGGATATTTCAGCAACGATGCGAGCAATCCAGCAGGATGTGCTCGGTGGACCAGAGGTTCTTCACGAGGTTGAGGTGCCGCGCCCGGAACCCGGAATTAGCGAAATCTTGGTGCGAGTGCACGCGGCGAGCGTCAATCCCACCGATTGGAAGCATCGCGCCACCGGACGTTTCTTGGGTAACCCGCCGTTCATTCTCGGCTGGGATCTTGCTGGCGTGGTGGAAGAGGTGGGCCTGGGCGTTACGTTGTTCAAACCCGGCGACGCCGTCATGGGCATGCTGCCGTATCCGCATGGGGTTGGGTCGCATGCCGAATACGTCACGGGCCCAACGCGCGCCTTTGTGCGCAAGCCGGAAAACGTTGATTTTGTGCAGGCGGGTGCGATTCCGCTGGTGGCGCTGACGGCGTGGCAGGCGTTGGTGGATACCGCTGGATTGTCCGAGGGTCAGCGTGTGCTCATCCATGCGGCCGCGGGCGGCGTGGGGCATGTGGCCGTGCAGATCGCGAAGGCTCGTGGAGCCTACGTCATCGCTACGGCGAGCGCACCAAAGCACGAGTTCGTGGAGGGCCTTGGCGCGGACGAAGTCATCGACTATCGAGCGGTGGATTTCGCAGCGGCGGTGCGGGATGTCGATGTCGTCCTCGATACCATCGGCGGCGACTACCAGCTGCGTTCCCTGCGCACACTCAAGCCCGGCGGCATCATGGTCTCCACGGTTCCGGTGGCGGCTGAGGGCCTGCGTGAAGAAGCAGAGCGGCTCGGGGTTCGCGCCGAACTCATTCTCGTCGAGGCGGACCATGCTGGAATGCAGGCGATCGCGGATCTCGTTGGCGAGGGCAAGTTGCGTGCGCACATCGCCGAGATCTTCCCTCTGTCGGAAGCCGCTCGTGCCCATGAGGCCGGTGAAACGAATCGCACCGCGGGCAAGCTCGTACTGGTTGTGGGAGAAGAAGGCTGACAAAGCGGGTTCGTGAACTGTTCAGTCGTTCGATGGTCGGATTCTTGACGACTGATGAAAAACGAACTCGTCTGGTGATGTAAGAAGCAGGATCCTTAATAGGTCATCGCTTGCTGTATAGTCAGCATTCACTGTATGGTCAGTGTGTGCTGACTATTACTTCACGACTTGACGCGATGAACCGACTGGGCCGAGCAATGGCCGACCCAACGAGATCGCGTATCTTGCTCGCCCTTCTGGAGGCCCCGAGCTATCCGGCCGTACTGGCGCGCGAGCTTGGGTTGACCCGGACGAACGTGTCAAACCACCTGTCGTGCTTGCGTGGCTGCGGGATTGTCGTTGCCGAACCGGAGGGGCGCCAGACCCGATACGAGATTGCGGACCCGCATCTCTCCGCGGCCCTCACCGCGCTGGTGGATGTGACGCTGGCTATCGATGAGAACGAGGTGTGCCTCGATCCCGAGTGCAGCACACCCGGCTGCGGTGCCAAGGCTCCTCGTACGATGAGTGTCAAGGTGGAGAACTGATGGCTGACGCGTGCTGCGGTCACGATAGGCCAGTGAAGCTGGGACCACAAGAGTTGTGGATCGGTGGCCAGGTACCAGACCAGTCGCCGATTCTCGCCTCGGTTTCAGCCCAAGACGACGACGGCGACGCCTGCTGCGGCCCGAAACTCCCGCCGGTGTTCGATGCTTCCGAAGCTACCGATGAACCCGCGATTCGCCCGCCGTGGTGGCGCGACTTTGCGTTGGCGCCGTCGGCGATTTCGGGTGTGGCGCTAGCGGTTGGCTACGGCTTGGAGTGGGGCGGTTTGGCCACACCGGCTGCCGTGCTGCAATGGTCTGCGTTGCTCGCCGGTGCCTACACCTTTGTTCCTGGAGCTATCAGGCGCCTGATTTGTGGCCGTGTGGGAGTGGGCTTGTTGATGACGATCGCCGCCGTGGGTGCCGTGATCCTCGGGCACGTGGGGGAGGCAGCGGCTTTGGCCTTCTTGTTTTCGCTGGCCGAGGCCCTGGAGGAGCGGGCGATGGATCGCGCGAAGGAGGGGCTACGCGCTTTGTTGTCACTGATCCCGGAAACCGCGCGGGTTTCTCGGGACAACGGCGAAGAGCTGGTCCCTGTCTTGGAAATACGCGAACGTGACATCCTGATCGTTAGGGCTGGTGATCGTATCGCCACCGACGGCGTCGTGCTTGAAGGCCGCTCCGGCCTGGACACCTCGGCCGTGACCGGCGAGTCTATCCCTGTGGTGGTTGGCCCCGGCGATCCGGTTCTTGCCGGTTCGGTCAACGGATCGGGAACTCTGCGCATTGAGGCCACCGCCGACGGGCGTGACAACTCGCTGACTCAGATCGTTTCTCTCGTGGAACAGGCTCACGCCCGCAAAGGGGAGCGAGCCAGACTCGCAGACCGCATCGCCCGCCCCTTGGTCCCCACGGTTCTGGTGGTGTCCACACTGGTTGCCTTGTTCGGATTCCTCGTCGGTGACCCAGGACTGTGGATTGAACGTGCCCTGGTAGTTCTGGTTGCCGCCTCCCCGTGCGCCATGGCGATCGCCGTCCCGGTGACGGTCATCAGCGCGATTGGGTCCGCGTCCAAGTACGGCGTGGTCATCAAGTCTGGTCAGGCATTCGAGCAGCTCGGAACCATCCAGACTGTTGCCCTGGATAAAACAGGCACATTGACGCGCAACGAACCCCAAGTTGTTGAGGTTGCAAGCGTCGGCTACCTCGCTGGTGCACCCATCCGTCCTTCCGACGACGGCGACCACCCCTCCGGTGGTTCCGACCACCTGTCGCGCTACACGCGCCAAGAGATCCTTGCCTTCGCCGCCTCCTTGGAAGCATCGAGCACACATCCGTTGGCCACCGCGATCACTGCCGCCTCACCGGAGACACAGCCTGCCCGCGATGTCGAGGAGGAAGCTGGGCATGGCGTGGTCGGATACGTTGGCGAGACGAAAATCCGAGTGGGCAACGCCCGGTGGTTGAATCCCGGTGCCCTCCGCGAGTCCGCTCAACGGATGGCTGCCCAGGGTATGACCGTTGTGGTGGTTGAGGTCAACGGTGAGATAGCCGGCCTGATTGGCGTACGTGACGAACTCCGGCCCGAATCTGCCGAGACGATCAGCATGCTGAACGAGATGGGCATCAATACGGTCATGCTTACCGGTGACAACCACAGCACGGCACGGGCATTGGCCGCCGAAGCTGGAATCACTGACGTCCAAGCCGAGCAGCTTCCCAAGGATAAGGCCGACGTCGTCGCCTCCCTCGTGGAGCAGAGCCCAACGGCGATGGTCGGCGACGGCATCAATGATGCGCCCGCCCTGGCCACTGCCACGGTTGGTATTGCAATGGGAGTCAAGGGCTCGGCCGCAGCCATCGAGTCTGCGGATGTCGCCTTTACTGGTAACGACCTCCGCCTCATTCCCGCCGCGCTTGCTCATGCGCGCCGCGGCCGCCGCATCATGACCTGGAACATAGGCCTCGCCCTGGCAATCATCGTTGTTCTGTTCCCGTTGGCTCTGTTCGGAGTGCTTGGCCTCGCGGGAGTTGTTCTGGTTCACGAGGTTGCCGAAGTGCTCGTTATCCTTAACGGCGTTCGCGCCGCTCGCCGCCCGGTCGTGGCAAGGTCCACCGGCTCTGCTTCCGTAGCACGGCCCCAAAACCCAAGAGTTCTGCCGGTCTCCGCCTAGAACTGATGCTTCAGCGAAGATGGCGGAGGAGTCTTCTTCGCAGCATCAGTTGTATGCCAAATTCCTATCGGCCGCGCAGTAGAGATACAGCCAGCGGCACGAGCAAGATGATGGCGATAATGCACAGCGCCCCGAAACTGGTGGCGGCCATCAACGGGCCGGCGATGAACGCCGTCGTCGCCCCGGAAAGGTTGGACAGTGCGTCCAGCCCTCCCTGAGATGACGCGCGAACTTCC
>RRZT010415521.1_pt1 | contig 10421 bp, 9 predicted proteins | sample 2165551 | NCBI WGS metagenome assembly RRZT01 (sample SAMN10456910, study PRJNA506462) | wastewater metagenome | biome: wastewater; feature: sludge; material: wastewater sludge; isolation source: wastewater sludge with Escherichia coli K12::gfp cells carrying plasmid... | place: USA: Moscow, Idaho ...
CGCCGACAGCTTGGTCGCCTTCGCCGCCTCCCGGCGGTACTTGGGCTCGACCGGCTGCGCCTCGTCCAGCCACTTGGCCACCGTGTTGCGCGACAGACCCGTGGCCCTCGATATCTCCCGCTTCGTCTTCTTGTCCCGGCGGTGCATCCGCCGTATCTTGCCAATCATGTCCATGGTGATCACCCTCTTCATTCCCTTGCTGCACAAAACAGCAGGGTAGGTAAAATACCTGGCTCAGTTTTAGGTCGGCATCACACCAAAAAGTGGCTCAGTTTTCGGTCGGCGTCAACAACGTTTGCCCCGAAATTCTTCTCGTAGAGTCAGTCCAAGCATTACTTTCGCTCCCCATTGTTCGGTTGGCCAGTGGCATCGCCATCTTGTTCGCGGCTGGTTTCGAGCCCCTCCATCGACTGCTGCTTGATCCAGCCATCGATGTCAGCCCGTGAGAACCGCCAGCTCCCTCCCACCTTGAAGGCGGGAATCTGCTTGGCAGCAGCCAACCTGTAGATCGTCCGCTCCGTGACCTTCAGGTAGATCGCCACCTCCTTGATCGTCAGGATTCCGTTCTGGCCTGTGCTCGTGGACATGGACGTCGCCGTAGGGTGGAAAGTAAGACAGGATAGTGCAAAATTGTCACTAAAGACACCAGCATTGGGAAAATGTGTCAGTTGACGTGTCAAATCCGCGCGATCGGCTCCTGACGATCGCCCTACCAGTCGGTCAGGGTGTTTCGGCTGCTGACGCGTGTCTGTTGCCGCCGTACAGCGAGGCCAGTTCCTCCCACTCCCTCTGCAGTTGGGCCCGCAGCGACTCAGGCGCCTCCACAACCGCGTCGGGGCCCAACGAGCGCAGCCAGGTGCGCAGCTGAATGGTGTCCTGAACCCTGACCTCGACCCTCGTCCACGCGCCGTCGATCGGGGTCATGGTTTGGTCGGCGGCCACCGGCGTCTCGGCAAGGTACTTGGCCAACACGCCACGGATGCGCACAACCAGGTCGAGCGGCTCCTTGCCCAGTCGTATGCCGAACTCCCTCAGGATGAACTCGTCGATATCAAATGCCGCCGGCCGGGCGGCCGGTGTCTCCAGCAGCTCGGCGGAGTCGATACGGTGCAGCGCCAAGAACCGGGCGTCTTGGTAATCCTTGACCGTGCAGACCAGGTAGACGACTTGCTCCATCACGACCAGGCCCAAGGGATGCACCGGGTAGGTCTTGGCCTCCTTGCCCGTGGTGATGGCGCGGTAGGTGACCTGCAGTTGCCTCTCGTTGAGAAGCCCTGTGTAGATGGTGGCCTGAATGTCAGGGTTGATCGGTGCCGGAACCTTGTTGAGGGTGTGCGGGATGACGCGCAGCTTGTCGCGCCACTTGGTGACCGTCGACACCTGCGCGCTGGCCACGCCTTGGGCAGCCTCGAACCACGGTGCCATGTGGCTCAAGGTCGATCGGGGCAGCATGTTCTGCATGTACTGCTCGACCAGGTTGAAGGTGAGCGCCGCGTGGGCATCCATGCTCGGCACCTCCAGCTGACTTGCCCCCTCGCGCCAACACCACCCTTGGGGCTTCGACTCATCGAAATCCAGCGGGAAGGTTTCGGCCATGGCGTTCAGGTCTCGCTGGACTGTACGCAGTGAGACGACCATTCCAAGGTCCCCGAGCCGGGCGTGAATGGTGGGCGCGTCGATGCGCCTGGGGTACCTCGGAATGGCGCGGAGCATCGCCCACTGCCGCATCAACGTGTCGTTCATCACCGCTCCTAATGTGCATGACGCAAGCGACAGTCTATGTCGCTTGACGGTGAAGACGCGAAAGCGTTGAAGTCCGGAAGGCAACTGCGCGTTCAAACGACATGATTTGTCGTTTGTCAGTGATACGATCTTTCCAATGGCAATTGCACTGTCCTCCTACAAGCGCTATCACGCACCATTCGGGTGCGGATCGGTAGGGGTGAGCGCAACAAAGCCTGAACGCCAGATCGCGGACGCGCCTCGCCGAAGTCTGATCTGCCAGGGGTCCTGCGAGCACAGCTGATCATGACTTCACCTGTGCAGCCCTCCAGCGAAACGATCTGTGTGCTCCCGCCGCAGCTCCTCGCGCTTGGGGAAGCACTGGCTCCGGTAGCAAAGGCCGCGCGGCTAGCGCTGGTGCGCAGGGTTCGGCCGTCAGGCCAGGACTTCGTGACTCTGGAGTCCCTGTCGCGGCACATGGGCGGGATCGAGCATGCCCTGTCTCGGCTGAATCCCAGGCTGGAGGGGCTCATGTCCGACGTGATCCGCAAGGAGGGTGTCGGGCCGCTTGAGGTCGGCCGATCGGCGGGCAGGTTGGAGCAGGTCCTCTCCGAGCTGATCGACGGCTATCTTGACGCAAAGGCGTCCCACGCTGGCGCTGAGAGCGTCGAGGCGCGGGCCCTGATCCTCGGGGTCTACCGACGCCACATCCGGAACATCTGCGATTGGTTGGATGACCTCGTCGCCACGATTTCAAACCCGGCAGTCGCGCTTCGCCGTCGTGGCTTAGAACTGTCGGGTGATGTCGTCCTGACCGTGCCACTCAGCATGACCAGTCCCCCGGAGATGGCCAAGCTCGGCGCACTCGTAAGGACGCTGCAGCCTCCGCCCGAGGATCGCGTGGAAGCACCGATCAAGCTACAGCAGGCACGAGATGACGGACCGGGGGTACTCGGCACCATCGGCGCGCTCGCCTTTGGACTCGGCCTGTCTGAGGCTGTTTTCGGGAGAAAACATGGATAACCAACGAAAAATTGCGCTCGACCCTCCATTGGTCTTCGAAAGAGAATCAAAAGTTTGAGCGCAAAAGGGCATTTATGAAGTTTCCAGGCTATTGGGTTTCCGTTGATTCCGGCAAGGCTGTTTTGGAGCGCACTGTATTCGACGAAACCGAACTTGACCCTGCCACAAACTGGAAGCAGGCGTGGCAAAACCAGGACGGCGAAGCACGGTGCAAGGGCTATGTCGACTTGGAAGCGGCGCTTTGGGTCGCGGCGCAGATGCTTTCAGCGGCAGAGGGTAGAACCCTTGGCCAGGCAGAAAAAGAACTCGCTACGCGATTCGATCCGATGTGGGTCGGCGATCGCTGTGAAATCCAATCACTTTCCTGCTTGCTAGATTCGACCGTCGGCAGTGCGCCGACATAATCGATCTAGCCGGTAAATAACCATGGTCGCGGCTGGAATTCATCCTCCGCAAAGAAAAACCAAGAAGGAGTAACTCATGATTTACGGCCTTTTCGGGGGGGAGAAGAAGCGGATCGCAGAGATGGTCGCCGCAGCGCGAGCGGGCGACACTGAGAAAGTGAAGCAGCTTCTGGCGAAAGGCGTGGACATCAACGCCTCGGAGCCAGAGTCGGGCGATACGGCACTCCTTGCTGCCATCGACAAAGGCCAGTGGGCGACGGCTGAGTACCTGCTGACGCAAAGGCCAGATCTCACCCGTGAAGACAACAACGGCAACTCGCCTCTGTACCTGGCCGTCTCCCGGGGCGACTCAGCCGTGGCGATGGTCAAGCGGCTTCTGGACGCGGGCGCTCCAGTCGAACTCGGACCAAAGACGGGTGATAACGCGGGCGCTACACCGCTCCACATCTGCTGTGCAACTGACGCCAACGCATGCCTGGAGGCCTTGCTTGCGCGAGGTGCATCCGCCACCAAGCAGCTTCCAGATGGTTCGACGCCTTTGCACACGGCGGCAATCGGCGGTGACCAGCGAACGGTCGAGCTGTTGTGCAAGGCCGGTGCCAGCGTTGCCGCGCTGAACAACGAAAAGAGAACACCACTCCACAACTGCGGCATCACGGGCAACGCCAAGGTTGCAGCGGCGCTGATTCAGCAAGGAGCAGCGGTGGACGGTGCGGACGCCGAGGGATGCACTCCACTTATGCGCGCGGTCATGAAGAACCACGCCGAGGTCGCGAGAGTCGTTCTGGACCATGGCGCGAACCCCGACGTGGTAGTTCAGACTGGCGACACCCCGCTGTACCCCCTCTTCATCGCTGCCATGAACGGGTACGACGATGTCGTCCGCGTGTTGTTGGACAAGGGCGTCAATGTCACTGCGAAGGTGCCCGGTTCAGCTTCACCGGTGGACGCAGCCAAGCACAAAGGGCATGAGGCTGCAGCCAAGATGATCGCTGCTGCGATCAAGAAGAAGAAGGCGGGAGCCAAGGCAGAGAAGGAGGGCAACGAACTCCAGAGCCAGTTGGAGGAAGCATGGAAGGACCTGGACGGTGAAGCTCTCCAAAAGATCGCCGAGTCCCGTCATTTCGGCAAGCTTCCCGCGGTCAGTCGACTTTCTGTCCTGGCTGTCACCGGTGACCTTGCTGGAGTCAAGGGTCTGTTGGCAGGTGGAGTCAAGCCGGATCTCGAGGTAGCCCCAACTACCGTCGACATACCGCCGGTCATTGCGGCATCGATGCGCAAAGGGAACGTCGATGTTGTTCGCGTCCTCCTGGCCGCAGGTGCCAACCCGAATGCCTTGCGCGCGGACGGATCGACTGCTCTGCTCATCGCATCGAGCAACGGAGACACGGAGGCGGTGAAGGCGCTACTTGGAGCCGGTGCAAATCCCAACCATGCCTTGCCAAACGGCCAGACCGTGCTGATGAGTGCAACCGTCAATGGGCAGGCCAAGGTCATCGATCTCCTGATTGACGCTGGCGCCGACGTCAATGCCATTTTTCCCGAGGGACGATTCGGCGCCTTCGCGCTCGCGCTGGACAGCAAGAAGATGCGAATCGCTCTCCAGCTCTTGCAGCGCGGTGCGCAGCCAAGCTTCGGCGATTCGGACACGCTCCCGTTGGCTGTAGCTGAGTACGGTAGCTTGGAGTTGCTCCAGGAGCTTGATGCTCGCGGCGGATCAAACCTGGCCACGTTTGGTGCACGCGCCGCGTTTGTTGCTGCGCGCAACAAGGATCCCGAGGTTCTCGACTATCTGCTGGGCCACGGCGTTGATTTGAGCGCAGGTAACGACCTGGGATACACCCCGCTGATCCTTGCATCGGTCGCCAATCACCCAAGTTTGGTTCAACGGTACGTTGATCGGGGCGACGACCTCAGCGCACGAGACATTGACGGCGAGACTGCGCTCTCGCTCGCGATCGAGAAGGACTTGTCGCTGGTCATCCACATCCTGCGGACAGGGAATGCGGAGACCAAAGACTACGGCGAGCTCTCTGTCGCAGAAGCCATGCTCAGAGCAAGCAGCGACGGCGCGCTTGGCACCATCCTGAACCTCAGAGATCGAGGCGTTTCGATCAACTGTACGGATGAGCAGGGCAACACGCCGCTGATGCTCGCAGCACAGGCTGGCTTTGTTGGTGTTGTCAGAAGCCTGTATCACCTGGGGGCGGACATCAACCACAAGAACCTTGCGGGCAAATCCGCATCGAATCTGGCAAAGGAAGCCGACCAAAAGAAGGTCCTAAAGACGCTCATGGAGTTCGGCGCAGACGATGCGCTGCACGACGTGTATGGCATCAATCCACCTGATGCTGAGGAAGGCTCGCGCAAGACTATCGACATGGCAGACACGCTGATGGGACGGTATTCCCATCCGTTTAAGGACAAGCTGCCCTACGACGAGCCCGAGGACTCCGACGACGCGACTGACGAGGACGAAGATCCTGAGGACGTCGCTCTAGATGAAGACGAAGACGCCGAGCCCCAACTCAGCGATGAAGTGAGTTCAAAACTCGATCAGCTAGAAGAGCTGATCAACACGCCTCACATTCGTGACAAGCTGCCTGAAGGCCATCACGAAGGCATCACGGACCGAATCAACCTCATTCGGTCGCAGGGCGAAGACGCGGTACCACGAGCACAACTGGATGATCTGTTCGAACTGGGCGAATTCCTGGCCAGCCAACCGGAGAGTGAGGAGCCTCCGCCGCCTCTCTTTGAGGCGGCGACTGAGGGTGACCTTCAGCAATTTAGGAAACTGATCAAGGCTGGGGCAGACGTCAAGGAAACGTTGCCTGATGGAACCACCCTATTGATGACAGCGGCTGAGAATGGCCACAACGACATCGTCCAAGAGCTGATCAAGCTAGGCGTCGACGTGAACCAGAGGAGGTCGGACACGTTTTCTGCGTTCCTCATTGCGTGCTTCTTGGGCCACGACGATGTGGTCAAGACGCTTGCAAAGCATGGCGCGGATGTGAACGCGGCCTATGAAATTGGATCCAGTCAGGGATCATCAGGCAATCAGACTGCGCTCACGGTTGCGGCAGCCAGAGGCAACTGTCCGATGTGTGCGCTCCTCTTGAAGCTGGGAGCCGATCTCAACGTCGTGTCCGACTCTGGCTACACACCGTTGATGTGGTCGCTGGCCAACGGCTCTAGCGAAGAGGCAGCAGAGCTCTTACTCAAGGCAGGGGCCAATCCCGATCCCGATGCTGAGAGCAGGATTGCGATTTCGACATCTACGACGCCGCTGATCCTTGCTTCGACAAACAACATGACCTCAATCGTCAAGGCATTGCTCAAGCGCAACGTTGCTGTTGACAAGGTTGACGGCGATGGTTGGACTGCCCTGAAGCGCGCCTCCAATGAAGGTCACGAAGAAGTCGTGACGTTACTTCTCAAAGCTGGGGCATCGCCGAACATCGCGGATCGTGAGGGATGGACTCCATTAATCAATGCCGCGGGTAAGGGCCATCTTGAGATCTGCAAGGCCCTTCTCAAAGCGGGTGCCGACGTCAATGCAACTGGCGCCCGAGGTCGTACACCCCTCCTGCAGGCCATTGGTGCTCGAAGCGATGGCAAGGCCTTGGATGCGCTTAAAGAGCTCAAGCGGATGCTCAGCGGTGGTGACGATGACGAGGATGGCGACGATGAGTCTTCGCTCGATCTCATCAAGGCACTGCTAAAAGCAGGAGCAAACCCCAACGCCCTTCATGATGGAGCCTCGCTCTTGTCCGAGGCTATCGAGAACGATGACGAGGAACTGGCAAAGCTGCTGAAGAAGCATGGGGCTACCGAGGCGGCGTCCCAAGCAAGTCGTGGGGCGGCATCTGAAGCTGAGCCTGAGTCTGAGGAGGGCAAGGAGCTTCTCGCTGCTGCGATGCACGCAGATTCAAAAAGGTTACGGGATCTGGTGCTGGCCGGAGTTGACGTGAACTACGCGACTGCCCAGGGGCAGACTGCGCTCGGGTTCCTGTTGGCTGGTATGCACGATGAATCAAACGGTCGAATGTTCCGCCGCAATGCAGAGCAGTGTCTGGACTTCTTGTTGAGGCATGGCGCCGACCCAGGACTTGGCGATCCGTCGCCTTTCGTCTTGGCGGCCATGGGGCGCAGGCTTCATCTGGTTCAGGCCATGCTCGCCGCTGGCGTTGATATCAACAAGACCATCGGTGAAGGGCAGACAGCGTTGTTCATGTCACTCCTTGCGCCTGATGCTGGCCAGCCTGTCGATGATCGATGCGCTCTGGCGTTACTGAATGCCGGGGCGGATTCTTCACTCAAGCACGAGTCAGGGGCGATGCCAATCCATCTAGCTGCCGCCAGCAACTACCTTGGCGCTCTTCAGGCTCTTCTTGACCGTCGACCGCAGGACGTTGATGCCAAGACCAACATCGGTATCACCCCGCTGATGATGGCTGCCACGGAAGGGCATGCGGAAGCAGTGCGCTTGCTGCTGAAGTATGGAGCTGAACCGCCCCGGTTTCTGCGGAGGCTGTTTGGTTTAAGTCAGCCCACTTCCACAGTGGCCTGATTGGCTAGTTGTCGGTAGTAGTTTGCCTCAGCTTCTGCAGGCGGGATGTACCCGATGGGCTCAAGCAGGCGATGGTGGTTGAACCACGATACCCACTCCAGCGTGGCGAACTCGACTGCTTCTTTAGTTTTCCAGGGAGCCCGGCGGTGAATCAATTCGGTCTTGTACAGGCCGTTGATGGTCTCGGCCAGCGCGTTGTCATAGCTGTCCCCCTTGCTGCCCACCGAAGGCTCTATGCCCGCCTCAGCCAAGCGTTCTGTGTACCGAATGCTGACGTATTGCGAGCCCCTGTCAGAGTGGTGAATCAGGCTGCTGCCCTGCTCAGGTTGGCGCGCGTAGAGCGCCTGCTCCAGCGCATCGAGAACGAAGTCAGTTCGCATCGAACTGCTTACCCGCCAGCCAACGATGCGCCTGGCAAACACGTCGATGACGAAGGCCACATAGAGCCAACCCTGCCAGGTCGACACATAGGTGAAGTCGCTGACCCACAGCTGGTTGGGCCTCTCGGCGCGGAACTGCCGATTGACGCGATCCAGCGGGCATGGCGTCTTGGCATCGCCGATGGTGGTGCGCACGACCTTGCCGCGCATCACACCGCGTAGACCCAGCTTGCGCATCAATCGTTCGACCGTACAGCGGGCTACGGTCACGCCTTCGCGTGCCAGTTGCCGCCACACTTTGTCGGCACCATAGACCTGCATGTTGGCCTCCCAGACGCGTTGAATCTGCGGCATCAGCACTTCGTCGCGCTTGGCTCTGGTGCAGCGCTTGTGAGGCTCGCGCATCAGCGCGGCGTGGCGCCAATACGCCGATGGGGCGACCTGCAAGACCTTGCAGAGCGGCTCGACCCCGAACGAATTGCGCTGCTGGTCGATAAAGGCCTTCAAGACTTGAGTCGGCGGTCGAGCTCCGCCTGGGCGAAAAACGCGCTGGCCAGCTTCAATATCTCATTGGCCCGGCGCAGCTCTTTGACCTCGCGCTCCAGTTCCTTGACCCGCTGGGCTTCGGTCGTGGTGACACCTTCTCGCGTGCCTGCATCCACTTCGGCACGTTTGACCCATTCGTTCAGGGTCTGCGGCACGCAGCCAATCTTGGGTGCGATGGATTCAATGGCTGACCACAGTGACGGGTACTCCCCGCGCTGCTGCTGCACCAGCCTAACTGCACGCTCACGCACCTCAGGCGAGAACTTGTTCGTCTTCTTCATGGCTCAATCCTCTCAGAGTGTTGAGCCTCCTCAAAACCCGGGGCGGTTCAAGCTGACCGTACCCTCAAAGACGATGAGGGTCTGACGGCGAAGGACGTCGCCATTAAGAACAGGAATGAAGATCTCGTTCCGTTGTTGAGCTGACGCGTGCTCGGCCGGGAAAACGAGATGGGTGAAACCGCTCAGCCGACCATCGATGCGCCAGGTTGGACTGCGTGGCTGAGTTGTCACAGTCTCATTGCGGGGAAGTTGGATGGCGCTGATCGAGAGCGCCGAGACGCGTATTTCTTGACTCTGCATGCGTCGACAGAGGCCCTATTTCGACAAGTCCTGTTCGTCGGCCTTCGACTGAATCGAGTGCCGTACAAGGACGCGCAGGCTTGGCTGCATCACCATGATGTCACTCCTGATCGGGAGAAGTACCCGAGAAGATTCGATCGCCTGTACGCTGTGAAGAACGTCTCTTGGGATACGTTGGTTGCTGGAAATCGGAGGTTCAGCAGCGCACTGGACCTTTGGCACGACTACAGCAAGATGATCCGAAACCACTTGGCACACGGAGTCCGACGCTACGTATGCGTCCGGCAAACCCATCTTGAACCGAGGTAGCGGCCTTAGCAAGATCGTGTGCACGTAACTTTCCGTGGACACGATGCTCAAAGACTCTCAAACCCCTCGCTACGCCGTGCGCCGTACGCATCGCACCTACACCCCGCAGTTCAAGGCCGAGTTGGTGGCCGCTTGCATGCAGCCCGGCGCCTCCATCGCTGCGCTGGCGCTGCGTCACGGCATGAATGCCAACGTGCTGCACCGATGGTGCAAGGAGTACCACCAGGGGCATCACCGCCAGAGCCTTTGTGCAACCGCGCCAGACGTGCAACCCCAGACAACACCGGCCTTCGTCTCCATCGAGCTCAATGCCGTACCCCCCTCGTGCATCGGGGAGCAGCCAGTGGTGGGGGCACCAGCCCTGGCACAAGACATCCGCATCGAATGCCGGCGCCAAGGTGTGTCCGTCACCGTGCACTGGCCCGTGAGTGCCGCCGCCCAATGCACCCAGATGCTGCAGGAGTTGCTGCGGTGATCCGCATCGATGCGGCCTGGCTGGCCACCGCCCCACTGGACATGCGCGCAGGCACCGACACCGCCTTGGCCCGGGTGATCACCGTCTTCGGTGCTGCCCACCCCCACCACGCTTATGTCTTCGCCAACCAGCGCGCCAACCGCATCAAGATCCTGGTGCACGATGGCGTGGGGGTGTGGCTGGCCGCGCGCAGGCTGCACCAAGGCAAGTTTGTGTGGACTGCGCCCGGCAGCCCCAATATCGCACTTGAACACGCACAGCTGCACGCGTTGGTACTGGGTCTGCCGTGGCAACGCGTGGGCTCGCAAGGCGCTATCACCGTCATCTGAATCTTCAGCGCTACCTTACGCCGCTGGCAATCGGGAGAGTTGCCCATGGTGATGCCCTTGCCCGGTGGGCACACTA